>Ga0208545_1001445_pt1 | contig 10534 bp, 23 predicted proteins | sample DEB08_DNA_12_FD_185498 | JGI IMG/M metagenome (GOLD analysis project Ga0208545, IMG submission 185498) | Aqueous microbial communities from the Delaware River and Bay under freshwater to marine salinity gradient to study organic matter... | ecosystem: Environmental > Aquatic > Marine > Coastal ... | reverse complement strand
AAAACAATGGAAACATTATCAGAGACACTAGCAGACTTAGATATTTTCGAGGGTGAAGAGATCGAGTTAAGCTAGACTAACACCACCAATAACAAGCTCCTTGACTGGGGCTTTAGGTGGTAGAAACATAACAAATTAAAGGAGGTTTCTAAAATGGTAAGAGATGAATTACAATTAAAAATAAAAAATGTTTACGGTATGGATAGAATTTATCCAGCTTGTAGAAAGTCTCAAAGATTGGCAGACTTGAAAGGCTCTAAAACTTTTAGTGTTGAAGATGTCAAGCTAATAAAAGATGAGCTTGAATTTAAAATTACATTCATGCCCCAAGAACTAATTGACTTAGGCTTAGCATAGAATAAATTAGACCACGTTTAAACAGCCTCATTTATTTGGGGCTTTCGTGGTAGAAACTATTGACAATCATTTAATATTATGATTCAATATACAAACTAATAAAACCTTAAGGAGGTTACAAAAATGACAAAGAAAGATTATATAAAAATTGCTAAATTAATTAGTGATATATCTGATAATAAAACAATGGCTATTGAAGGAGGTACTTTAGTAGTTAAGTTAGCTACAATTTTTCAAGAAGATAATCCTAAATTTAATAGGGGTAAATTCTTTGATGCTTGTATGGTAAATGTGGAGGACGTTTAAACATGGTAAAAACAATTAATCAATGGGAATTTGTAGACGAGTTCAAAAGAATAAGACCTGATAATTTTTCAAGACTTGGACTGCTTGAATTGTTCGACTACTTAGAAGAGATAGAATCTGACCAGATGCAACCAATGGAATTGGATGTTATTGCTATATGCTGTGAGTATTCAGAGTATGAAAGCTTGGAAGAGTTCCAGAATGACTATGGCTCAGAGTATGAAAGCATTGACGATATAGAAAGAGAAACAGAAGTTATTAGAATAGATGACGAAAGTTTTATAATTGCACAATTTTAAGGAGGACGTTTAAACATGAAGACTAAAAAAATATTTGGTGTACCTTTCAGAGGTTGGAGAGAAGAGACAAGACTATTTAAACAGGACTTGGCAAGGATGCAGGGTCTTGAGTGGGTGAGTTGGTTTATTCTCAAACCTATAACGGTATTAATATTAATAGCATTGCTAATCAATGGAGGTGTTTAAACGCTATGAAAACTTTACAACTTACAAACGGAGAGATAGTTTATTTAATCAAGGCAACCAATACAAGGTGGTCAAAGGTTGATAAACGTTTAAGAATTTTAGACAGCATGACAGAGCAAGAGATTGCAGACCATGATGCAGAGCTAGAGGGCTTAGAGTTTTTCAAGCACGGTGAGGAGGTAGCCTTTCACAGTAAAGAGAGACGAGAGCTAGAACAATTAGAAACTTATTTAGAAACTAAATTATCGGAGGTTGTTTAAACATGATGACGTGGATTATAATTAGTTGTATTATCACTGGAATTTATATTATAATTGGGACAGGTGTTGTAATATGGTTTGATTAACGTTTAAATTCTAAGGACTTCTAAGCCTTTGATAATTGGGTCAAGGGCTGAAGTCGTTTAAAAATTTACAAGCTCTTAGAGTGGACGAGAGGAGACGAGAGAGGGTGTTTAAACGCAGTCATTTAATTACAATTTAAAAATAAAATTGGAGGTGTTTAAACAGGGGTTGACAAAAAATAAAATGTGTGATAGGAAAAAATAATCCTTGACAGATTATATAATTTATGGTAGGAAAAATTAATTTAATTATTTTTAATTTAGGTATTGACAAGCGATTAAAATTGTGGTTCAATTACAAAATAAAAATTGAGGACTATTAATATGAAAATAAAAAGAGTAAGTAAATATACATTCGACAGTGATGGACACCCTATTAATAAGAGAGGGAAAAGATTGACGAATAAAATTACAGCTACGTTTAAACACTCTCCGAATAATGCAGGGTCAAGAGTAGACTGGATTCATTTTGAAAAGGAGGAGGTTGTAAAATAATTTAAAAAAGTGCTTGACATTTTTTTAGATTCGTGTATATTGAAACAATAAATAAAGGAGAACAAATGAAATCATTATTAAAAAGAATAACAGATAAGGCAACAGAAAAGGGATACGGATTTAGAATAGATGCGTATGAGATGTGGAATTATGGGTGTGAAGATTACATATCGGAATACCATAACAGCTATGACACATTGGTTGAGGACTTAAAAGGTGTTGAGTGTGAGACGATACACTTTGCAAAGCTTGATGAGGTTGAACCTTTGGAGGAACAATTAAAGGAGTTCGACTTAGAAAGCGTTGAAGATATTGACGATTCTGATATAGCTTTTGGTATACTAGCAGGAGACTACGCTATCAGGTGGATAAACTATGGTGGCAATACAGGAACAGACTGTTTAAACGATGGCTCGTCTGAGCTTTGGGACATCTTAGAAATAGATAAGATAACCGAAGAGTATGAAGAAGAACTAGAAGACTTTGAAAGATTTTAATAAGGAGGAAGTATGAAATTCTATAGTAAAGAAAACTGTTATGATGCTTTGAGAGAAGCTGACATATCAACAGCTTGTCTACTGGATGATGTTGCAGTAAACCAAAGCAGTGAGATAAACCTAGAGGAATTGCAAAAAGATATAGAACATATTCTAAATCAAATACAAATAGCTCTCGATTATATTGAGAACGTTTAAACGGAGTAAGATATGGATAACGATATAACAAATATAAGATACGTTGAGATGACCTACGACCACACGATAACCTTTGATATAGATGAGATAGCTAACGCTAATAACTTTATACCGAGTGATATCGAAGAGGTAGAGTGTGGTAAGTGGGCTAAACTAAACATCACTTTAAAAGATGGTAGGGTTATAGAAGAGGACGGATGTTTCTATACTGCTATCCCCGATTTAAAGTGGGCAGAGAGAGAAGCTTTTTATGACGGAAGTTACAATGAACTTATTTAATTGTTACACAATTGTTACATAACTGTAACACAAATGTAACATTCGTATGGTTAAATAGATTTTGTAGTTAGAGGAGTGAGCCTTTGTAAAATCCCTTGTAAGGTATATCTTACTTAAGATAGGGTTAAGGATAAAAGTAAATGAGAACTAAACCACCATGCACTAACTACAAATTGTCCGAGGAAAGAAGGACAAACACTCATCAGTTCCTAGAGTATGAGTATAAAGCTAGAGTAGGGGTAGGTTGGTAGTCCTACAAATAAAACTACCACCTAATTTTAAAAGGAGGAAGAGTATGAGTAGAGTGTATAATACTTATTGCGATACAAGAGATGATATCTATATTGCAATGGGAGATGCAGGATTAAGTGAGGGACTGTTTAAACAACTTCACAATGAGCAGGGCAGGGATGCTGTTGCTTATATTATTAGAGGACAACTAGGTAAAGAGCCAATCTTTTTTGATGAAGCTCTTGACCAAATAATAAAGGAGGTAAATGATGAGTACAAATAATATGCCAAGCATCTATCAGATTGTTGATGATGTATGTGCAAGAGACTTTGAAATTCTTGCAAGGTTGTCAACCAATCAACGTGATAAGTTTGTTAATATAATTTATGAAGATGTGTTAGCAGGTGATAGCCCTGAAGAAATAACAGAGGATAGAATCTATGATTACGTTGAAGAGTTTATTACTAAGGCTATCAGCGTGTCAATTGATGACGTTGTTGATTTTAATTTGTAACATGATTTGACTTTTGCTTTTTAATATGTTACAATCGAGTAACACTAACAAAGCAGATAACAAAATATATATTAATTATTATTTAAATTATTTTAATAAAGGAGAAAAGAATTGAGAGATTATATGAAAGAAGCTATAGATAATTATTACGATAGTCAACCTTTAAAAGGTACAAGACCTAATGAGTTTGATTATCTAGTAGATAAAGATGTTAAAAAAATGGAGGAAGAATATGATTCAATATCAAAATCAAAAAGTAACAGCTAAGACTTATGCTAAACATCAAGTATCAGATTACTTAATGAGGTTGTTTGATGAACCTAATGTTCACATGGATAAAGACTTTGAAAACTTTACACCTAAAGAACAAGAAGAAATACTTAGGCACGTTAGTTTGTTTGAGGATAGGATTCATAAACTATTAGGGGTATCGTTTAAACAGATCATAAGCTCTAGTAATTTTACAAAGGCTATATAACAGGAGGTTAGTTATGGAATTTATGTTAGCAGTAGTGGGAGTTGTTTTGTTGTTATCAATAACAACTTTGTATATGTACTTAGTTGATACTGATAAGGTAGAACCACACTTACCTACAAGAATACAACATACTCAACGTGGAAACTTTTGGGATGCAGAGACACAAAAGTATTACAAGTGGGATGAGTTAATGGAACTTAAAAAAGAGAGGGAACAAAATGACACAGCATGATGAAGCTGTTGAACAGCAAAGAGAGATACTTGAATTAGAAAAACAAGCTAAACAAATCATAGCTATTGACACCAGATACAAAGATGGGTTATGGTATAAACAAACAGTTGACTATGCTGATGGTCGAAGAATTACAGAGTACAGAGACAAACGCAGAGCAACCATAGAGGAGAATAGGTATGGCGAAGACGTGGAATAAATCTGTATATACATCTGCTACTCAAGGCAGAGGTAAGAAGACAAGTCAAGGTAGAGGTAATGTTGCCTTCTCTACCATGAATAAAAATAAGAAGGCATCGTTTAAACAATATCGAGGGCAAGGTAAATGAAAGAGAAGATGATAACAATTAAAGTTCCTGAGTCTAGACTTAAATGGATTAAGGAAGAATACAAACTAGCCAAGTGGGGAGTCAATGGTTTGTTTGAGTATGGTGGTATGGATATCAAAGAAGCACATGCACTAGCAGATATTCTTTGTCATATTAATGAAGTGTTTCAGATTGAGGATGAGTAGTGAACATATTTTATTTTGATGAGTGTCCTACTATATCAGCAGAAGCACAGCCTGATAAGATGTTAGTTAAGATGCCACTTGAAACAGCACAGATGTTATGTACTGCACACCGAGAACTAGATGGTGATGAGTACGCAGATGCTAATGGACTTTACAAACGTGCATACTGGAATCACCCATGTACTATATGGGCTAGAGAATCTAGCTCTAACTACTCGTGGTTATACAAACACTTCCTAGCATTAGGACTTGAGTATGAGTACAGGTATGGTAGGAAACATGCAAGTGTTGTCAAGCTAGAAGAACCATTAAGTAAGATGCCTGACAACATTACACATACAAGTCTTACACCACTAGCACAGGCTATGCCTGAGGAGTATAAGAATGAGGATGCTATTATTGCTTATCGTGATTACTGCATTAACGAAAAACACTATGCCAAATGGGAACGCAATAGAACTAAGCCTATATGGTGGACAGCACAGGAAGCTGTTTAAACATTTTCAAATTAAGTATTGACAAGAGTTTCTATCCATGTTATAATGGCACCTTATGTATTTAAAAGAAAGAGAACAGTACGACACAGAGATTCTAACTCGTGATGAGTATAGAAGATTTGGTGAGTACCTAACAGTAAACAACTTAAACATTGGGCACGTTGTTGAAAAGTTAGATGATACATTCAAGGTGACATTATCTAGTACACCTCTTACCTTTTGGGAGGAGATACTAGAATCAATTAGAACTCTTGATTAAGTATACTATGGGACAGCCCTCAAATGTAACTTCCTTTAGTCCGTGGTATTCGACTTTGGTCGAGCAAGTTTTCGGTGCTTTGTGCAACAAGAACCGACCCCGTTTAAACACACTCAAAATTAATTTAAAAAACTACTGTACTTTTTTATTAAAGTATGTTATAATGCACACACTTAATACAACAAAGGAGGAAACTTATGTATGAGTATGTAGAAGGAAAGGCAATGTGGGCTAACGTCACTACGCCTAACACTAGGTTCGGTGACCCTAAATATCAAATCACCGTATTGACTGATAAAGAAACAGCAGAGAGATTAGAATCTGTTGGGCTTTCTCAAGTAAAAGATAGAGCTGGTAACTTCAAGTATGAAGAACCTGCGTTTTCTTTTAGTAGGAAAGTTGAGGTTGCTGGTAGAACAAACACTGCACCTAAGTTAGTTGATGTTGATGGTAACCCAATGGATGTTTCTGTTGGTAATGGTTCTGATGTTAAGGTAAAGATTAAACCTTACACAGGAAAGTATGGTACGTTTGCTGAGTTGATAGCTGTTAAAGTTAATAACTTAGTAGAATATACTGAGGCTGATACAGATAACGAGGAGTTTTAATTATGATTATTACAATTAATAATGATGATGGCAACAACTCGTTTGATGTCAACAACATTAGTGACGACAAAGTAAAGCAAGAAGCTACTGTTATCGTACAGAAAGTAGGTAACTTACAAGTTATCATAGAAGCTTTAGACTTTGCAAGTCGTACACATCGAGCTAACTTAGAAGAGTTACTCAAGGATAGAGACGAGGCAATCGTTGAAACAGAATCTGCTCGTAATGAGAAAGGTCAGTTCGTTGGCGATGACCCTGAGACTATTGAGGATGAATCAAAGGTAGCTAGTAAGTCAGATAAATAATAACCATTAGTGAGGGCTAATATGGAAAACAAAACTTGGCATAAGTTACATCAACCATGTCCACTTTGTAAGAGCAGTGATGCTGTAGGAATCAATGAAGATGGTTCAGCAAAGTGTTTCAGTTGTGGAGAATTTATGCCTAACTATAATAATTCATGTGAAGGAAAAGATATGGTACAACAAACAACAACAAATCAAACAACGTTTAAACAACCTGATAACTTAGATACAGGTACTTTCTCTGCACTAACTGATAGACGTATCTCTCAAGGTACTGCTACAAAGTATGGTGTAAAGGTTGTACATGATCTACAAGGTAAGGTTACTAAACACATGTATCCATATTATAATGGACATGAGATTTCTGCTACAAAAATTAGAAACGTTGAGAAGAAAGATTTCTTTGTCAATGGTTCTTACAATGAGACAGGATTGTTTGGTCAGCAGTTGTTTAAGAGTGGCAAGTATGTCACCATAACCGAAGGGGAGTGTGATGCTATGGCAGCTTACGAACTACTTGGTAGTAAGTGGGCTGTGGTATCCATCAAGCGTGGTGCACAGGGAGCAGTCAGAGATATTAAAGAAAGCTTAGAGTTCTTTGATGACTTTGAAAATGTTATCGTTGCTTTTGATAATGATAAGGCAGGTAAGGAAGCAGCAGTTAAAGTTGCGAGACTGTTTAAGCCCGGCAAGGCTAGGATACTCACACTTCCCAATGGCTTTAAAGACCCTAACGAAATGTTACGTGACAACAGACATAAAGATTTTGTTGAAGCGTGGTGGGCTAGTAAAGTTTATACACCATCAGGTGTCATAAATGTTACAGAGCAACGTGAGAAGTTTCATAATCGTGAGAAGAAACAAAGCATCCCATATCCTTATGAAGGACTAAACAAAAAGCTGTATGGCTTAAGACAGGGTGAGCTTGTAACTCTTACAGGTGGAACAGGACTTGGTAAGTCTAGTGTAACCAGAGAGATAGAACATTGGCTTGTGAAACAAACACAGGACAACGTAGGTATCATAGCATTAGAAGAAGATTGGAGACGTACCATTGATGGTATACTTTCTATTGAAGCTAACGCTAGGTTATACATTGACCAAGAACGTGAGAAGTTTTCTAAAGAAGAACTTGATAAGATGTTTGATATCTTGTACGATGGTGAGAATAAAAACAGAGTATGGGTTCACTCACACTTTGGCACCAATGACATTGATGATATCTTTACTAAGCTTCGCTTTATGATTATTGGATGTGACTGTAAGTGGGTGGTCGTAGATCATTTACATATGTTAGTCAGTGCAGTACATGAAGGTGATGAGAGACGAGCCATTGATTCTATTATGACTAGACTTAGAAGTTTAGTTGAAGAGACAGGTGCAGGTATTATACTTGTATCACATCTTAGACGTGTCGATGGAAACAAAGGACATGAGAATGGTATTGAAGTAAGTCTCTCTCATCTACGTGGCTCTAATAGTATTGGTCAGTTATCAGATTGTGTTATTGCATTAGAACGCAACCAACAATCAGACGACCCTGATGAAGCTAGAACTACAAGACTGCGTATTCTTAAATCAAGATACACAGGTGATGTAGGTATGGCAGCTAGAGTTATCTATGATGCAGAGACAGGTAGATTAACAGAGCTAACGGATGAGGACATAGAGTTTGACCCGTCAGCAGATGAGGCATTTTAATTATGGATTTAGTATTTGATATTGAGACAGACGATCTACAAGCAACCCTTGTACATTGTATTGTAGCTCAAGATGCAGAGACAGGTGAGATATTTAAATTCCCTCCTCATAAATTAGAAGAGGGGTATAAGTTTCTTGCAACAGCAGACAGACTTATTGGACATAACATCATTGGGTTTGATATACCTATGGTGCAGAAGTTTGGTGGTATTGATCTCAGTAATAAAGAAGTAATAGATACTCTTGTATTATCAAGGCTGTTCAATCCTAATAGAGATGGAGGTCATAGCTTAGAAAGCTGGGGCTTTAGACTTGGACTATCTAAGATTGAGTTTGAAGATTACTTAAATTATTCTAATGAAATGTTAGACTACTGTGTTCGTGATGTTACTTTAAATACTTTAGTATATAAAAACTTACGTAATGAATCCAAAGGATTTAGTAAAGGTTGCATTGAACTAGAACAGTCTATAGCTGGTATTATAAAACAGCAAGAAGTAAATGGATTTAAGTTTGACATGCAATCTGCACTAGTTCTTTTGGCAGAGCTAAGAGAAAAGAAACAACAGATAGAAGACGAAGTTCACGATACGTTTAAACCTAAGTGGGTAGATACTAAATTAGTTACGCCTTACATTAGGACGACAGATGGTAAGCTTTCTAAACGTGGTCTTACCGATGATGAATATGCAAGGTGTTTAAACACTATGAACTATGAACCATTTATGAGACAAACGTTACAAGACTTTAATCTTGGTTCTCGTAAACAGATAGGAGAATATCTTATCGACTTTGGTTGGAAGCCTGAAAGGTTTACACCTACTGGTCAGCCGATTGTCGATGAGAAAACTTTATCAGAGGTTACACATATACGTGAAGCTAAACTTATAGCAGACTTCTTATTGATACAGAAACGAATAGCACAGGTTGATTCATGGGTTAGTTCTGTTAGAGATGATGGTAGAGTTCATGGCTTTGTCATACCTAACGGTGCTATCACAGGCAGGATGACTCACAGAAATCCTAACATGGCTCAAGTTCCATCGGTTCATAGTCCTTATGGTAAAGAGTGTAGGTCTTGTTGGGTTGTTGATGAGGGCAATGTTCTGTTAGGTGTAGATGCTAGTGGTCTAGAACTTAGAATGTTAGCACACTATATGGACGATGAAACATATATCAAGGAGATATTAGATGGAGATATACACACAGCTAATCAAAAAGCTGCAAAACTTAAATCAAGAAATCAGGCAAAAACATTCATCTATGCACTCATGTACGGTGCAGGAGACGAAAAGCTTGGCAAAGTGGTCGAAGGAAATACGACAGATGGTAGACGAGCTAGAGAATATTTCTTCGATAATAACCCTGCATTTAAATCTCTTAGAGATAGAGTTACAAGAGCAGCAGGAAAAAAATTCCTTAAAGGATTAGATGGTAGAAAGCTTTACATAAGAAATAATCATGCAGCTCTGAACACTTTATTACAGGGAGCAGGTGCTATTGTTATGAAGAAAGCTTTAACTATACTTGATGGATTACTTAAGTTAAATACTATAGACTATAAGTTTGTAGCTAACATCCATGATGAGTGGCAGATTGAAGTCAAAGAATCTCAAGCAGATTTTGTTGGAGAGATGGCAGTTAAAAGTTTTAAACAAGCAGGTGAATTTTATAATCTTCGTTGTCCTTTAGATGGCGAATACAAAATAGGGAGGGACTGGAGTGAAACACATTGATAAAAAATGTCCGAGCTGTAAAGAAATAAAAAGTTTAAAAGATTATTACCATAACAAACATAATGAAGGAGGCTATGATGCGTACTGTAAATCATGTAGGAAAGTAGCTAATAAAAACACTATCGCTATCATCAACCCAAAACGGATGTTTGTTAATGGTAAGTATATTCCTATGTCTCATCCTTTGTACAAAGCAGGAAACTATAAAACATTTGAAGATGCAGCATTTAGTTCTTTATCAAGATACACTACATCCTCTGAAGGAGAAGTGTATATTATAACTAATCCTGCTTGGAAGGGCTGGATTAAAATTGGCATGGCTATTGATGCAGGAGATAGGTGCAAAGGTTATCAAACATCTAGTCCTCTTAGAGATTTTAAATTAAAGTTTAAAAAATACTTTGATGATAGACGAACTGCTGAACAAACAGCCCATACTTTATGTGCTAAGAAAGCAGACAAACGTAAAGGTGAATGGTTTAAGTTAGATATAAAGAT
>Ga0208545_1001444_pt1 | contig 10534 bp, 13 predicted proteins | sample DEB08_DNA_12_FD_185498 | JGI IMG/M metagenome (GOLD analysis project Ga0208545, IMG submission 185498) | Aqueous microbial communities from the Delaware River and Bay under freshwater to marine salinity gradient to study organic matter... | ecosystem: Environmental > Aquatic > Marine > Coastal ... | reverse complement strand
ATTAGTTTTTTTCTCTTTAAGGCGCTCTTAATGGAAGTGACATATTTGGATATTGTGAATGTCGACGACGTAGGTCAGCGCATTGACAATTTTTTGTTACGCCACTTGAAAGGTGTGCCAAGGACCAAAATCTACCGGATTTTACGCAAAGGCGAGGTGCGCGTGAACGGTGGCCGCATCAAGCCAACCTATCGGCTAGCGTTGAACGACCGTGTGCGGGTCCCGCCGGTTCGAAGTCGTGAGCAAGCGCCAGTGCAAATGACCGGGGATACCGTCGATATATTGGAGCAGTGTATTTTGTTTGAGGATGACGATTTGATTGTCATTAACAAACCGCCGGGATTTGCGGTACATGGCGGCAGTTCAATTACTTCAGGCGTGATTGAAATGTTTAGAGTTATGCGCAACCAACCTAGGCTGGAGTTGGCCCACCGGATTGACCGTGACACATCGGGTTGCCTATTGATGTGTAAAAAACGCAGCGTGCTCAAGGTGGCTCAAGAGGCCTTCCGCGAGCGAGTGGTGAAGAAAAAATATCACCTTATTGTTGATGGTGTTTGGCCTCGAGATTGCAGAAGTATTCATCACCGCCTTAAGCGGTTTGAGACATCTTCCGGTGAACGCCGAGTCAGAGTCGATGGTACCGGGCAAACGGCTCGGACGGACTTTGAAATCGTCGGCGCGGCTGCCAAGGCCACCTTATTGTCTGCAAGTTTACACACGGGTAGAACTCACCAGATTAGAGTGCACGCACAGTCTCAGCAGCATGCGATTCTCGGCGATTCTAAATATGGCGGCGCAAACGCGATTGAAGTGTCTCGATTATGCCTGCACTCGTCTAGGTTGATGGTGCCCTTTGGTTCTGATCGACTAGATATTTCCGCGCCGATCGAAAAAGAAATGGCATTGATCTGGCGCGCTTTAGAATCGAAATAAGCAGGTGTTTGGGCAGCTTGAGTTGGTCGGCCTGAAATGCCGCTAGATGAGCCAAATCTTTTCAGGGCCAGCGTCCAAGATAGCTGCAGTGGTTAGCGCGAGTGGGGCAGTATGTTTATGCCAAACTCTTGTAGTCGAGAAACCAGGCGGATCAACGGTAAGCCAATTAGGGCGCTTGGGTCGTCGGCTTTTATAGATTCGAACAAAGCAATACCCAAACCTTCCGCCTTGAAGGCACCTGCGCAATCCAGTGGCTTATCTAATTCAATGTACTTGGTGATTTGCGCCGCTGTCAGTGTGCGAAATTGTAGGTGAGTTGCTTCTACATCCAAGGTGTATTTGTCGCTTTCATGGTAAGGCTGCTGAACACTGGACTAATAAATGGCTAAGCCAGTGTAAAAGACTGCGGTTTTGCCGCTGCAATAGGTGAGGGATTCAATAGCTGCTTCCACAGTACCCGGTTTTTCTAAAATACGATCGCCGCAAACGCCCGTTTGATCAGACCCTATGATGACTTTGCCCGGGTTGTTGAGTGCAATTTCTTTTGCTTTAGCCAAGGCTAAGCGCGACGCAATGGCCTGGGCTGATTCCATAGGCTTGGGCGTTTCATCTACGTTTGGTGATTGCTGGTTGAAATCTCTATCTAGTTCTAGGCCTAGGGTTCTGAGTGCTTGAGCGCGATATTTGGACGATGATCCGAGTATTATTTGTGAAGACATGGTGCGGGTGTCCAGGGCATGTGATTGTTGTTACTGGCAGCGCGGTAGCGCGATTGTCGAACATCTTATAACCCAACCTCAAGATGGAATGGGACAATTTCCCCAACCTTTGTGCAAATCCCACGCTATAGAGCCAAATACATCAACTTTGACCGCAACTTGCCTTTACAGAACAACAACAGATACCTATGATTGCGCCCGCTATGAACTCGCGTACTGACGGAGCATTAACTTACCAGTCACTGGGCCAACGCAAGGCCTTGGTAGAACGTGTTGTCCGCTCGGAACAGATGTCGAGGCTCGAACAGGAATGTACTGAGTTGGGCGATTTGCAGGTTAAGCTTTATTTTGACCGCGATGCCAGATACAGAGTTGTAGTAGAAGGTGTTATTGAGGCATCGGCCAAATTACCCTGTCATTTGTGCCAGGAGTCAGTGCCCTATAATCTGCGCACCACATTCAATGCAACAATAGCTTCCACCGAGGAGCAAGCGGAGTATTGGAGTTCGGGCGAGGAAAGCGCTGACCTGAATATTGTTGTAATAGAAGGTCCACGGCTAGACATTGTTGAATTGGTAGAGGATGAACTCTTACTCGATTTGCCCTGCCAAGTATGCGTAGACCTAAATTGTGGCAACAGACCTGCAATGGTCTACGATGACGGGGCAAGTGACGCGCCTCTTGAACAGAGAGATCAAAAAAACCTGTTAGAAGAAACAGAAGAGCTAGTAGATCGCCAGTTACCCTTTTTAGGACTTAAGGCAGCCCTTCAAGAAATCGGCTCGCTTCCAACCCAAGAGGGTGAAGAGGACATTTAGAATTGGGCAGCTAAAACTAATTAGCTAAAAGTAGTCAACAGAAGCAAAAAGAAGACATAGACAGAAGCTACAGACCAAAACGAAAGGCGAGGCGCCTTAGTGAATAGTTGTAGCGTAAGGCTTAACATTAGAATCTACACAGTAGATTCTTGATACGAGAAAAGGAACAGTAAAATGGCAGTTCAGAAAAGCAAAGTGACCCGTTCACGCCGCGGACAGCGTCGCTCTCATGACGCACTATCAGGACCAACATTGTCCGTAGAGTCTACTTCAGGCGAAACCCATCGCCGTCACCATATAAGTGCAGATGGTTACTACCGTGGCCGTCAAGTGATGCCTGACAAAGGCTAGTTAGATATTCGGGGTAGTGCAGTTCTGCTTACTACCCCTCTTTTGGCTCATGGATTTATCCTTCCGCCTAATGCCCCTGCAGTCTTTGTAGGCGTGCTCATGACTTCATGTTCTTCAATTCAATTGCGTGCTCAAACAGGTGCCTGCCTCTGTTTTATTCGACCCGCGAAAAGATGCGTTATTGCAGTTTGCACTGTTAAACCGTCGAATAATCAGTTTATTGGGCTGCCTTGGCTTTCCCTCCTATCCCTCCTATCTTTACCAATTCTCATCGCCAAATTCGTAGTGTTATTGCCGTGGGGTTAATGGCTGTTGATTTGATGGGTGGTAGTACCGGGGTTGCAAACAACCTTGCGGCTTGCGCTGAGTTTTCCAAGCCTGAAGACCTAGTATTGGTTGGGCAGCAAGCACTGATCCAAGGGACTCCTCATGCCAAGGTACTTGCCGCAAAAGGCGCAACATTTCGCTATGCCGACGACATTCTTTTGGGTTCGGAATCTCTTATCGAAGTGCTCAGAAACCGGCCACATACTTCCATGGCTGTTTGCAGCAAATTATTAGCCAACAATGACGTTGAAGCTGTGGTGAGTTCCGGGGATACCAAGGCATTGCTCGGGTTGGCGCGCGCTCACGTTGGCACGCTTCCGGGGCTGCAGAGGCCTGCCATAATAAAATCATTTCAGGGCAATGCGGGGCAGTTTTACATGTTAGACCTAGGTGCTAACGTCAACTGTAGCGAAAAGATGTTGAGTCAATTCGCGAAGCTCGGTGCGGCTTTGGCTTATTCTGGCGGAGACTTTGAGAGTCTGCATTCTGTGCGCGTTGCGTTGCTGAATATAGGCACTGAGCGTGGCAAGGGTACGGGGCTATTGAATGGCGTTGCCGCTACTTTAAGCCGCGATCAGCGCTTAGATTTTGTCGGCTTTGTAGAACCTACTGAATTGTTCTCAGGCTGCGCTGACGTTATCGTCTGCGATGGTTTCACCGGTAACATTATGCTTAAGACCCTAGAGGGGGTGGCCTCCCACATCAGGCAAAAGCTTAGAGTTTTGGCTCAGGGCGATGATGCGTTGTCGGCGTTTGGTCGTGAGTTAGATCCTGAGCGTTATAATGGTGCTTTGATGGCGGGACTTAATGGCATTGTAGTAAAAAGTCATGGCAGTACCGGTAAGCTTGGATTTTTGAGTGCGTTAAATCAGGCCGACAAATATGTAGAGTCTGGGCTGACTAAAGTCTTGGTTGATAATTTATAGATTTTACAGTTCGAGGCCTAATGTGCTTTGGGTAGTATTTTCTATCAATGCCTGCTTGTTCGAAGATCGAATTAGAGCTGGCGCAGATTAATGATGTTTGCCTCTTTATTTGGGGCAGTGAATAGCAAGGAGTTGGATGATGAAGTTGGCAGCAATTTTCCCAGGTCAGGGCGCGCAAAGTGTCGGCATGCTGGCTGATATTGCTGAGGCTCACGCTTCAGTTAAAGCAAAGTTTGATGTCGCATCCCAAGTGTTGGGTTTCGATTTATGGTCCATGGTTCAAGAGGGACCCGCAGAGGTTTTGGGCTCTACAGAAAATACTCAGCCCGCTTTATTGGTAGCCAGTGTTGCCTTATGGGAGCTTTGGTCAGCGGGGAGCGAAAAGATCAACGTTATGGCAGGGCACAGCCTAGGAGAATATTCCGCGTTGGTTTGCGCCGGTGCGATGAGCTTTGAAGATGGCGTGAGACTTGTGCGTACTCGTGGTGAGCTAATGCAGCGCGCTGTTCCCAACGGCCAAGGCGGTATGGCAGCGGTGCTAGGTTTGGATGATGATGCAATTGAAGCCTGTTGTGCGTCGGTTGCTGGCGAGGTCAGTGCGGCTAACTATAATGCGCCTGGACAAGTGGTTATTGCTGGGGCCATGAACGCAGTAGATGAAGCCATTGAAGCCTGTAAGGCAGCGGGCGCTAAGCGGGCATTGAAACTAGATGTCAGTGGGCCATTTCATTCCAAGTTAATGGCCGCTGCGGCAGACGACTTTTCTCAAGCCTTGGATGCCATTGAAGTAGTTATGCCAAGGATTCCAGTGGTGCAAAACGTTCGTGCCAGCGTGGCCAAGGACGTGGGTGAGCTAAAGAGCAATTTAGTTGAGCAACTGTACTCCCCAGTGCAATGGACTGCCTCTGTGCAATCTATGCTTAGCCAAGGGTTGCAGCAATGTGTTGAATGCGGTCCAGGCAATGTGCTTGCTGGACTGGTTAAGCGTATTTCGAAGGAAACACCGACCATTGGGCTTTCTAAGATGGCCGGCTTAGAAGCTGCCAACGTGCTTTAGTCTTGGTTCAGTATTTATATTTGGAGTTGATATGTCAGATAGAGTAACAGCCCTCGTTACTGGTGCTAGTCGCGGTATTGGCGCCAGTGTCGCACAGGCCTTAGTCACAGCTGGTTTTTATGTTGTGGGTACGGCTACGAGTGAATCGGGTGCTGAGCAAATTTCAGCAGCACTCGGCGATGATGGATTTGGTCTAGTGCTCAAGCTACAGGACAGTGAGAGTATTGCTGGCGCCTTCGCGCAGATTAAGGACCGTGTTGCTATGCCCTTGGTGTTGGTCAACAACGCAGGTATTACCAAAGATAACCTGCTTTTACGTATGTCCGATGCCGAATGGAGTGAGGTTATTGATACCAATCTCAATGGTGCCTTTAGAGTCACCAAGCCTATTCTGCGCGGTATGTTGAAAGCGCGTTGGGGAAGAGTGATTAACATGGGCTCTGTGGTAGGCCGTATGGGTAATCCTGGTCAAGGGAACTATGTTGCCAGCAAGGCGGGTTTGGAGGGTTTTACTCGTTCTCTGGCGCTTGAGGTTGCCTCACGTGGTGTCACTGTAAATGCCGTGGCTCCGGGGTTTATTGCCACGGACATGACCGAGTCTCTAACTGAAGAGCAGTCTGCGATGATGATGGAACGTATTCCTCTGGGCCGCATGGGTAATGTAGAGGAAATTGCAGCAACTGTTGCGTTTTTGGCCAGTGAAAATGGCGGCTATATAACGGGACAAACACTGCAGGTGAATGGCGGCTTGCACTTTACTTGATCAGTTAATTTGGAAATGGCAAAGAGCCGCTGCAAAATTTTGCTGTTTGCAAGCTGTTTCTTTCAGAAAAATTGCGCGAAAGTTGTAAATTGATAGCTTGAATTGACTTATATGGCTCTATAGAATGCCGTTCGCTTCGCGCCTAGGAACAATTGAGGGATGACATTCGCATGAGCAGTGTTGAAGAAAGAGTTAAAAAATTGATTTGTGAACAGCTTGGGGTCAAGGAAGACGAGGTCGGTACCGACGCGTCCTTCGTAGAGGACCTCGGTGCAGATTCTTTAGATACAGTAGAGCTAGTTATGGCTTTGGAAGAGGAATTCGAAACTGAAATTCCTGATGAAGAGGCTGAGAAGATTACGACTGTTAAAGAAGCTGTCGACTACATATTGGCCCATCAATAGGCCAATCTCTCGGCGCGGTGCTTGCCACCCGCTGATTGCATCTGCGTAGGTAACTTTTTATGGGTTGCCTGAGCAGGCTGCGCTTCTGTATGCATAGCATTCCCCTATGGTCGAATATCTATGGCTCGTATAGGCTCATGGTCTAGGCGAGCGCAAAACTATGGCCTGACTATCGGTAGCAGTACTGATTTTAAAACCAACGCTTTTTGTGAAAGGAACGTGTGTACAAAACGCCTTTTGGAACAACACTCGGCGGCATTCTAAGTAGTATCAGACGCGTTCTTATAGCAGCAAGTAACAGCAAGTTTGTCGACATTGGCTGGAGAAAATGATGAGTAAGAGAAGAGTTGTCGTTACGGGTATGGGAATGGTCAGTCCAATCGGACATACCGTTGATGAATCTTGGCAGGCCGCTATCGCAGGTCAAAGTGGTGTTGGCTTGAACCAATCTTTTGATACCACCGACTACGGCGTAAAAATTTGCGCAAGCGTCAAAGACTTCGATATTTCCCAATATATAAATCCCAAAGAAGCTCGTCGTATGGACAGCTTTATTCAGCTCGGAATTGCCGCAGCCGCTCAAGCCATTGAAGATGCGGGCATAGAATCTCACCCTGCCGACGCCGACAGAATTGGCGTAGCCATTGGTTCTGGAATAGGCGGCATTAATACAATCGAAGAAACTCATGCCACGCTGGTTAACAGCGGTCCACGGCGGGTTTCCCCATTTTTCGTGCCCGGTGTCGTGATCAATATGATTTCAGGCAACGTTTCCATTCAACACGGTTTCAAAGGTCCAAATATTGCTGTTGTGACCGCGTGTACTACGGGCACCCATAACATTGGCTTTGGCGCTCGAATGATTCAATACGGTGATGCAGACGTAATGGTTGTAGGGGGAGCTGAAGCAGCTACCTCACCCATCACAGTGGCCGGTTTTAATTCAATGCGCGCGCTTTCTACGCGTAATGAAGATCCTGCGGCAGCGAGTCGACCTTGGGACCAAGACCGTGATGGCTTTGTCTTAGGCGAGGGTGCTGGCGTATTGGTCATAGAAGAATACGAGCGAGCAAAAGCGCGTGGCGCAAAGATTTACGCTGAAGTTTTAGGCTTCGGTATGAGCGCAGATGCATTTCACATCACTGGGCCATCAGAAGCTGGAGAAGGCGGTGCAGCTGCGATGCAAAATGCATTGAACGACGCGCATCTAAACCCTGCAGATCTGGGTTATTTGAATGCGCACGGCACCTCAACACCGTTGGGTGATGTTGCTGAGACGAAAGGCGTTAAGTCTGTGTTTGGCAACGATACAAAATTATATGTCAGCTCAACCAAGTCTATGATTGGTCATTTGCTCGGCGCAGCAGGCTCTGTGGAGGCAATCTTTGCCATTAAGACACTTACCGATCAGGTCATAGCGCCAACAATAAATCTTGATAATCCTGGCGAGGGCTGCGATCTCGATTACGTGCCAAATACGGCTCGAGATGTGAAGATCACCAGCGCTGCGAGTAATTCTTTTGGCTTTGGTGGAACAAACGGCACCCTAATATTTGGTGTTGTATAGCGCTAGGTAGGCGCAGATAAATAGATATCAGTGGTATGCGAGTAGCAGTCAGACAGATCTGCCTTTGGTTTTGTCTTGCAGTTGCGACGCTGGCGCTGATCGCTTACTTGTCTTTTCACGCCTGGGCGGATCGAGGCTTAAACCATTCAGCAGCGGTCATTGAAATAAAATCTGGCGCCTCTCTCAGCTCAATAACCCAGCAGTTGGTGGAACTCGATGTGGTGCACCATCCCAGGTTTTTCAAATTGCTTGCCAGCTGGGCGTCTTTGGACACGCAGCTTAAAGCCGGCGAATATGAGCTAGATAACCCCATCTCCCCCCGCCAGTTGTTAAAAAAATTCAGTACTGGCCAAGTAATGTTGCATCCCGTGCGCCTGCGCGAGGGCATTACGGCGCTAACCATGCTGCAAGATCTGCAACAAAATCCCTATCTAACGCACACTTTGGGAGAGTTTACCTCCTATCAGCAAGTGCACGATGAGCTGGCGCAGTCATTGGGTTTATCTGTCAAAAGTGCGGAAGGTTATTTTTTCCCCGATACCTACTATGTGCGTCGTGGCCTTAAAGATGTTGACTTGCTCCGGCGTGCACACCAAGTTATGCGCAGCAAAGTTGCTGAGATTTGGGCTATGCAGTCTGCTTCGTCGAGCTCTCCTGCCTTGAGTATTACCTCAGCCGAGCAATTGCTGGTGTTAGCATCCATCATAGAAAAAGAGACGGGGGTGGATGCGGATAGGGCGCAAATCAGTCAGGTGTTCCACAAACGGCTAAGGCGCAACATGCGTTTGCAAACAGATCCAACGGTTATTTATGCAGTTGGAGAAAGTTTTGATGGAGATATACGGCGTAAGGATTTGCGCATAGATTCGCCTTACAATACGTATCGCTATAAAGGGCTGCCACCAACTCCAATTGCAATACCCTCGTTGCAGTCCCTGCTCGCTGCAGCGCAACCGGCTGACGGGGACTTTTTGTATTTTGTTGCACGAGGTGATGGAAGCAGTCAGTTTTCTGTAACACTGGCTCAGCACAATGCAGCTGTGCGTCGTTATCAATTAGGTCAATAAAGTTCGTGAATATTCAGCAAGGCAAATTTATTACTCTGGAAGGCTCCGAGGGCGTTGGTAAAACTACTAACGTAGATTCTGTGTGCCAAACGCTAGATGACTTGTCGATTCCTTACGTGCGGACGCGAGAGCCCGGCGGCACCCCTATGGCTGAGACTTTGCGTGAAAATATGCTGGCAGAGTGGGATGAATCGGTTAACGGTTTAACCGAATTGTTTATTGCCTTTGCTGCGCGTTTGCAGCATGTACAGGGGGTTATACGCCCAGCGTTAGTGTCCGGTAAGTGGGTGGTGTGCGATCGTTTTACCGATGCTTCCTATGCGTATCAGGGCTATGGCAGGGGCTTAGATTTAGAAAAAATAGCTGTGTTAGAAGAATGGGTGCATGGCGACTTGCAGCCAGACCTTACCCTCTATTTAGATTTAGATCCTAAGGTTGCGGCGCTGCGAATAGCTAATCGAGAACGTGACCGCATGGAACAAGAACAAATGTCTTTCTTTCATAAAGTTCGACAAGGTTATTTGGCCAGAGCCGCAGCGGATGCGCGCTTTCGTACAGTGGATGCCAGCCTGCCTTTAGTTGATGTGCAGCGAGCGGTGTGTCTACAGGTAAAAGAATTTGTTGGCCTTCATAGGCAGGGTGTTAGCTAACTTATGCTCGGTGAAATACTCCCATGGCATCTGCCGGTCATAGAGAAGCTGCAACAGCGTGCTGCCGATGACACGCTGCCGGCCGCCATCGCTTTAATTTGTGGAGAAGGGTGGGGTGGCCATGAGCTAATCCAGAGGGCTGCTTTTGCCTTGGTAGGGTTATCCTCTGAGCAACCGCCTCATGAAATAGCGCACCCTGATTTTTGCTGGGTAGCGCCCGATGGGGCAGTAATCAAAATCGATCAAGTGCGTAAGTTAAATGCATTCGCGGTGCAAACGCCGCAAATCTCCAAATGTAAGGTCGCAGCTATTGTTGACGCTCACTTACTGAATACCAACGCCGCTAATACGTTGCTGAAGACCCTTGAAGAGCCACCGGCGAACACCCACATTTTGATTTCCACCCCCCATTGGGGGCGGCTGCTGCCCACTATCAGAAGTAGATGTCAGCGTTATCAAGTGGAGCAAAGTGCTGAGGATGCAACAACATGGCTGTCTGACAATGGCGCTGATGTTTCTAAGCAAGCTTTCGCTCAGTCTGGTTATGCGCCTTTGCATGTGCAGCAAGAGTCTCGCTTTGATTTAGGTGCATGGTTAACCGAGCTTGAAAATAGCCGTGAACCCAACACTAGCATTGCTAGTATTTTGGAGGCGGATTTAGTCGATGTTTTGGCGCGCTGGTATAGAGATTTAATTTGGCAACAAAGAGCAAGTGCTAATCGAACGCTGCTCGCCTTTGCTGACGAAATTAATCAGACTCGGCTGCAATTAGAAACTTCAAATGCGGCAAATCCAAGGCTGTTGATCGAGCGTTTGGTTTACCAATGGCTGCAAGTGATTAGGTTACAGCGCCAGCGCGGTAGCTAATCTTTTAGCCCAAGTTCGCGGCTGAAAAAAAACATACATGTTGGAACGGTTTTGGTTGAGGCCACTACTGCCTTAAGGAGTA
>Ga0208545_1001442_pt1 | contig 10541 bp, 8 predicted proteins | sample DEB08_DNA_12_FD_185498 | JGI IMG/M metagenome (GOLD analysis project Ga0208545, IMG submission 185498) | Aqueous microbial communities from the Delaware River and Bay under freshwater to marine salinity gradient to study organic matter... | ecosystem: Environmental > Aquatic > Marine > Coastal ... | reverse complement strand
TTTTTGACAAAAAAGGCTTTCACCAGATAGGCGGTATGTATTATAGGAAATAAATAAAAGATGTGTCTAAGTAGTAAAACAAAAATGGGTCCAGAAGCACAGGTTATCACTGCGCCTCAGACCGGTTATTCTTTTGTTCAACCATATGCAGAAGATTACTCTCGTAGATTATTATCATCTTACTTTGGCGCACCTGGTGAATACGAAGGTCTTATATCTAGACCCAGAGATATTCCCATCGAGCAAACTGCTGGGCTTACTCCTTTACAAATTCAAGCTCGACAACAAGCAGGTCGAATGGGTGAATACCAACCCTATCTTACAGAAGCTGGTCGACTTTTTGGCAGACAAGAAAGAGGTTTAGACGAAGCTTTTGGATATTTGCCGGGTGCCCGTGAAGCAGTTACTGGCGGTCTAGGCGCATTACAAAGAGCTGAAGAAACAGCAAAAGGAACAACAGGAATCTATGATCCATCTATGGCTCAAAGATTTTTTAATCCTTATGAAGATCAAGTTGTTCAACAAACATTAGAGGATATAGGCAGGCAGTCAGCACAAGCTGACATAGGTCTTAGGGATCAGGCTGTATCAGCCGGCGCATTTGGTGGGTCTAGAGGAAGAATTACTCAAGAAGAATTAGCACGTCAAACAGGACGTGGAGCAGCTGAGGCTGTTTCTGGCATTAGAAGCGCTGGATTTGGTCAAGCTCAAAATCAAGCGCAACAAGCGTTTGAAGCTCAACGTGGCGCTCAACAAGGACTTGCATCTATGCAGGCAGGATTGGGTGGACAGCAAGCACAAATAGGCCAGGCTCTTGGTGGGCTTGGGCAATTAAGCGCAGGACTAAGTGGTCAGTTTGGATCTATTGGCGGTGGGCTTGCAGGGCTAGGTCAACAAGCTCAAAGTCAACTAGGAAGTCAAATTAATACACTCAACCAACTCGGTCAGCAAGGCCAGGCTACTCAGCAAGCAGCTCTATCAAGACAGTTTGCTGGAGCACAACAACTTGCAGGCGAACCGATGCAAAGATTACTACAAGGCCAACAATTACTTGCTGGTATGCCAACAGGCCAAATCAGCGGCGGCACACAGGGAAGCCCCTATCAGCCACAAAGTTATCAGAAGCCCAGTGGATTCTCTCAAGCGCTTGGAGCGCTTGGATCAGCTGCTAGTATTTATGCGGCTTCAGATGTAGAACTAAAAGAAAACATTAAAAAAGTTGGCGAGCTAGAACCAGGCGTTGGTTGGTACACATGGGACTGGAATGAAACAGGTAAGTCTATTGGCGCTGAATCTGAACCAACAGAAGGTGTATTAGCGCAAGAAGTTCTAGAAGTTAAACCTGATGCGGTTATGGTCAAAGATGGCTACTACGCTGTAGATTACGGGAAGATATTATAATGTACGGAATCATGTCAGGACTAGAGCCAAGAGGATATGCTGATGGCGATCTAGTACAAAAAGCTTTACAGTTAGGCGTTCAACCTTTTGGCATGAGCGATGAAGAAATCATGCAGGCTATCATGCAAAAACAACAAGTTGATGATATGTCTGGTGCTTCTGCTGATTTTGGAAAAGCAGCCGAAGGTTTTAAAGAACAATTTAAAGATTATGTTTTTGATTATACTGACCCAGTAGACTATGCAACAGCACCTTTATATTTTGCAGGCCCGATAGGAGCAGGAGCAGCTCGATCAATTAAAGGCGCAAGAATTGCAAACAAAGCATCAAAGGCTGGAAAAAATTATAAACCTGGTGGAGTAGAAAATATTTTAAAAAGTAAAAAAGTTTCTATGGGAATACCAGCATTAACTCTTACTGGTGAAGTTGGATACGAACTAGCCAATGAAGCTTTAGATGATGCAGCAGAAGATCTTAAAATGGCTAACGCAAGTGAAACTGAAAAACCAGATGCAATGAAAGGAATAAAAGCCTTTGCAGAATTTGCTAGTCAACTAGGAGCTACTCCTGGAGAGACTGAAGAAATGACAGGCGGACAGTTTATTGCAATGAGACCCTTTGAAGCTCCGGGCGTAATGAGAATGGCCGATGGTGGTATAGCTCAACTTGCAAAAGGCGGCAGAGTAGGTGCTTTAATATCTGGTATAAAAGCATTAGCAAAAAAAGTAACACCAAAAAAGAAAACAAAAACTAAAAAAGAAACAGATCCAGAAAAAGAAACAGCTATATCTAAAGACGCTCCTGAAGGACCAGGTGCTCTTGATTTTGTAGACCCTTACACAGCATCAGCTATTAGAACTGCTGCTACAAAAGCATCAGATCTTTCTTCAGCTGCTAGAAGAAATTTTAAACCCATTGCAGGTGCAGCAGCTGTTTATGGCCCTGCTGTAGGCGGTGCAGCATATGGTCTTAATGCTTTACTTGGTGGTGACGAAGAAACCACAGAAACAGATTTAGGACCAATAGCTACTGGCGGTGGAGACAAAGATGTTCTAGATGCAGACTCATCACTCAGAGACTTTAACTATGCTAAAGCATTAGAAAGAGCTCAGGCAGCTGGAAGAACTGAACCTACTTTTGTAGACTACGTTGCATCTTTTCCAGCAAGTTACACTGACAAGCTTGGTAAAGATCCAGAGTTTGCAAAACAAATGATGGCTGGCTTCGTAGCTATGATGACACCATCAGAGGGTATTGTTGAAAGAAGCGGTCTTGCTGATTTCGCTGGTGGCGTTATGGCAGAACAAGCAAGACAAGAAGGAGAAGTTCCTGATCAGATTAAGTTACTTGAAGCGATACAAAAAAATCCAGAAATTTTAAAAGCTATGAGACAGCTTAATGCAGAAACTTCTGATCCAAGCGCTGATGCAAAAAATGCAGTTATTTTAAAACAACAAATTTTAAAACAACTTTATGGAGAAGATTATGATGATGATGATGTTGTTTTAGACTCATCAACTGGTCAAGAATTATCTGATCTTCAATTACTGCAAATGTATAAAGACTCAGGTGGTAATTACGATGTCCTTAGAGCAAACATAATGGCGAAAGTAAAGGTGTAAACTAATGCCTATTATTACACTGGCTAATGGGCAAACAGTTTTTATTGAAAGCAATGATCCAGAAGAGATAAAAAAAGCCTCTCAAAAATTCATAAAAAGAAAATCTAAAAAGTCTGACTCTGTTGTTGGAGATATAGGTCGAGGCATAGCTGCGGGTGTTGTTTCTATACCTCAAGGTATTGCGACCATACCCACAACCGGGCTAGATCTTTTATTTAACACAGATGTGACTGATGATGTAAACGAATTTTTTGAAGGAATTAAACCAGACGTAAGTGGTACAGCCGGAAAGACCGCACAAATGGTTGCTCAGTTTGGAATACCAGGTCTTGGTGTTGCAAGAGGATTATCACAATTAACTAAACTTCAGCAATTAGGAACTATGGCTGCGGTAGATGCAGCTGTAGCAACCGATGATGTTGATACGTTTGCTGACATGTTGTTTGATAAAGAAAGCGATGAAGAAAGATTAAGAAATTTACAAGGCAGAGATGCTGCTTTGGCAAGACTTACAGAAAGATTACAAGTTCTAGGTGAAACTGCTGCTGTTATGTATGCAGCGCCTGTTGCTGTATCCGGGGCTGTAAAAGGTGTGGGTGCTGGACTTGACTTGGCTGCTCCATACATGAATGCAATAGCTAAAGCCACGCCTAAGTTTGGCAATCAAGCTGTTGCTTCTGCTAATAAAGCAGACAAAGGAGTCAGAGACTACTTAAGAAAGTATTTTTCATATGGTGGTAAGTACGAACAAACAGCAGCAAACAACAAATATATTATGGATGCCATGCAGGCAAAAACATTTTATTTAACTTCTTTGATTAATCCAATTAATGATTCAATGAATGTTGTTAGAAAAACTCTTGAAGATGCAGTTTCAGTAGGTGGCAAAATGAATTCTCAAGATGCTCTTGAAATAACAAAAGCTATGTCTACTTATAGAGCCCCATTGTTAACAGTTGAGAAAGAGTTTCCAGCTCTTGCAGGTGATGCAAAAAAAGCTAAGATGGCTGAGTATCAAAAAGAAGCAATGAAAAAGATTAAAAGCTTTGAAGGCCCTGGAAACAAAATTGATTATGATGCGCTTGGTATAAATAAACAAAATCAAATATCTGAAATTATGGCTAACAATCAAAAGATGTTTGATTTAGAGCAAGCAGAAATTATTAAATTTACTGCTGGTGAACCTGATGTTGCAAAACTTTTAATACCACAAGAGTTAAGACAAGCTATCATAGATAATCAAGGCAAGTATGGAACAACAATATATAGATCTATCATAGATCAAAACTATAGAATCGATCCAAAGCTAAAAGATAATGCGATTAAAGAAATTAGAGCAAAAGTAGATGGAATCAGAAGTGAGCAACAGGCAATAGATGCTTTTGAATTGTTAACAAATCCAGCTGCGGCAGACACTCCATATCAAACACCTGAGCTTTTCGTAGAAGGAATTAAGTTTGGACAACTTCAAGGTAAAGATTTAAAAAACCTACCCGCGGTAAGAAAAGCTATGGGCGAAGTTACATCCCTTGATTACAACAAGGCTGGTGATTGGAAACTAGCACTGCAAGACGAAGCGGTTGCTGCATCATCTACCATGGCCAAGCTTGGGGGCTTATCAGGAAGAGCAAAAACTTTTGACGATATAGCAAACTTAAACCAACTTAACATTCAACAAACAGGAAAGGGTTTTTTAAAAACTCCTGAAGAAATATATATTGGATCAACTGGAAAATACTCTCCTCCACTTGATGGTAGGGGAAATGTAAAACTACTAGACGAAACCACGATTGATGGAGTCTTATACAAAAGATTTAAAAGAGAGGCTGGTGCTTTAAGAAATACTTATGCTCCAGCAGTTTTTCATGATTCGTTATTAGACGTATCAACAGAGTGGTTAAAAAATAGTCCAACTCCTTTAAAAAAAATATATCAAGGGTTGCTTGGCCTAAAAGCTTTGTCCCAGTATGGTAAAACTATTCTTGGTCCTACAGCTCAAATAAGAAACAACACCAGTGTCCCGTTTATGGCTTTAATGAATGGTAATCTTGGACCAAGCGGAAAGTTTACTGATAACTTTAAAATGGCTTTTGCTGGAATATTTGACCCAAAAAAGAAAGCACAATATGCAAAAGAAATAGCAGAAGCCAGAGAGTATGGAGTTATGGTTGGCAAAGGAACACAGCTTCAAGAACTTTCTGATATTGCGACTTTTGCTACAGATGATGTGGCAGTTTTAGCTAAAGCAAAATCAAAAGCTGTTTTTGATGTTATGAGAAAACCTTTGTCAAAAGCAGAGGGAGTTTACACAGGATCTGATAACGCAGCCAGGATGATTAACTTTAGTGGAGAGAAATCTAAGTTTGGTAAAGTTATAGCAAAGTCTTCAGATGCAGATTTTGTTCCTGTTAGCTCTGGAAAAAACATGGCTGATCCAGATATACAAAAGCTTATAAAAGCAGATGGTACTGTTAATGTTGGAGAACTAAGAAGAGCAGTTCCAATAAAAAAGGGAGATAATATTTTAGATAAATTTATTAAAGGAGAGTCTGCTGACATAGCTTTAAATGTAACTCCCACCTATTCTAGAGTTCCAGAAATAGTTAAGTCATTAAACTATGTGCCAGTCGTTGGTAACTTTACAGCTTTCCCGGCTGAAGTATTAAGAAATGGTTTAAATACTTTGCAAAGAGCAATTAAAGAAATAGCAAGCAGTAACCCAGAGCTGCAAAAAGTTGGCGCACGAAGATTGGCTGGCGGCCTAACAACAACAGTTGGCATTCCGGCAGGGCTAACAGCAACAGCACTAAGCATGACTGGTGCTGACAAAGAACAACTCGATGCATACAAAAGATCTTTTGCTGCACCCTGGGAAAAAACAGCAACTATGATTCCAACAGGCACAGATGCACGAGGAAACATTACAGGATTGTATAACTTTAGTTATACCAATCCATATGATTACTTGCAAAAACCTTTTAAAGCAGTAATGAATGCTTATGCCAATGGTGAAAGAAACGAGGCTGGGCTAATGGATATTGCAACCAACGCATCCGTTGATATGGTGGGTGAGTTTGTTAATCCTTTCTTATCTCCAAGCATGGGCGCAAAAGCTTTGTATGAATCTACTCTAGTTGGTAAAACAGAAACCGGCAAAACTATTTATAACGAATCAGATATGCTAGGCGAGAAAATGGCAAAAGGGACACTGCATTTCTTTAATGCGGTGGCGCCAACAATCACACCTATAAGAGCCGAGATAGACGCAGATGGTGTTCAAATCGTGCCCAAAGATTTTGTTACAGCCGCAGCTTCATTAGCTACAGGTAAAGAAGGTTTAATCAGCCCAAGAGGGAAACCCATTGATGTTGCAGAAACAATGGTGTCAGCTTTTTCTGGTATTAAAGTTATTAAACCTCAAATTGATAGATCTCTTTACTATAAAGCAGCTGAAGCAAAAAGAGCTATTAGAGAAACAACCAATGAATTTAATAGATTGTTAAGATCTAATAACAGAAGAGACGCTGAAGATTTTATTCAGGGCTACATTAACACCAATGAAGATAGATATAATTCTTTAAGAACTCTTTACACAGCTATTGAGGATGCAAGAACTTTAGGTTTAAAAGAATTTGAAATTGAAGAACAATTAAAAATTGCAAAAGTTGCAAATAGAGATGATGTAATGCTTGGTTTATTTAATCCTATTCAACCTAATGAAGATGTTATTGACTTTGCAATTTCTGGAACAAAAAGAAAAGCAGCTCAACCAGTTCCTATTGGTGACCTTGGACTTTCTCAAATAGATCTAACAGGGCAAAGCCTTAAAGGACAATTCCAAGACCCAAGAAATCAACCTGTTGCTCCGCCGGTTAAAAGAGCAGCGGATGTATTAAGAGAAGAAGAGATAAATAAAATACTGACAGGAAGACCATAACTTGTACAACAAATATAGAGCGAAGAAAGTTAAGCTTGATGGCATAACTTTTGACAGCAAACTAGAAGCGGCCAGGTACACTCATCTTAAAGAACTAGAAGCAGATGGCATCATCTCTGACATAGAAGTGCATCCACCTTTTCCGTGTGTGGTCAATGATAAAAAGGTTTGTCTTTATAAGGCTGACTTTAGATACGTCAACAGCGAGGGTGAAATAGTGGTCGAGGATACAAAAGGAATCGAGACGCCTATGTTTAGATTGAAGAAGAAATTAGTAGAGGCACTGTACCCAGACACAGAAATACTCGTAATAAAAAAACCAAAAAGCTAGAAGGGTACTCCGGTTTCAACCCATGGTTTGATTTTAAGTATTGTGCCATTTAATAATCTCTTGATGTTGTCAGCTTTCTCTAACAGTTCTGTAGGAAACCCAGCGTTTACTACTTCAATTAATTCTTTGCTAGAATAAAAGTTCACATCAGCAGAGCTTTTGGCTTCTGGAACATTAACAAACTTAAACCCATCCTTTTCATACACCACTATATCTTTATCCTTCTCAACCATTACCGCGGGTATTAACTCTGGAATGTAGTTGTGTCGACCACAGCCTTTAAGCTGTCGATCATTGCTGATCTTTTTATCATGCTGATCACAATGCCAATGAGCATCTCCTTTTTCTATATCAATTTTTGCAAACCGACATGAGCGACAATGTATCTTTTCAGGCAATGCTCTACCTAAATAACAAGCCTGTTGCTTCGGAGTCATAAAACTACGAATGCGATAATCAGTCTCTGGTATATAATTTTCTGGTGGATCTTCTCTCGTAAGAATATCTTTAGCTTTATCCATCAAAGAATCGAACAGGATTTTATCATACTCAACTACTTCGGTATATAAGTCTGAGTTATTTTTATTATAAACAATAGCTATAGCGTGTTTAAAATTAAACAGGCCCATGTATAAATGTAATTGAGCAGCATATTCGTCTGACCATTCACAATAACTACCAAGCTTTTGTAAGTTTTTAAATCTATTATCGTTAGCTGTTTTAAATTCTAGAAGGTATGGGTTCTCTTTATCCATGCCTGGAAAGTTTCGACCTACGCCATCAATGTGGCCCTTAACATGTCCACCCAATGCTTCAGTCTCAAATTGTTTTCCATTGCTGTCAACGTCATATATGGAAGCCCCAGGGATCTTTCTTAACTTTTTAATCAAGTCATCTTCTACTACGTTGCCAAGATCTAACAAGCGAAGAACTCTAGGCTCCCAATCATTTGGCATGAGCCAGCGATAGCGCATCCAAACCAAACGTTGATTAGAATTACCAATGCCACTAATCCCTAAATAGAATCTCTTGTGTTGTTTCTCTTGCAATTCAACCTGGTCTAACAACTCATGTATCTTTGTCATAGAATTATCTCCTCGTTTTTCTTGGTTTTAATACCAATAACGTTCTCATACTTGCCTTGCTTTTGTAAAACAATCTCAGATATTGTATCAAACGCACCATTGTTTATCAGTTCCGCTGCCATCCATGGTTGTTTTGGGGATCCCCACTCAGTTGTAATCTTGTTCCATTTACGCACTGCCATGTTGTGAGCGGTAGGATGACCAAACATTAATGGCATTTTTCTGGGAAAGAATTCATTCTCAACTGTAAATACTACTTGACAATATTCACTGCCATTTTTTGATTTAACAACTGAAGCATAAATATCTGTAATGGGTTTTGCTTTTGGTATGGCTGCTTTCTTTTCGTCTGATAAAACAGCCTGCTTTTCTGCTTTGGTTCTCTTGGCAACCTCTCTTTCTTTTCTAGTCCACAAAGTTTTTGTTTGCTTAGATTCAAAAGGCTGACCGCACTCCATGCATTCTTTAGCCGATGGTGAGTTGATGGCACTGCAAGAAGAACAAATCTTTGGACGATATCTGCCTGGTATATTTGCTTCAGGTTCTACTTCATCCAAACATCCATGACGAGCAACGTTCTCTCCATAGTCAAGCAACAAACAATTAGTTTTATCATCATGAATTCTCATGCCTCTGCCACACATTTGCACATACAAACCAATGCTTTGTGTTGGCCTAAGTAATGCTATACAATCCGTTCTCGGGGCGTCCCAGCCTTCAGTTAGGACGCCAACATTACATAGGGCGTGGACCTTACCAGACTCAAAGTCTGAAAGTATCTCATCTCTTTCTGAGCTGGGCGTCTCACCCGTTACTACTGCTGCTTTGATGCCATACTGTTTTAAATACTGAGTCATCTTCTGGGCATGCAAGACTGACACACAAAAGAATACTGTAGCTGTCCGGCCTTTGCTGTAAGCATTGTCAATCCAATCACTCACAACCTCTACAATGGTTTCATCAACCATAGCTACTTGTTCTAATTCTTTTTCTCTGAAGTCTCCATTCTTAAACTTTAAACTTACAGAGCCTGCATCAATAATTGCTTTATCATTAACAGCATAAGCTGATAGCCTACATAAATATCCTTCTTTAATAAGCTCTGGTATTGAAACGCTGTAAGCCAAACCTTTAAAGAAATGATCTTTACGATCTCCATAAATATAACCTTGGCCCATGCGATAGGGCGTAGCAGTACAACCCATAACCTTCATATCGCCACGAGCAGAAAGCTCATTGATAATCTTTTGATACCTGGTATGAGAAGTGGGGGGAACGTTGTGGGCTTCATCAATAATCATGTAGTCAAACTTGCCAACCTTTTCTAATCTTTTGGGGGAAGCTAAGGTGTCGCGACTAGCAACTAAAATTTGAGCGTTATGTTGAAAGCGTTTCATTCCAGCAGCAAGCACACCCACTGGTGCGTCAGGCCAGACTGACTTGAGTTTGCTTTCAGCTTGAGCAACCAATTCTTTTCTATGAGCCATAACAATAAACCTAGCGTCAGGTTCTTTGGCTAATACTTCTTTAATGAAGTGAGAAAATATAATGGTCTTACCGGCTGCGGTAGGAAGCGCAATCAATGCATGTTCATTCGTTGGCTTGGTAGCAAACCAATGATGCAAAGAGTTTATTGCATCTCTTTGGTAGTATCGAAGTTTCAATGTATTATTTTCTTTTCGCTTGTTGTTTGTCTTAAAATAAATGCCAGCTCATCTGATTCATACTGATCAATGTTGTCTGTAATAACAGATGATATAAGATGCATTGCTTCAAATGGACTTTCTGAAAATTGAAAAGAAATGTCTACTGTAAATTTTAATAAAGTAAGAACTGCAGCCTTGGTATCTAGATCTTGTCTACTCCAATCATCAATGCAGATCGCAAGATCTTGCATAACTGTATCGCATGTTCTTTTATCTAAAGAATCGGAATGTTTGTTTTTTTCTTTCATTATTTATATTTAAATTTAATAAAGTTAGTTTAGCATCTTTTACCTTTTCATCTATTTCAGATGGCAAGCTATCAAATGTTTTATCTAAAGAGTCTAGTAAAGACTCCACCCTTGTGACCAAATCTTTGGCCTCTCTTACATCTATTGTCATATCTTTTTCTCCAAAAAAAGGTGAAGTGTTTTCGACAATGCCTACACTTCAAAGACACTA
>Ga0208545_1001439_pt1 | contig 10568 bp, 4 predicted proteins | sample DEB08_DNA_12_FD_185498 | JGI IMG/M metagenome (GOLD analysis project Ga0208545, IMG submission 185498) | Aqueous microbial communities from the Delaware River and Bay under freshwater to marine salinity gradient to study organic matter... | ecosystem: Environmental > Aquatic > Marine > Coastal ... | reverse complement strand
CCAAATGTTTTTACTGGGGGTACAGGGGGTTCAGGTGTTGTAAACCCTGTAATACCTGACACAGACAGTGGAGGCACTTCTGACAACTCTGGAGGTAGCAGTGGTGTGCAGGCTAAATTTATGTCAATTTTAATAATTCCTACTGATGTATGTTATCTTATTAAAGTTTATACGCATATTCGCGCACCCTTTGCTCATCCTGGTCTCATAACTATATCAGGATACGATGCTACTAATAGTGTTTTTGACGGAGAAAAATTTTATGAAAAATCTACTACTGATGGTATAAACCATTTTTTCAGAGTAAATAAAAATGCACATTCATTTCAAATACGTTTTGCGTGGTCTGATGGCGAAAGTGGTACAAAAAATTTAGCAACTCATTTTAGAAATCCTAGCATTGGAGAGTATATACTAGGTGAGTTAGGTGCTAGTGAGTGGGAAACTAATACATATGGTGGGAGTAATATTGGTAATGTTGTTTTAAGTACTTCAGATAGTGCATCTTTAGGGGTAGATTTTGAAGATAATGCTCAAACAATAACTTGGATTGATAATCAAACGTGGGTAGATGGTATAAGTATTCATACTAACGATGCGCTTAGTTCTGTTACTACACATGATATGTATCGTTTTAGGGCAGCACTTTTCACTGAAAACAATCATGGTCACCATAATCAAGGCTTTCATAATGCAGCAGTTACAACTGCTTGGGGGACTTCTACACTTTATCCAGGAGGGCCAGGATGGGATGGGGCTTTTGAAAATTCTAACTACATATATGACGCTAATACACAGGCAAACTCTCAACGAGACCCTTTTAAAAATTTAAATTTATTACTTGAAAATGAGCCGATTTCTGGGCAAGCTGCTGGAAATTTGAGTACGAATAACTATGCTTATGGAGGCTACTCAGATCTTAGCTTAATTTACTCATTTAGTTCTGACTATCTAAATGAATGGTACATAACTAAGTGGAATGCAAATTCATCTCTTTATAATACTTACGGCTTGTATCCTCCACAAGAAATAGAAAGTAATCATAATATGTGGGGCTACTTTAGATCTTCAAGTTCTGAGGATGAATTTGTAGGGTTTGAGCAATATAGATCCCACGTTACTAGGATGGAAAATCCGGACTATGAAGCATATGCATCTGCGCATCCTGGCGTAATGGCATACTTTCATGCTCAAGCACTGCCAGGAGCAGATCAATTTGAGGGAAGTTCTGATAAAGTACGTTATGCATGTATGGATAGTACGGCAACTAATTATTTTGGAACAACTGGCCTGCATTATAACAGTCAAACTTTAGAAGAGTTTACTCCGCTTACCACTGCAGCTATGCAAGATGCTTTAGATGATGGGCTTGTTGTAGACTTACCAGAAGTTTGTACTTATTGTGAAGATAAAGAAAATCCAATAGAACTAAGTGTTACAGCTACAGATGCTTCATATTGTGGAGTAGACGATGGTAATATAAAACTAGTAATATCAGGAGGTATAGATGCGAGTAATTCTGGTGCTTATTATACTGCTACTCTCATAGATTATAATATAATGCCAGCATCAGAAGTGCAAATGCATCTTGGGAATACAGGTGATCCTTCATATGCGGTACAGCATTTTGAGAATCTTTCTTCTGGGCAGTATTATATAAAAGTTGTTTGGGAAGATGCGTGTGGAGAATCGCAAAATAAAAATACTAATGTTATAGAAATTAACTGTGTTGAACAAGAACAACTTGAAATCTGTTCAGATAGTAACGCATTAAACTATCTAGCTGTACCAGATCTTGCAACTCTAGGATATAGCGTAGGCCAGGCAATAGACGGAGGAGTAGTATTTTATGTACATAGTGACGGTTCATATGCTTTAATTGCTGCTTTACAAGATGTTACTTATCAGATGGGCGATGTATCACATTATAGACATGCGTGGGTGTCGGGCTCAAATCCTAGCGCACCAAATGACTCATGTTTTAAATATTTAATTCATGATAATACAGATGATGGCACTGGGACACAACAATCACTTATAATAGGAGGCGGACAAGCTAATACTCATAATATAATAACTTATTGCGACACTCCAATAGGCGATTTTCAATTAACTGCTGCTGGTAAAACATCGGTATGGTCTATGGGTATTTTAGGTATTGGACCCAATATACCTCCGCAAGATATTTATAATGATTGGTATCTTCCTTCTAAAAACGAGTTTTGGGAGATGCACAAAGTATTAAACAAAACTACTAGTGATGTAACTTTGCCAAACGGGCAAACACTTTCATTAGCAGATGCAATGGGGTTTGCAAACGGGGAACCTTATTGGACTTCTTCTGAATACAATGGAAGCTACGCTTATTATTTTGTACCACAGGTAGATGATACTTCTGACTTTAGTTATTACGGTAATAATGCTGGTCATCCAATTGCATGGGCCAAAAAAGCCCCAGGAGCTGCAGGAGTTAGTAACAGAATTAGGCCAATACGTAGAGTTGACTTAGATAGTAATTATATAAATTCTACAGATCATTGTTTATATTGCCATGCAAAATTTGGAAATTTTTCATTAACTGATGAGTTTGGCACACCGCAGGAAATTCAAGATTTTGTTAGTGTTGATAATCACACTCTTGAAAATAGCTCACTAACTGAAGCTGGAGCAGATGCTAGTGATGGTAGTGCTACAATATCATGGTCTGGTAATAATTATATATTTGAAGTTTCTAATAACTCATTAAATTATAATGCAATAGCAGATTGGCCAGGTAATTCAAACATGCCTACAGTAGGTTCATGGAGATTTAGATATAAAAAATTATCTGATGCGAATTTTAACACTTTAAATGAAGATTTTGGAGGTTTAACCCCTAGAACTTGGTGGTTTTCTAATACTGCTATGGGTGGTTATCCTGGAGGTGATCATGGAATTTTAGATAGTTTTACTGAAGAATTTACTTTACTTACTACTCCTGGGAAAACATTAGAGAATCTTGGGAAAGGACACTACTTTTATATTATTGATTGGGTTGTTGCTGGTAGTACAGAAGAACTTGAAGAATGTTATCAAACAGGGTATTTTGAAATACAAGTTCCTGGATGTACAGACAATACTGCGTCAAACTATAACGCAAATGCAAATGTAGATGATGGATCATGTATATATAGTATTGCAGATGTAGATATAAATGAATATTTAATATTTAGAATAAATAATTTAAACATTGCAAACACAAGCGATGCTTGTGAATTCTTACAAATTATTGAATTTAGAGTAACAGGTATAAGCTCTCCATCTAATGATTATGATGACTGGAGGCCTTTAGCATTAAATATTAGCGAGCCTTTAAATCTTGTAGCTGCAGTTAAATTTATTATACAAAACTTAGAAAGTAATCTAGATGCGTATTTTAATTACGATAATCTTACTTTACAAAATGGAGAAGTAAATTGGACATACTATACAGCTAGTGAAAATCAAACTAATTTTATTACTCTTAGTGATAGTGACAATTGGTCTAGCAGTGTTTATACTGACATTTCAGGAAGGCTTTCTAAAGGAAATAGACAAGTAGTAGCTTTTCCTGTACTATCTCCTACAGCTCATCCAGTAGGTCTTACAACATGGGATATTGAATTTGATGTAGTTTATACTCCTTCTAACGGTCAAGAAGAAAGTTCTGAAGCGTTTGAATTTACAATAAATCCTGTATGGAATCAAGAATCTCCAATTACTTGGAGTGTAGGAAATACTGTTTGGGGATTATGTGTAGATTGTAGTGAAATTCAAGATGTTGTAGAAGGATGTACTGATCAAATGGCTTGTAATTATAATCCTGATGCTAATGTAGATAATGGTACTTGTCAAACAAATGTAGATATTTGTGGTTGTACAGATCCTACGTATCTAGAGTATTATCTTCCAGAAACTTGGGACTTTGGTGGTACTGATGATAGGCCATTATTCCAGTACAGTAATTTACCAGACGACGCAGTAGCGCATCCAACTATAGTCCCTGGACAAGTTTCTGATTCAGTGGGGTGTCAAACTCCAATAGTTTCAGGATGTATGAATGAGTCTTTTTTAGAGTATAATTCTGATGCTAACTATAATGATGATGCTGCATGTATAACTTTAAAAGTATTTGGCTGTACAGATCCAACTGCATGTAATTATGCTCCAAATGCTAATGTAGATGATGGTTCATGTGTCTATGATTTACAATCAGAATTAGAATGTGAAACATTTGACGGGTGGTCAGTTTCTACTAGTAGTGTTGCTCCTTCTCTTTGTGGAGAAAATCAAACAGCCGACGGGGTTATAGTTATTGTTAATCCTGATTATTCTGGTCCTTTTCAATTAGATATTACGGGTTCTGGATTTATAAACAACGAGAGTGTTACTTTTGACTCTAGTAGTATAATTTGGTCTAATGGGTCTATAGAATACACAGGTTCTGCTACTGAAGATAATAGTGAAGCTGATGGATCAGGACTAGATCCAGCATATGATTATAGTTATACAATAGGTCAAGATGCTTCAGGTACTAATATTACAATTTCAGGAGTAGTTACAGGAGTTTATACAATTACTTTATTTGGGTTAGGTAATCCAGATGAAGAAGGAAACACTATAGAAAATAGTTGTGTGTGCGCATCTACAGCTGCGGCGTCAGAAGAAATAACAATAACTGCAGGGGGCGATGTAGCTAGTTGGGTTATACCGGATACTGAAGGAAGAAATCTTGGATTTAGAATTTCTTTAAGTGCTACAAGCGCAGATTGTGGATGTACAGATATAAATAGTGGTGGATTTGTTGTAGGTGCAACTATAGATGATGGTACATGTCAAGTATATGGTTGTATGGATCCAACAGCAGTTAATTATAATTCAGCTGCAACCATACAATGTACTGATCCTGAAAATCAGCAAGGTATTGCTTATGGGGGAATAGGAACAGCACTTGATCAGCAGGGATGCGAACCTTGTACTTATGGATATACAAGCAATATGTATACTCCACAATTCTGTATGCCTAAAAACACAAATCAACAGATAGATGTTTTAAGAAAGTGTATTGCAACTGCAGGAACAAACTCTTATTTACATACTATTTCAGGGCAATCAGATAAAGACTTTAGAGAAGCTTGGAAGCTTATACTTATTGAATATTTATTAAGTAAGGAAGGTTTAGATTGTTTGTATAACTGCGCAACAGATGGAACTAAAAATTTAGCTTCAATACCAGGTTGTTTCGCAACTAGTATTTATAAAGGAAGATTTATAAACAATGTTGGGCCAGAAGCAAGCACAACAATACATACTAGCGTAGCTCACGAAGGCCCTTTATATTCTCAAGATTTTGTAGTTTATAAAGTAGGAGACACAGTTCAGTTTAGTCCAAATAGTAATTTTAATTTATTTAAACATTACAAACTTAAAAAATTGCCGTTTGATCATCCATTCTTACCTGATGCTGCTTCTCATTTAGCTACTGGCGGTGGGTTTAAAGTTTACAAAGCATCAAAATGGCAAGAACTTTTTTCAGAAATTAATACAAACAATTTACTAGCATCATTTAGTCCTACTCACGCTTACGGTTCTACGTTATGGAAGTTGTGTGAAGCGCCTCCAACTGTGCCTCACAATGAAGATTATTTAAGTAAATTCCTTAAGTTTGCAGAAACTTTTTGTAGAACTTGCAGTTTACCTAGTGGTAGTACTACAGTTACTGCAAGTGAAGTATCTCAAAACTCTGTATTGACAGTTGGAGGTATCATTATATCAGTTAACAATAATAAATTTGAATAAAAAATAAAATGGCAGAAATAAAATCTTTAAAAGTCTTACCTAAAACATCTGCTACTGGCAAAGATGTACTGTTAGTTACTAATACTAACTCTAATAGTGCGAGACAATATTCTTTATCAAATCTTTTTCCTTCAGTAAATACTGTAGGAACTAATTCAGAATCTATATTTGTAAATGTTACAAATAAAAATCAAATTAATTTAAAAGGTCTCCAAAGCGGTAGTGGCGGATTGTTAAGTATTAAAAGCGTTAGAAATAATGTAATCTTTAAATTTAAACCTTCAGGACTTGACTTGAGTCAATGTGATAATAGTAGATCTGGATTTATTAGAGGTATAAACTTTAACAGAGCTATTACAGGTACACTAACTCCTTTTTATGGAGGTACAGGTATGAGTAATGTTCAAAAAGGATCTGTATTAGTTGCAACTACTGAAAATAAGTACGCATCTGCTAGTATGGTAAATAACGGACAACTTCTTATTGGTAACTCTACTTCAGGGTATCCTACTGTAGGAACTTTAAAAGGAGGGGCTAATGTTAGAGTTACTAATTCTGCAGGAAGTATAACTATAGCTGCAAATTTAAATAGACTAATTCAACATTTAAAATGTGATGTTTATAATATTGATTTAGACATTGTGGCTGGAAGAAGCTGGCTCAGTGGAGATGGTACTGCAGAAGGTGTGTCAGTTGATGCAGATGGTAAAGTATTTATAGGGGATAGTACTCCTACAGTTCCTACAATAGATGGTCAATTGCATTTGTGTGGTTCATCTACAAATGCTATTGTAATAGGTAACACTAATAATTATAGTAATCATACTATTAAAGCAATGACTGCGGCGGCAGGTGTTGCAGGATTAGATTTAAGTATTTTAGGTGCGAATGCGCTTAGCGGAAATGTAAAAGGTGGTGATATAACAATTCAATCTGGAGCTTCTACAGGAAGCGGAGTAGGTGGAGATTTACTACTATATGCAGGAGACCATGCTGGATCATCTACAGGTGGAGCAGTTAAATTGTATACTCATGATTCTTCAGGAGATCCAATACAAGCTTTAACTATAGCAAACACTCAAGATGTAACTATTAACGCAGGAAATTTGTTTATATCTTCAAAACCATTATATTTGCGTTCAAATACAACTCCTAGAGTAATTCAATATCAAGGAGATGAGGCCGTGCTAGATGATGGAACAACTGCTATAGCAGCAGCAAATATATTGATAGGAATTTGTAAATGTACTCCTACGGCAGATAGAAGTAAAGCAACAGATACTGCTTCTAATCTTATATCTGGCTTATCTTTAACTGCTACCGGAGACTCAGTAGATTTTAGCGTTATTAACTTAGCTACTGATGGAACTTCTGATATAACTATAACGGCAGGTACATCTGTAACACTAATAGGTAATATGAAAGTAAAATCTCAAGACGATGCTGATGATGCAGGGTATGCAGGTGTAGGTAGATTTAGAGTACGTAGAACAGGTGGGTCATCTGTAACTATGTACCGTATAGCTTAGTAACCAATTTAATTTTTATATACATGTTAACTTTAAAAACAAAAAACCGAGAAATTGTAGACCTAATGAATGGTCTAATGAATGTTCAAAATTTAGAAGGCGTAAGATTTAGTCTTGTTATATCTAAGAATATTAGAATTATACAACAAGAACTTGCGGACTTAGAAGAAGCTGCAAAGCCTTCTGAAGAGTTTATAGCATTATCGCAAGAAGCTAATACAGTTCAAAATGATCAAGAAGCTATAAAAAAGCTAGAAGATGATAATGCAGAACTTGTACAAAGCAGAAAAGATCAATTAGCTGAAGTTGATAAAATGTTAGAAGATGAAATTGAAATTTCACTTCACACTATTAACGAGGACATTTTACCAGAAAAAATTACAGCAAATCAAATAACTGCTTTAAACAAAATAATTGTAGAGTAAATGGAAATATTTAAAAATGACAATGCATGGAATGAAAAAGCTATAGTTGGGTTTATAGCTTTTTTCATCATGTGTTTAATAATGGTAGCTGACCTTGTAACAGGTTGGATAGGCCAAGATTTAATAATTAATGAATACGTGTACAACTCATTTGTTTGGGTTGTACTCGGTTCATTTGGCATATCAGGAGCAGAAAAGTTTGCTAAAAAATGAGAAAATTAATTTACATATTATTAGTATTAACTCTAGCAGCAAACGCTCAGGATAGTATATTTGTAGACTGTATAGGAAATGAAGCTCCTGAAAACTGGTTAGGAGATGGCTATTGTGATGATGAAGCTTATGCTTGGGGTGGTAATTTTATTGACTTTAATTGTGAAGAGTTTGGTTACGATAACGGAGATTGTCCTATACCAATAGATACTGTACCAGGATGTATGAACATGTTGGCATTAAACTATGTACCAGAAGCTAACTTTAATGATGGCTCTTGCGAGTTTCCTGTGTTTGGATGTACAGACCCAGAAGCTCCTAACTTTAACCCTTGGGCTGAAGCAGATGACAACAGTTGTGTTGGCGTGAGCTGTTCTGACGGTGAAGTTAAGATGATTCTTGAAATCACATTAGATCAATATCCTGGTGAAACAGGATGGATACTAACAGACATAACTACAGGACAACCTGTAGATAATGTAGTAGCAGGTGAATATTCTTATGAAGAAGCGAACCAAACTATTGTATACGATCTGTGTATACCTGAAACAGGTGTAGAACTTATACTAAGTGACACGTATGGAGATGGTCTTGAAGGGTCTTTATATGGTGGCGGTACAGACGGTAACTTTGTAATACTTGGTGACGCAGAGCCTTGTGGTAGTTTAGATACGTTATGGGTATTAGACACTGCAGGTTTTGGTAGTGCTGCTTACTCAGGTCCTATATGGTTGCAACAATGTGACATACCTGCAATAGAAGGCTGTACAAATAACACATATGTAGAGTTTAATCCGCAAGCAAACTTTGATGATGGTAGCTGCGAAACACTACACACGTTAGGGTGTATAAATCCAAACGCTTTTAACTTTAGTTCGCAAGCTACACTAAATGAAATTGTACCTACATGTAACTACACTCTTATTATAGAAGATGACGGTGGTGACGGTTGGGGTGATTGTTATATAGGTGTAGTACAAGAAGATAGTATTCTTGGTACATATACTATGGGGCCTGGCTCTTACTCTCAAGAGTTTGGTTTAACTCTAGAAACAGATAAAGCTGTAAAAGTATATTACTTTGAAATAGCCAATCCTCAAACTCCCCCTGCAGAAGTCGCTTTCCAGACTATGCACAACTCTTTTAGACTTATTAACTCAGCAGGTGACGTATCTTTGCAAGGTGGTGTATATCCATTTGCAGATAATGGTGCTGGAGCTTTAAAAGCATATGCTCCTCCTTTTTGGCAAGTATATACTGGCAATCCTTTTTGTGGAGATTACTGTGTACCTAAAATATACGGGTGTTTGGATGAACAATCATTAAACTACGATCCTGAAGCTAATACCTCTGATAATAGCTGTATAGAGATAGTAGAAGGTTGTACCTCACCCTTTGCATTTAATTATGATGAATCTGCTAACATAGACGACGAAAGCTGTGAAGCTGTAGTTGTTGGTTGTATGAATACTCAAGCTTGGAATTATAATCCTGAAGCAAATACAGCAGATGAATCTTGTTTATATTTTGGTTGTACTGATCAATTAGCGCTTAACTATGATAGCACAGCAAATGTAAATAATGATAATTGTATATACCCCGTTTTAGGGTGTACAGATCCTTTCGCATTTAACTTTGAAGTAGATGCTAATGTAAATGACGGTAGTTGCATCCCCGTTATAATAGGATGTATGGATCCTACAATGTATAATTATAATGAACAAGCAAACACGGCAAGCGATAACTGTATACCTTTTATATTTGGGTGCAGCGATTCTATTGCATTTAATTATGATCCTATTGCTAACACCGATAATGGATCATGTATTTCAGTAACGCCTGGATGTACTGACCCTAATGCCTTTAATTACAATGTAAATGCAAACACAGAAAATTTTTCATGTATAGATGTAGTCTATGGATGTACTAATAATGCAGCGTTTAATTATGACTCATTAGCTAACACAGACAATGGAGGATGTATAGATGTATTAGAAGGTTGTATGGACCCACTTGGATATAATTATGATGCAATATATAATACTGATGATGGTAGTTGTTTGTATGATGCAGGTTGTATTGATGGTCCTGGTGCACCATATTGGTTAAACGATACATGTTATGCTTGGGTTATTACAATAGACCCTTATTGTTGTAGCAACGAATGGGATGATAAGTGTCAGCAAATATATTGGAGTTGTTCTTGGGATAGTCCATTAGACACAAGAGATTTACTTAGAGGACATGATATAGTTATGTACCCTAATCCTATGAGAGATGTATTAAACGTATTAACAAATAGTCCTGTAGGTATAAAAGTATATGATGTGTCAGGTAAACTTGTAATTAGAGTTAAAGAGTCTCAAACTATAAAAGGATTAAATCAATTAAATGTAAGCCTGCTTCCTACAGGTATATATAATTTTAATATAACTTACAAAGGTAATATTAGCACTACAAAAGTATTAAAGAAATGAAAAGATTAAAAGAATTTTTTAGACCTGATATTGCGTATCTATCATTCTGGTTAGTACTAGTTTTATTTTATGTTATATTTTTTGGTTTACTAGCACCATCTTGTAGC
>Ga0208545_1001434_pt1 | contig 10588 bp, 15 predicted proteins | sample DEB08_DNA_12_FD_185498 | JGI IMG/M metagenome (GOLD analysis project Ga0208545, IMG submission 185498) | Aqueous microbial communities from the Delaware River and Bay under freshwater to marine salinity gradient to study organic matter... | ecosystem: Environmental > Aquatic > Marine > Coastal ... | reverse complement strand
ACAGGTAGCGATAATGTATTTATAGGACACCAAGCAGGGTATAACGAGACAGGCAGCGACAAGCTATATATAGACAATTCTAGTACCTCAACGCCCTTGATAGGGGGTGATTTTGCTACGGATGAAATAACGGTAAATGGGGATTTAATCGTAAAAAGTGGGGAGGGTATTAGTCTACCAACAGCAGGAAACGGAATAGGGTTTGGCTCAAGTGACCTATCCAACGAGACTTGGAAAATGGAGTGGGGAGGTAATAGGGAGTTATCTTATTATAGAAATGATACTAACAAAGTAGCTGGATGGGTAGGAGTATCTACCCAAGGCGCCCGTTTTGCAATGTATCAATTTTCTTTCAGAGGGACGGCAGACAATAACCCCGCCTATTCTTTTTTACAGGATGGCGATACTGGTCTAGTTCGATATGACGTAGATGAAATCGGGCTAGTGACGGGCGGAGTAACTAGATTAATTTGCATGGCAGACGGTGACACGGGAATAGGAACGGACTCACCAAGAGAAAAACTAGACGTAAATGGTAACGCCCGATTTAGGTCGATAGGTTCGGGAACAAGTTCGGGGGCGTTGCACTATGAAAGTGACGGAACATTGACTACAAATACTTCTGACATAAGATTGAAAAAGAACATAACTAGAATCAAGTCTCCAATCAAAAAGGTACAACGCCTAAGAGGTGTAAAGTATAGTTGGAAAGACAGCAACGATGCGAGTAGACAAATAGGATTAATTGCACAAGAGGTAGAAAAAGTAGTTCCTGAGTTAGTTTTTACTAATCCAGTTGATGGCTATAAAGGAGTACACTACGATAAAGTAGTAGCTCTATTGATAGAAGCTATGAAAGGACAGCAGATACAGATTGAAGCTTTGCAAAAAGAAGTAAAAAGGTTATTAAAAAAAAGTCGTTAAATCATAAATCATTAAAATTAAAAACTTATAAACATGAAAAAGCTATTATTCTTAAATATATTCATACTCATTTTAGTAAGTCTTAGCGCACAAAATTACGATGTCATAAAAGACCCGATTGATACTACTTTGTTTATCATTAGTCAAAGCGAAGATATTCAACCCGTATCGGAGCAGGAAGCAACGGGCAAAGATTCTGCCAGAACGCTAAATAAATTATTTAGGCTAATTGGTAACGAATATTTGAATATTTCGCAATTAGAACAGGAACTTGAAAGAGCAAAAAAGAGCCTAAAAACATTAGTGAAATTACCCGAGAAAATCAATCCAGATACTAGCTATTCAGATTTTGCAGAAGCAAAGCACCTTAACAAATGGCTTGGCGAATACAAGTTTTTTGTCGAAACAATAGATACTTTTGACGTTGTAATAGACCAGACCGCAGGGGGTAACGTCCGCATAAAGGAGGATATAACACCAGCCAACGCCGCAAGGAAATACAATATTTCTATTAACTCCGAAAGAGGGATAACTATTAAAAAACTAGACATAGGCGATATTGAATATAAAATAAATTTGAATCAAAACCCACTTAATCCGAGGGTATTCAATTCGAGCAACTACGATGTAAAAAGCATCAATTCGAGCATATTTATACCACGTGTAAAACTACGGCGCAAAAAGTAAAAACCTTTTATTATCTATCTACAAAATTATAAATCCATGCAACAGGTTATCCAAACAATCAAAGAAAGTTGGGAGGCAATCGCCGTAATTATTACGGGTTTAGGGGGATTTGTTGGGACATACTTAAAATGGAAAAGCAACAAAAAGAAATCCACTAATTTGTTATATGAAGAATTAGAAAAACTTAAAAAACGAATTATAGAACAAGTCCCAAAAGAAATTGAAGCGGCGCAAACAATTGCTCAACAAAATTATTTATTGGAGCAATTAAAAGAACATTGTCCAGACTGTTACGAAAAAGTGCAAAATTCAAACAATGTTGTTACAAACTAAAGCTAAAGGTATTCCGCAAATTTTGGGGCTAGTGTCCGAAATTAATTCAATAATGGATTTAAGTTGGGATAACTTCATTTCTTATAAAAAGGTACAAGAATGGGGGTTAAACGAGGAAAAACTTATTAAGGGCGTACATAATATTAAGATACTGCATTCTGAAAATCATTGTCGATTTTTGACGACAATTCCGCCCTTGAAATCTTTTAATATTCATTGGCATGACTGCTTGGAAACTTGCACCGTTTTGGCGGGAACATTGGCGGACCGAGAGAAAAACGAGGAATATCAGATAGGCGCAAAGTGTAATTATAAGGCCTACGAAAAACATATTCCATACAATCCGAGCGAAACCGATTTTTTGTATCTAATTGTCGATTTTTATAAATAGTTTATATTAACCTTTTTAAATATATATCATGGCAAAAGCTAATAATTTTGGAGTCGAAGGAATAAAAAACGGCATGACCGTAGTTGCGGGATTGGTAAAAACTTCTTTTTCCGCCGACATTAACGGGGATGGAAAAATTGATGGTAGTGAAAGGATTTCCTTTGTTACGTCTATTATTCCCCAAGCGTTCCCATTGTTCAGCATCTACCCAGCGGCGGCGGATGAAGTGAAAGACAAAATAACTAACGAGGAATGGGATGAACTGGTAGACCATGCCCAAACCCTGGATTTCCTGCCAGCAGGAAAAGACGTGGCGGAGAAATATGTAAAACGCTTATTCCTTTGGATAAACTATAACAGGCGATTTATAGCTGATTCGATTCAGCTATTTAGCAAACGGGAGGCGGTGGAAATCCAATTGCCGACCAAAGTCGCAAAGATTGCCGCATAAGAATCAAAACCATGATTTACTAGTTAAAAGCGGGGTAATTGTTTCGACAATTGCCCTGTTTTTGTTTTTTCCCCTAATTTATGATACTGGTTATACTTCAATGTTTCCCAAATGCTATTGAATTAGCAAAAAGAGAGATTTTGTCAATTAAAAACAAATAGTTACCCCGTTACCCTTGATTTAGTTACCCCGTTACCCTTGATTTAGTTACCCCGTTACCATTGGCAATGGGCTATTAAATGATAGAAAATGATAGCGATTTTACCGACTAATGAAAATATAGGGATACCCAACTAGTTACCCAACCCCTAAAAAGTACATATATTTGCATCATTAATTAATTATCAAAATTAGAATGATATGCAAAATGTAGTATTCACTCAATTATCAATTCCAGAGGTACGAAATTTATTAAGAGAAGAACTAGAAAGTTTTTTTATTCAGAAAGAAGCTGAAAAAGAAACCAAACAACCAGAGCCGCAACCCGAATACATCACAAAAAAAGAAGCTGCTAAACTGCTTAAATGTTCAATTGCTACTATTGATAATTACCGTAGAAATGGAAAACTAAAACGGTACAATCATTTAGGGCAGATAGTGTGGTTTAAACGCTCCGAAGTATTGGGGGTAAGTTCGGGATACGCCCTCAAAGTTGTCACATCTAAAAAAAGTTGATATTGAGTTTCGCATAATCACCAAAGAGCGAAGTATTTCGTGGTTTATCAGGCTGAAATCGCTTTTATTTCGCTCAAAATTGCTGTTTATTCGCCACCCAAAATAGATATGCGAAATTATAAATAGCAAAACTTATGAATTTGAAACAGCTAATTTGCTAAAATACAATCAGTTAGCTGTTGCTCAATCGAGAAGTGACAACAAAATGGGCGTATCCCGAACTTACCCCTAGACCCCCTAAAACTATGTACCTAATGGCAGTAGAACCCCTAAAACTATGTACCTAAATGCAGTAGAACCCCTAAAATAAAGGCTTAAGAATTATATTATCTTCTTTATCTTTTTTCATTTTGTTGTATTGGTCTAAAAGTAAATTCATTAACCGCTCTTTATTGTCCGATATAATAAGCTTTTCTATTCCAAAATTAAGAATAGGTGATTTTTCTTTATTAATAGTCGCTTCTACTATCAAATAGAGGTTTTCCGCTACTTCAAAAAACATTGAAGTAAAAAACAAACTGCCTTTTGATTGTTTAAACTCTTTAAACTCTTTCGATTGTCTAATTTTATTAAAAGTGGTTTTGCAAAAATGCAGATAACTACGATAACCGATTATTTCAATAAATTCTTTTTCACTAATATTTTTAAGCATGATTATAATTTTTTATAAGATAAAGCGGTTTTAGATATTTCATTTACAGGTATGCCCAATTGAGTAAGGTATTTTTTTCCTGCTTTATATTTTGCTAAATTATCGGGCGTATTCATGCGGCGTTTGTACCAATTTCTCATTTGATGTTTTAAATCTGTTACATCAAGAGTTGTTACAAACTCTGTTACTGTTAGATTGTCAAAAGTAACAGCCGTGCTGTTACTTTTTCTTTCAAGACTAACATTTTGATTATCAGATTGATAGTTCTTTGTAACAGTTGTTATTCTTTCGGCTGTTATATCATTTGTAACAGGTGTCTCAATTGGCGCTGTTACATTTTGTAACATCTCTTTTTCGGGAGCGGGAAACCCACTAAAAACGGGTGATTCATGTTCCAACTCCCCAGCTAAAAATTTAGGTCAATCCGCATTTTGCGTTTTAGCGGTTTTTCTATTGCTATAAGGGTTTCGGTAGCGAGCGCAGGGGTTAAAGTGATACCATTTTGCCGCATTTCTACCAGCCTTCTTTTAAGGGTTTCCTCATTATATTCCTTTCGACTAAATAAGACCAAGAACATGATAGAAATTTGATACACGGCGGCAAAAATAACGACTAGCAATAAAAAGACATTGCCCAATTTTTCTACCTTAATAATATGGGATTGGGTTAATAGGTGGTTTTCTCCTTTTAGTTCATTTTGGATGTCGGTAATTTCTTCGGATAGGGTGGCGATTTGTTCTTGTCTTAATTGTTGGGCTTTTTGAGTTGGCCACCACATTTCCTTTTTGTTGCGAGTTACTTTATAACTTTGAGAGTCCTCTTTTATTGTTTTCCATTCAGATAGTAAATTAACTTTTTCCGCTTTCTTTTCTTCCAATAGGGTATTAGTAGCGATAGTTTGGGGGCTTGCTTTAGCTTTTTCCTTTGCGGCCTGTTCGCCGTCTATACTAAGCCAAAGCGACCCCGCAAAGATGGCTAAAGCGACCATGAGCCATACGCCGTTAATCTCTCTATAGAAAAACCAACCATGCCAAACCTTTTTTGAAGATAGTCGGTCAAAGACTTCCAATAAACCTAAAGCGATGCCGCCAATGCCATAAGCAGCCCAAACCATATTAGTAAAAGTATTGACAGTATCCACCACCCAGAAAAAAGCAGAGGAAAGACTAATGATTGCGGCAAAATAGGAAGTGTAATAAAATATTTGGCGGAGTGGTTTGTTTTCTTCGCACCAACTGCCAGTACTTAATTCTTTAACCGTTTTTTGGTAAGTTGTTTGTTTTTTATTGGTTAGGTCTAATTCAATTATTTGTGCGATTGGCTGCTTTTTACGTAGAATTTCCATACTTTTGTCGTATATATTTGTTAAGATTAAAGGTGGACTTTCCGTGCAAAAGGAGTCTACCTTTTTTTTATACCCCAAACGGTGCTTTATCCGTTGGTTTTACAAATATATGTCTTTTTACAAATTAAATTGTATTTGTTTTAAAAAAAACTACAAAAATGGATTATCTTTGAAGGAAAAGAATGAAAGAAAGGATTGAATTTAATATCGTCGCACATCTTTACGTTTTTTTTTTGCACCTAATTAAGAATGATTTTTTATAAATTCTTAATTAAAATCACCTAACTCAATTAATTTTTCTTGACATTTTACCAATTTTCTATAAATAGCAAGATTTTCTGTCTTTAGTCGCGCCACTTCTTTTCTTAATTCCTCTGTATCTTCTTCTATATGGGGCGTTTTTACCTTTGATGGAATATTACCAACATTTAGGTTAAACTCTTTATTTAATTCAGGAAAAGCCTTTTGTAACTTCATTACTAATAACTCATTTCCTTTCGATGCACCTCGTTTTATGTTTATTAACCTATCATATTTTATCCCCGTCTTTTCGGCTATAGTAGTCATTTTTAAACATTTCTCTTTAAAGAGGAAATTAAATAGGTTTATGAACAAAACCGAATATTCATCATTATGTAACGTTTTCTTATCTCTTTGCGCCATTTACTAAAATTGGTAAATTATTTTTACAAAAATATTGTTTGTTACAAGTTTATTTGTAATTTTGTCTTGTAAATAAAAGTACATTATTGGTAGTCTTCACGCAATTATTTTATTAAAGGGTAAAATTTTTTATTAAAGGGTAAAATTTTTTATTAAAGGGTGAAATTACCAAAAAAATGGTAATAATAAAAATGATAGAAACTAAATCTGAATTGAGTTACGCTGAAAGGCTGAAAAAGGTAAGGCGAAATAAGTCTTTTTGGAGTGCCGAAGAAGTCCGCCAAAGGATGTTAGCTAAGGGCTTCAAAAAAGGTGCTGGTTTGGATAATATATGGGCAGTCTTAAATAAAGAAAAGACGGAAAATATTAAAGTATTAACCGCCGCCGAAGAAGTAATAAAAATAAGACAACAGGTTTTAATAAAAGACCCTATCTCTTTAAGGACGAAAGAGGAAATAATTGAGGAATACAATAGTAAACTAAATGCGTTGAAAGCAACGCTATCAGACTAAAGAACTCATAGTGGTTTAGTTTCCCAAAACTAAAATCATATTTGACCAATCGGGGGAAATAAATATTTTCTCCGATTTTTAAAAAAAACTCATAGAGCGGCATTACAGAAAACTACACTTATCCCCCAAATAGAGAGTAAGCTAAGGGGGAATTTTTAAAAGTAAAACTATTCTTCCTTTTCGGGGCGTCAGGTAGAGAGGGCGCTCCGATTTTTAAAGAACTTGTTTAAAGTAATGGTTTTTCGTTTTGTTTTGATGGTGGCTGGGCTTTTTTGCTCCGCTATTTTTCACCAAAAAAGAGTAATTCATGTTTGGGTGTTTATCATAGAGCGGTAGGGGGTAAAAGTCCTACCGTCTCCCAAAATAAAAAATAAAGTTGTTGTAATCATTTATGTGTCTAACTTAAGTAAAGATGGAAAAAGGTAAGGAAAAGAAAAGGAGTTACTTAAATGGAGGCGGTTCTCTCCCGTCTCCGACACTTTTAAATTTGGTTTATAATATTAATAAGTTTGTTATACGGAGGTAGAAAAGCCTATTTCCTTTTTTTTCGGTTGGGTAGTTTAGTTGGTAAAACGATGTCATATTTTTATTAGTGTGTTTTTTTATGATGTTTCAATGGTTCGATTCCATTTCCAGCCTCTTAGGATTTTTTCTCTTATTAAAAGTTTTCTCATAGTTATTAGTAGGACGGTCTAAAAGGCTGTCTTTTTCCCTATTTTATAGCCGATAATTTTTTAACGTGAAAAGTGCGAAGGATGATGTTGTTAATTATTTTCGGGTGTGAATTGTTGGTAATTGTTTTAATTGAATATGATTACATATTTTAACCGCTCCGATATTGGAGCACTTGATTTTCAATGGTTCTTGTCCTACCTCTTTTTGGGGTAGATTTTTTTAACGACATATTACATAAAATTTATAGACTAATAAAGAAATGAGGTATTCGATAGTAATAGACCAATATCATTCCTTAGAATGGGGCTTAGTGATGAGTGAAGCCTTTTTATTTAGTTATTTGATTCAATTGCCAACATGGGCGCAGCGTTTCGATATTGGCGGAATAGACTATTATTTTGCTAATAGGCACAAGATAATTGAAGAGTTACCACTTGTTACTGATAAGCCAGATACGGCTTATAGGTTGCTTAAAAAGCTACAAAAAAAGGGGCTAATTGATTACCAGAAATACATGGGGAAAGATTGTGTTAGAATGTTGCCAAAGGGGAAGGTTTGGAACTGCCAAAAAGCGCCTAAAAAGGTAGCAAAAAACTCGGATTCAAATCCGAAAACGACAAAAAACTCGGATTCAAATCCGAAAAAACACGGATTCAAATCCGAAAAAACACGGATTCAAATCCGAAAAAACACGGATTCAAATCCGACAGATAAGTACTACAATATAATAAGTACTACAATAGATAAGGGGGAAACTCTCCCCAAAAAAATTAAAATCGATTTAGGAGAAATTTCTTTAAACGAAAATAAAAATACTCCCCCCCAAGTTGCGCTCGCTCCCCCCAAGAATTATTTGGATTTGGAAAAGGCATTATTGGCGCATTTTGCGGTCAATGAGGGTGAGCGCCAAATGATGATTGGAAGGGCGCTATTCCGTGGAAGTGTAGAGGTAGAAATAATGAAGTTTTGCGAGTACCACCACGAAAATCAAAACTTACTGAGGAAACCGATTAGAAACATTATCCCACAACTCACAAGCTGGTTGCGAAAATCGGCACAATTCCAAAGAAATGACCAACGAAATAATTCAGGAAAGAAAAGGACAAAAAACAATCTCATTAGCGAAAATGAATTATGGGAACTCGATGCCCAGTTGGAAAGTGAAGGCTATTGAGCAAACAGGGGCAACGAAAAGCAAAACTCAATTAGTCGCTTTAGCCATGACCGATTCTATCCGAAAAACAGACCCCGTAATAGCACGGCGGGAACTATTAGCTTTAATTCCATTAGTCGCAAAAGAATACGGGGCGAGATATGACATTGGAAAAAACGTGGTGATAGAAGCGGTGAGAATTATTTTAATGAAATTTAGTTTTCTTGGATTTGGGGAAATTAGAGAAGCCTACAGGGAATGGACGACAGGAGAAATTGAAGTAAAAGGGGGGCAAATGTGGGGCGGTGAATTTACGGTGGCGCAAATGACTTTTGTTTTATCTGCTTATTGCAACAATCGAAAAAAAATAGCGGCGGAATTAGACAAACAAAAAACATTGGCAGAGGAGGAAGCAGAGGAGGAAGCCCGAAAGGAAGCGGCTAACGCAAAATTTGAAATAGATTTTCCTCGACTGATTGAGGAAGGAAAAGAAAAATATACGCATTGGCAACAAGTACCCGAGTTTTGGTTTAAGGCAGCTTGGAAACGAAAACTAATAATATTTGAACTAGGAGAGGCGGACAGTATCCGAGTAGAGGCGGAGCGAATAGCCGCACTAGAAATGGCGGCGGAGTTGCGGGAATCAAAAAGCTTTAGTTCAAAAATAGCAAATAGAACAAAGACGCCCCAAGCGATTGGGGAAACATCAAAAGAGTGGATGGACAGAAACCCAAAACAGGAGGCGAAGGTAAAGCGGATTGCTAGAAAAATAAGTGTTTTTAGAAAATTAATAGAACCATTTCAAGAAAAATAAAATTATGGAGGCTATACTAGACCGATTAAATAGAAAAACAAATTTTGAAACAATGGGCAAGATAACAGGAGCGCAAAAAATATTTGCGCAGGTATGTGAAAAGCACGGTTTACCCCGTCCAACGCCAGAATTCAAATTTCATCCGACCCGAAAATGGCGGATAGATTACTTTTTTTGTAATCCAATTAGCGGTATCCGTATTGCTTTAGAAGTGGAGGGCGGCGTATGGGGAGTAGGTCGGCATAATCGACCGAGCGGATTTATAAAAGATATGGAAAAGTATAATGCTTTGGCGCTGGATGGTATTTTGTTGCTTCGAGTGTTGCCTATGGAATTGGTGACGGTAAAAACTATTAACCTGTTAAAGAAAGCCCTTAAAATCTAATAAAATGGTTAAAAGAAATGTGAAAAAGGAATTTGCTATAAATCTACCGCCAGTATCTTATCGGCGGGTTTCAAAGAGAAAGGTTTCAACTATTTTTTATAAGGAATGGAAAAGGGTTTATGAAGCGATGATAAAAGACCAGTACAAAAGAGTACCTATTCAGGGTACAAAACAGACCGAGCAAAAAGGAATAAAAAACACAAAAGAGCGGTTAAAATGGTTTTGGCCACGGTTTTACAATCTGATTGCGGCAAAGTATAGAATTGACCTATTGCCCGCCAATGATGATTTATATTTTTTAGCACGGCGAATAACAGCGCCAGAAATAGCAAAAAACCCGTCAAAGTGGGCGGAGAGATTGGAGTTAATGAAAAGCTTTTTAAAATCTGAAAAATGTACCGTAAACTCATATTAACCGAAATCCACACAACCCGAAATAGTACCGTATCGGAACTACGTACAGAAAAGGGGCAGTTTTTGGCTTTTGTGGTCGAAGCTGGTTTTAGAAAAATAAACAAATGGGAAAATACTCGCATCCCCAAAGGTTCTTATATGATAGCCCAGCGCAAAGTAGGGAAATTTTACGAGCGGTATAAACGGGATTTTGGACATAAGTTTGTTCCGCATTTATTGAATATTGCGGGTTTTTCTCAAATCCTAATACGTGTTGGAAATAGCCCAAAAAAAAACAAGGCTAATTTGTTAGTCAATTCGGGTATTAAGAGAGATGAAAATGGGAATTGGAAAGGGGTAAACAGTACAAGGGCGTATAAGCTACTTTATAACTGGTTGAAAGGGAATTATAGGGATGCGGACACGATTTATTTAGAAGTGAAAAGAAGAAGCTACGTATAAAAAAGATATGGAAATAAAGGTGAGCGGAGTTATTAAGGTAATAGGGAAAAAAGAGTTTTCACCGAGCCGAAAG
>Ga0208545_1001417_pt1 | contig 10662 bp, 20 predicted proteins | sample DEB08_DNA_12_FD_185498 | JGI IMG/M metagenome (GOLD analysis project Ga0208545, IMG submission 185498) | Aqueous microbial communities from the Delaware River and Bay under freshwater to marine salinity gradient to study organic matter... | ecosystem: Environmental > Aquatic > Marine > Coastal ... | reverse complement strand
TTCTGAATATCTTACCCGGATATATTTCCATAGATTGTCCACCAACTAAAGCAGACTCATCTACATCAAACACCAAAGACCCAGCCATTGCTAGGTTATCTACAGCCATTCTTGCATGACCGTTCATAATTTGTTGAGAATCATCCATGTTCTCAGCTACACCAATACCAAAGAAGTTATATGGGTTTCTTTCGTATGGGAAAGCGTGGTAAGGTATTCTATAAGGAGTAAATGGATTAACCACTGCTCTCAATAAACTGTCACCACATATCCAAGCATTAACTTGGACTTCATCTAAATCATCAATATCATCTGCAAGTTCTATACCGACTTCACGTGCATACTCTGCATCCATGATTCCCCAGTATTCAAGAACTTCAAAATTAGATTGATAGTCTTCATCGCTTCTTGCATCATCTTTTAAATGTGACTCAAAGCTTTTCTCTTCATAATTAGCACCCATCTGTAAACAATTACGGATAGCATCCTCATCAAAATAAGGCATGTTACGTAGCTGTCTAAGTTGAGATTTGTTTAGTTTGTGTCTATGGATAACATACTCACACTCTTCAATGCTAGTAGCTCCGGGGTCAGGATAAAAATCCCAACAACTAACAAACTCAATTCTAGGTACTCTAACTTCTAATGGGTTATAACTTCTTTCACCATCTTCACTGGTTTCCCACTTGTGAAGTTTTTTGTTAAAGTTAAATGGTCCTTTTACAATCCCTGTACCAAGTAAAGAAGATTCTAAAAGAGCATTTCTAATTTCTGATGAACCTTTTGATTCATCTATTTGATCGTGGATAAGTTTTTCCATTCTCCTTGCAGCTTTTTGTGCTGGAGAAATTTCTAAAGCTTGAGGGTTTGGACTAAATCCTTCGACCAACCTATCTTCAATTTGATTTTCCAAAGACTCTTCAAACATTCCTTTTTGAAGTGTAGCTCCGGGTTTAAGAACTTTACCATCACCTTCGTAGCCAACATCATAAGGATTTGTATCTAGTCTATTACCAATATCATCTGGTATTTCACCCCCACCCATTGTACTTTCAAGACCGGGTGCACCTGTTTGAGTATCTAAATGTGCGTTAGCTAACTCACCTTCAGGTATAGTTGTTTCAGCAATACCAATTGGAAACTTACCTGTACCAAAGATTACATCAACAAGTTGACCAAAAGCAGCTAGTACTTTTGTTTTAGTAATCTTTACAAAGATACGAGACTTTTCTGAGTCTCTAAACTTAATAGACTTGTTGTAAAGTCCTCTGTAGTTTTCGTATGCTCGTAACCAACGTGATTCATCTGAACGTCTTGCATCTTCAGCAACAGTAAATCTTGATTTAATAATACCAACAAGATTAGTTTTTTGTTCTATTTCAAGAGTAAGTTCTTTACCAGCTTCACCCTCTACTTCTTCATAAAGATTATCAGCGTTTAAAAATGTGTTTTCTTTTTCCATATATTACTAATAACCAAATGTAGAATCAGTGGGTCTATACATATCCGACTTAATTCTAAGCATTCGTTGATGAGGATGATCCATTCTTGGTCTACTCATTACCATGTATCTTAACGCATCGTATGCGTGATCAGCAGCATGAGTATCCACATCCTCCGGATTACTCTTTGATAATGGAAGTCCTTGTAACTCTTTAATTAAGTTTGGACAACTATTAAAGATTTGAACCTTTGGTCTTCCCGTATCTCTACTAGGTCTTAGATACTCATGTATCTGTACCTTACCAGCCTGTCGGTTCTTATCAGCTCTTCTAAGTTTATGACCCTTTTGAATCAATAACTCACCTATGGTCGGACCAGTATAACCAGTCCTTGACCAAGCTGCTGTATCTAACACACCAGTTATGGATTTAATTTCTGACTCTTCCATTTGAGTCAAAGTGTCTCCTAGTGCTTCACCGGTAAGACCTTTTCTGTATAATTCTCTATATATAATGAGGGTCTTATCCTCGGGGTCTATTGCACCCCAGAGACAACAACTTTCAGAAGCGTAACCATAGTCAATACCTTTTAACCTTTCCCACCATGACGGTAAGTCAAAGGGTGGTATTACATGTATGGACGTATCAAATTCTGCGAATGCTGCACCTTCTGAAATATCCCAGTTACCTTCCAACAACTGTTTACGTTGTATGGCTGGTAAGGATTGCAACATCCTTTCGTATTCACCGTCTTCAGCAAGAAAAGGATTGTCCTGTAATCTTGCTGGTATAAACTTTCTTGTTAGACCGTCCGAACCTCTAAAGCTTTTGTTTTCCTCGGCTGGTTCTACGTATCTTTTCTTTACCCATTGTGCACCTACACCACCCGGGTTAGCTGTACATCTTAAATAAGTTTTTAACTCAGGGTTAGTGGTTCTTAGCCTTGATGCTAAATAGTTCCATCCAAACTCTGTAGGTAAGTGAGTTATCTCATCAAAACCTATCCAACTGTACGCTTGTCCTTGGTAACGATATACATCTGCATCACGTTCCAAAAACCCAAACTCTATTTTTGCTCCACTTGGGAACTGCCATAACTTTTCTACTTCTTTAAACTTAGCACCTTTAAAGGCTCTAGGATAAAGTTCTCGAGACTTATCTATAAGTTCTCTTAGTTCTGGCATAGACCTTCTAAGTATCAAAGCTCTGTGCTCTGAAATGTGACAGTAACGCAATGGGTCTATTAACATTGCAAAACTTTTACCACCACCTGCTGCTCCACCATAAAGAACATCTTTCTCGGATGCAGCTAAGAAGTCAGTTTGAGGTCCTTCGTTAGGCATAAATGCCACATGAGAACCTGTAGTATCTAAATGTTTCTGTATCTGGTCAGGAAGTGTTTTACTTTCTGCCTTAGTGATAACATTAGATGTTAAAACTTTTTCTTCAGTATCAAGTTCTTTCTTGACTCTTGCTAAACTTCTTGTTAGCTTCTGAACTTTCTTTGACTTTTTAGTTAATTTGTTTTTAGCTCTTACTGCTAATTGCAAATCTGAAAGCTCTGAATTCTTAGGTCTACCGGGCTTACGCTTTGGTGTACCGTCTTTCTTTAGTATATAGCTCCCGTCAGGGTTTGTCAAGTAGTTTTTAGGATTTTTTTCCCAATCTTCCATATATCTTATCTACGTATTTTTTTAATCCGGGTCTTGACATGCCTTTACCTGTTTCAGCTTCGAGCCAATCAACACCTATTCCTAGGCTAATTTCATTGTGAAAAACAGACTCAGCTACTTCCTTAAGCACAGCTAAATCTGTTTCCACGGGTTTTAGATAACCATCAAAGTTTTCATCAAGCTCATAACCAAAAGGTATAGTTGAGGAAGTTCTTCTAATATAGTTATCAGGGACAAACATTTAGATTATCCACAAAACTATTAAAGCTGATATAAAACCTATACCACACCATATACCCCAGACTTGCATATCTGTAAGGTCGTTGGTTTCAATAATACTATTTACTCTTTTTTCTAGTAGTTCTTTTAACATTTGTTTTCCTCTTGGTTGTTTGTTTCTTTGGAGTTAGAAAATCTTTTACTGCTTCTAACCATTTTTTAATCTTTGTCATTGTCTTTCTCCTCGGTTTTCTTTTTACCGAATATCCTATCCCAATTGTCTCTATAGTCTTTTGTATAGAATCCGGGTCTAGGGTTAGCACCCTTACTTCCGTGTGTATTTTTGTAGATCGGTGATCTAAATGTTATTGGTTTTTCGTCACTGCCTATTTGTTTACTCATAATCTTTTTCGTCCATACATTTTCGCCATTCTTCTGCTACTATTTCTTCTGGATAGTTAGTGTAGTAAATGCCTTTACATTTTTCAAATTGTTTACGCCACTCATTAGGGTCGTATCTATCGTTCCATTCTTTTTGTTTTACTTCAGGTGTATGTACACAACCTGCTAAAAAACACAAAACTATTAATTTTTTTACCATTTAACTTTATTAGCCCAGTATGCTGCAGACAACACACCTTTAGCAATGTTCTTTCTATGTCTTGCTTTAAATGATTTACGTTTAGCTTTCATTTTAGCTGATTCACCTGCTTTAGGCTTACCTGCTGTTGAAGCTCCTTGTTCACCAAACCTAATAGTTTTAATTGTACTACCTGATTTAGCTACAACAATATGTGATTTAGTAGGATGATTGGGAGTACGCTTGGGTTTGTTATAACCACTTACTCCTGCTCGTTTTAACCTACCGTCTGCTTTACCACCTTTTTTAACTCTAAATCTTGCAGTGTCTTCTGCAATCTTTTTAGGTTGTTTAGAGTGTTGCTTACCAGCAGCAGTATCAGCTCTTTTCTTTGCTGAAGTTCTTGAGTATTCAGAATCACTTAAAGCTGCAATAGCATCTTTAGGTAAATATCTTTCTCCAGTTTCACTGGACTTTTTACCAGACTTAGTTCCCCATTCTTGTTTTGTCCAATTATCTAAAGACTCTTGTGACTTTGCTTTACCCATTATTTATATCCTCCACCAGCTTTCTTGTATGCTTTAGCTAACATCTGAGCCTTACGTGCAGACCATTGTCCAGCTTTACCACCTTTCGTTCCTGCTTTAATTCGTTGAAATATTCTTTTACGTAGTCCGGGTTTAGTATAGTTACCTGCTTCGTTGACTCGTGACTTAGACTTTTTCTTAGCCTTACCACCTTTTCTAAGTTGTAATCGTTCTAATAACATTAGTGTAGTATCCTATCGTCTTCTTTAGGTATTGTGTTTAAGTGTTCTTTTTCTAATTCATCATCAATGTATATACTATCAAGCTCCCCAACAACTACTAAATGATTCTGAGCTGCAGCTAGTTCTGCTTTTTCATAAGAGGAAGCTACGATGTTAGGACCTGCAAAGGTTGTACCGTAGGCTTCGATCTCAGTCAGAAATATCTTCATAGTCTCCATCTTCAATATCTAGTGGGGCTTTGTCCGGCATTAAAAAAATACCACCGGCATTCATGTTGTGAGTTACATCTACTTTGTCTACTTTGGTTACACCTACTCTATCTAAAAGAGTCTGTGCTGCTGTAAGCTTATTGTTTGCTTGGATAATAGGTTTCTTAGAATCCATAATCTCTACAAGCTTAAAAGCTGCTTTAGGAGCTGAATTAGCTAAAATCTCTTGAGTGAGTTCTAGTATCTCAGACTTTAAAGTCTTTACAACATGATGGTAGTGACTCTTGTACCCTGCAAGTTCTGCAGCTTTCTTAGCATCACCCTGACATTCAATCAGGTGCTCAAGGAAAGACTCTTGTTTGGGTGTTAGTTCACGTTTTGTTTGTGCACTGTCAATGCTTGGTAATATAGCCATGTTCTTTATTATAGCTGCACCTGAGAAATTTGTCAAGCTTTTAAAGTTTTTTTCTCTATACTATTGACAAAACTGGATTGAAGATGTATAATAACTTTAGTGCCCCCCGGGTTAAAGCATACCTCAGAGCTACCTGCTCACATGCTAAAACAACCTCCATCACCCTTTAACTTATCCTCAAAATAATACCTGTATACTATAAAGATTTTAAAGTCTTTATGTCTCGGGTTGTAAACTAGATATAAAGCTATCTGGTTAATGGGGTATTTGTTGTAAAATGTATAACCATGCCATAGATATATAGGTGGAGGGGTATGGTCTCCTGCCCTCCCTAGCATGTATAGACCTAGAAGACTACTAGACTTCGACTAACTACTACTACTATATTACAGACTTAGGAGGTTTTAGAGTGCTTTCTGCTCTAGACTGATTCGCTTACTTGACCTACAAAGTTTGTAAAGTCCTCCTATATTATAGTTAAGTCTCCCGAAAAGTCTTCTAGGTCTTTGAGAACCTTAGAAGTTTCTTCTGCACATAGGACACAAGTGTCTTTTGCACTAGATCATACTAGTTTACAAAGTCCTATAGAGTTTAAAGTACTAAGTTTATTAAGAAAATCATAGTTTAGACATAGCAAAGAACCATCTAGATTATCAAGAGTCAAGAGCCTGTAACAGCTAAAGCTTAACAGGCTCTAAGCACTGCTCTTGACAATGCTAGAGAACCTTTGCTATGTAAAGAGCTATGTGCAGAAGAATCCTTCAAAGAACCTCAAAGTCCTTGAAGTCTTTTCTCCTGTTTGTTAACTATAATATAGGAGGACTTATGTCTAAATTATATATATTATTGACTGATTCAAAAGGTAAACATTATCGTTGCGAATCAGTCTCTGATGCTTGTTTAGTTGCTAGATACTTAGCTAGATACCAAACAGCATCACCAACTGTAGAATCTAATTGCTCTTGGGCAGTTGATGATTTTATTTCTATAACCAAAAGCTATTACAACACAAAGGAGGTTTCCAATGGCTAATTCAACTACATTTACACCATCAACTGCTGAGCAGAAAGCACAGAAAGCTGATAATTTTCTTAAATCGCTTACTGGCAAACATTGGGCAAACAACAGTGTCGCAAGATACGATGTGCCAATGAATATGCTGGTAGATTCTTATAGAGAGAAACTTTGTTCTTCAATCTTGAAGCGACACAAAGCACTCTCTAACAGAGATATCAGCTTTCTTTTGAAAGGTCCTAAGTTCAAAGTTCCTTTCTATGCTCACATGAGTTCAACATTTGGAGCTGAATCTAAACTTAGCTACCAAGATGCTGTTGTACTTCAACGTGATGCTTGGCTTGGTAAGTTTGATAAGAAGTTTATTACAGCTTTCCTTGATAGCTTAGATAAATCTCTAACTGAGATAGATAAGAAAAAGCCTAAAAAAGCTTAACTTCTTATCAGTTGAACTCAAAACCTCAGAGTCTTCGATAGGCTCTGGGGTTTTTTTCTGTCTTCTAGGTCTATACATTTTTTTTTAGGAGACCAAACCCCTCCATAATATATTATATTATATTATAAAATATCTTGAAGATTATCTTAGGGGCAAATAGTTATAACTCCCGTCCCCCATTGAGGGCAATATTATATCATATTTTATATTATTTGTGCAACTTATGTGTCAATTATGTAACAATTATGTAATATTTATGTGACATTTGTGTGAATTTTATATAAAAACCTGTACCTTTTTATTAAAAAATTAAATAAAATATAAAATAAAATATTTAAATTAATTAAAATATCTAAAAGAACTATAGTTGGGCTTGACATTCGGCTCAAGACCTGCCATGCTTGAAAAGGTTCGGCACTTGCTGGGCGACAAAACCATAAAATATATGTTCACAGGAGGGCAATATGGATATAAAACAACACCAAGATGAGCTTGGATACTACACAGACTTTGAGGGACTTGAAGTCAATCTTAATAATGATCCAAACGAATTGTATGATTCGTCTGACGATAACATGGTTGAGAGAGATCACTTAGATATTCTTGAGTTCTGTTCTGACCTTGAATCTTATGAGTATCTTGATGATTCTCAATTTAATTACATGGAGGTGTAATGATGGCAGGTAAAAAACGATTAACTAAATCTCAAAGATCAATTAATTCTGCTAAGTTTGAAGATATTAAATCTGCAAAACATAGAATTATTGTTAGCTTCAATGATGAAGAGAAAGCAAAAAGATACCTAAGATCAGAGGGTTATAGGTATCAAGAAGTCTATTCGTTCAAAGAAGATAGAGCTTTGTTATACAAGAACTTCAAAGATTCTTGGGTCAAGTTAGCATCAAAGTTTGATTATCTCAATGATAATACTATGGAGATGGGAACTGTTTGGGTAATTGAAACAATTTAATTTAGGAGAAAACTATGAAAAATTTACTAAGAACTATATTAACTGAACTTGAAAACCATAAACTTATGTTTAGAGCCAATGCTTATGAATTGTGGAACTATGGTTGTGAAGATATGATTGTGCCTTGGGGTTATGATCAAGATAAACTTATCGAAACTTTGAGGGCAGTTGAACTTGATCCTAGAGGTGGTAATATAATAATTCAGCATGAAGATAGATGTGTAGAACACAAAGATTTGATTGCTCGAATTAAAAAAGACTACCTTGAAGATGAGGAAGAATATACTATTGGAGTAGATTCTAAAGAGTGGTTAAACTCTTTGAGTGATGATGAAATTATTAAAGAGTTTCCAAAACAATACTACTGTGGAGACCATGTAATTATGTGGGAAGTCTATAACGAAGGTGTAGATTGTTTCAGTGATTACACCACAGGTCTTGAAAAATACTTTGATGTTAAGAAACTTTACAATGATTGGGATGATGAGTTCACTGACTTTATCAAAGGTCTCAATTAAAATCTTTAAGAACTATACTTGTGCTTGACATTCGCTTTCGGTTGTGGCATTCTGTAAAGCGAATCGAGGGCAAAGCCTTTTCGGATATAAAGTAAAAGAGCTGATAACAAATCAGATAAAATAATATGACTTTGTATTCAGGGACATGGAGAAACACCAGCGTAAAGATTATACAAAATAACCTGCATGAAACTCCCCCGAACCATACAGACATCATTGCGATTGTATGTGTAAATTCCCATTTGCTAGTTGATGGGTACAAACTAACTAGCACCTTTATTAACCTTAATAACTATGGAGATAGATATGTCAAAATTGATATACAGCAGAAATGGTAGTGCAACTACTCAAAGCATTAAGAATGCTTCACCTATGATTCAAGCAATATGGAATCAAGCACATGGCTTTGGTGCTAATATTGTAAGAGTCAGAGCAGAAAAGAATAGATTTGGTGCTGACACAGGTCGTACTTTTAATTCTTTTCATCATGAAAAGGTATCAGTCTACAAGCAAAAAGATCAAGTGCATGAGAGTAATGCCTTGTACTTTGCTCAAAAGATACCTGTAACTAAAGCAAATACAGGTATGCAAATACTTGAGGTAGCTTCTAATCTTGATGTTCAAGATACTTTGGATATCATTGATGAGATTCAATACTATTCAGAGACTTCTTTTCTAGGAAGACTTTGGAATCGTATTAGATATGGTACTCCCATGTCTATAAACTCCTAGTCATAATAATCTAGGTAGTGCATGGATTAAAATCCCTGTCCATGTATCTCAAGAACAAGGTGCAGAATTTGGTAGTTTACTGTGGAGAAAAAACTACCACTACACTTTGTAGTTAGGAAGTGAGCCTTTGTAAAATCCCACTGGTCTTATATGTCTGAAGTGCGTGTTAAGGATAAAAGTAAATGAGAACTATACCACCATGCACTAACTACAAAGACTCATCAGTACCTAGAGTATGAGTATAAATTTAGATTAGGTGTAGGTTGGTAGTCCTACACAAAAAACTACCACTTAATTTTTATAGGAGAAACTTATGAGCAACAATGTAAACAGCACTATCATGGATAACATGAGGGATAATGTGCATGAACTATGGGTACTTGATAGTCGACCAGACTTAGAGGATGATTGCCTACAGTATTGTTATGAGAATATTCATACACCTGTACCGATAGCAATGATTGAGTTTTTATCTCAGCATTGTAGTCAAGCATTATCAACTCAAGATTTAGAACACATGGAGAAAGACAATGCCTAAATATAATTTGCTATCAAGTGGTAGCACCAAGATTGAAAAGAGCAACAAGCTATCTGACGAATGGTTCAGTCGGATAATTTATTTAGCACCTGATGATTTAGCAGATGGCAAGAGAACTCTATGTCCATATGCAAAAGTTGCCAAGTGTAATGTGCCTTGTTTGAACACAGCAGGGATGGGTAAATTTACTAATGTTCAGCAGTCAAGAATTAGAAAAACTCTACTGTTCTTAAATGACCGACAGGAGTTCATGAGACAGCTTGTACAAGACGTAAATAAATTCTTGAAGGAGTGTGATAGGTTGGGTAAAAAACCTGCCCTACGTCTCAATGGCACAAGTGATATTCAGTGGGAAACTATTGAGGTTGATGGGCATGATAATATCTTTGCCATGTTTCCACAGATACAGTTCTATGACTATACAAAAATCCCAACTAGGAAGGTAGAGCACATACCTAATTATCATTTGACTTGGAGTTATTCCGAAGCTAATGATAAGTATGCTACTCTGTTTGACAAAGTATCAAACAATATAGCAGTAGTCTTTCGTGATGCTCTACCTAAAATGTTCAAGGGTTTAAAAGTAATTGATGGGGACAAGCACGACATGAGATTCTTAGATGAAACTCAAGTAGTGGTTGGGCTTATCGAAAAGGGTGAAGCCAAGAAGGATACTTCAGGCTTTGTAATTGATTTAATAAATGCGAGGGCAATATGAATGACTACTATAACTCTGAAGACTCTGCTAAAAGAGTAGAAGACTTTAAAAAAGCTGTTAACATTATGGAAAAAGCAATATCAAAAGCATTCTTTAATGGCTATGGTTTAATGTTTAAGTACCATAAGGTTGAAACAGGTGAGCATGAGCAACGAATGCTGTTGACTGTATCGGATATTAAATACAACGATGATGATGAAATCTTAGTAGGTGGTTGCATTAATAATGATGGGGATTACAGACAATTCTTCATGGAAAACATGATGTCTGTTAAACCTTTTAAGTATGTGTCTATTGACTAAAGGAAATTTTTATGATACAATACAACAAGATTAAGGTGACAGCAAAAGTAAAAGCTAAACACACCATATCAGATTATTTGATGAAGGTGTTTGATGGGTTGAAACATAATCCATTAGACTTTATAGA
>Ga0208545_1001414_pt1 | contig 10673 bp, 8 predicted proteins | sample DEB08_DNA_12_FD_185498 | JGI IMG/M metagenome (GOLD analysis project Ga0208545, IMG submission 185498) | Aqueous microbial communities from the Delaware River and Bay under freshwater to marine salinity gradient to study organic matter... | ecosystem: Environmental > Aquatic > Marine > Coastal ... | reverse complement strand
TATTGTTGATCTAATATTTTAGTTATTTTTTCTAAATCTTTTGAATTTATTAATATATATTTTTTATATATTTTTATAGAAATTGATTGATTAAGAATTAATTGAATTGTTTTGAAATTTTGATTAAATTTTAATTTTAACATTTGATATATATTTTTGATTCACTTATATTATCTTAAAGACGTCGTATCCCGTCTGCAAAAGTGAGATGTCATACTGACATGACATAGTGTCATAATGCTATACGCGGTGCTATACACCTTGCGGTGCACGCACGGGGTGGTTAGATCGCGGACCAGAACCGATCGCGCTGTTCATCCGTTAACCCGATGAGGTTTTCCTGATCGAACATTGCTTTACATATATCAGTCCTCCTGATCGATTCGTTGTAGGTTTCCGTGACCTGATCCCAGGCCTGTTGATTTGTTAGGGTCATACTATTGTATTAGTAGTTCGTTAAATTTCCTGATAAAGGTTTCGTGTTCTGACTTGGCACGTTCGAGGTCTTCTTCCTGACTCCAGGTACGGATCATCCATTCCGGGTTGTCATGTTCGGGGTATCGTTCTTCAAAGGTCTTCATTAGTTTCGTATTGCAGATCCAGCCGCGGATCCTAGGTTAGACATTACTACGTTGATCTTGTTAATTGTTTTCATTAAGGTTTTCATAAGTTATATTATTATTTGTTATTCATATATATTATCTACACAACCACGTACACCATCTGCAAAACCTCCAGGCCGAAGCCGAATGGACGGGTGAGGTTCTCGGATCCATACCCATATCCATACCAGGATCCAGGCCGGACATAGCCCTGAGGTTCACGGTCCAGGCAACGGAGTTGGACGTCGGACGGACGGGTGAGGTTCACGGTCAGTAGCCATGCCTAGTCTACAAAAGGCAAAACCCCACGCCAAAACGGCACGGTAAAGGCAAAAGGTAAACGCAAAACCCAGAAATAAACGGGGGACCGGGGAAAACAAAAATCGTTTCCGTAGAAAAAAAGTAAAAGAAAATAGGTATTTAGCCCTATACCTCTTATTATGCAATAAAAATTTCACAAAACCTGTAGCTTTTCAAAAATCTGTGTAATTATATATAACCATGTAATAGAATGTAACGAAAATGGCGGCAAAACAGAAATTAAGTGCTAAAGCTCGCAAGGCCAAGGCTATAAGAGACAAGAAGTGCGCTATGACTCCGGATAGAAGGGCTAAAAAGGCTCATGCACAGCGTGAAAGGCGTGCTGCTAAGAAGAAAGGTAAGAATGTTGATGGTAAGGATTGGGATCATAAGGATGGAAGATGGGAGAGTATAGCTCGTAACCGTGCTAATGATGGCAAGGGTACGAAAAGAGAGGGCAAAAGGAAATATAAGGTACCGACTCGCAGAGCGTAAGGTATATAAGACATAAGGTAGTGGTGTGCTTGTACAATGTAATTTAATCAGAGTAATAGAAATTTTAAAATAGAGTCGTATTAAATACATAGACATAAATGGCAAGAATTAGTACATACCCTATAGATACAGATGTTGTAGGGACTGACATACTAGTAGGTACTGACGTCTCCACAGGGAGAGCGGGATCCACTAAGAACTTTACGGTAGATTCACTTAGTGCTTACGTAAAAGAAGCTGTAGCGGTAGCTGGGCAAATGCGTTATGAGTATACAGCGGCGGTTGAGGGTTCGCTTGGTACTTTCTCATTACCTACAGGAGGTGTAAATAATAAGTCCTTTAGCGCTATAACCAGTATTGTTATTGCTGTGCAGGATAAAACTCCCCAGAATGTAGTTAAGTTTATAGAGTACATGGTTGGTTCGGATATATATATAGGTAAGCAAGATGATATATCTACTTTTGGTCATTACAAAGTAACAGCTTACGCAATAAGACCGGCTAAATCAAATTTCTATGATCTTACATTAACTTTCTTAGGGGGTAATGGAAGTTTGCAAATAGGTGGTATATATGAAATTATAAATTTCGTTAAAGCAGGGGCTGTGGGTGATTTGAACTTCACATTCACTCAAGCGGTAGCTTCTGCAACTTGGAATGTTGTGCATAACTTAGGTAAGAATCCTTCGGTTTCGATCGTTGATATAAATGATCAAGAAGTGTTTGCTCAAGTAGATTACATAGATACAAACAGTTTAACAATAACCTTCTCTAGCGCTCAAGCTGGTAAAGCATATATGAATTAAAACCCAAAGATAAATTAAAACAAAAAATAATGGCAGTACAATTTTTAAATGACATCGACTTAAATCAAAACGAGTTAATCGATGCGGTAATCGAAAACCAAACAGGAGACGCCGGCGCAGGCACCGGTATCCTTGGACAACTTTACTATGATACAACTGATGACGTATTAAAAGTTTGGACCGGATCAGCTTGGACATCTGTTGGATCTGACACCTACACCTTAACAGGAGTGGGTAGTACCAATACAACAGCGAAAATAAGATTAAGTGACGGAGACCCAGCGAACAACAATGATGTTTCGTTCACCGGAACTGGTAGCGTAACCGTTACTCAATCAGGTAACGTATTAACAATTAACGGCGCAGACAATGGTGTCACACAAATTACGGCAGGAGCTGGTATAACTGGTTCTAACCTATCGTCTTCAAATCCAACGATAGATGTAAATTACGCGGGATCGGATAACGTTATATTAGCAGCTGGCGATGGTGTTACGACACCAATCACTGTTGCCTCAACAGATAAAATAATTATAAATGATGTTAGTGATAGTGACAATGTTAAATATGTAGAAATATCTCAGATCACCGCGGCAATTGGTGGAGGTACAGTTACAAGTGTAACAGCTGGCGATGGTATGGTTCAGACTGGCGATTCTGGAGTAAATCCAACATTAGATGTTGTTGGAGGAGATGGTATACTATCTTTAGCAAACAATATAGAAATTGATTACACTTCCACAGGTATTATAAACGATGCTAATGATGGAACAGGTGTTACTTTAGTTGATGCTGACGAATTCTTATTCGAAGATGCTAATGGTGCAGCAGGCACAGCAGTAAGGAGAGGTACTCTTAGCCAATTAAAAACTTATATAGGGGGAAGCGATACTACATACGATTTACTTACGGCTCCAACCGGTACAGCTATTAGATTAGATCCCAGCACTGGCTCTAACGACGATGTAACCATATCCGGGACAGCTAACCAAATAGCAATGTCTAGAATAAGCACAACGGAACTTAGAGTTGCTTTAACAGATGACGTAACAATAACAGATGATTTAACTGTTGATGGAATAATAACGCAGAGTCAAACTGGTGAAATAAATACATTTGCAAGTGAAGTAGCTGTACCTACATCAACTTCTTCTGGCAATGCTGTAAACTTAGGACAAGTACAGTCTTTAATCGCTGGGGTAGGAATATTCCAAGGAGGCTACAACGCAACCACTGGATTAACTACTGACCTTTCAAGTAATGGATCATTAGACGGAGCAAGTAACATTGAATTAGATAAAGGGGATTATTTTGTAGTAACTGTTGCGGGTGGAGCTTTCTATTCAGAAACACTGGAGGTTGGCGATATGATTTACGCTAACCAAGATATAACTGCTAATTCTACACCGGCTCAAACTGTTTACACAGTTGTTATACAAGATGAAAATATTGCGGGCTCTGGTTCAACCGACGGAGGAACTCAAAAAGGTGTCGCTGGGTTTGATTCTGCTACATTTACAGTTTCAGCTAGTGGTTGGGTACAATCTAAGGTATTTAACGGAACTCAAGCAGGTGTTGTGCCAAATACTAGTGGCAATAGCGCTTCAGTGTTCTTAAATGGACAAGGTGCTTTTACTACTCCACCAAACTATTATGTTACTACAGCATCCTTTGATGATACTACTGGGGTTTTAACAATATCAGGTAATAATGCAGCTGTAGGAGATACTGTTGACTTAGATGGTAGATATCTAATTAATAACCAAACAATAACTCTTTCGGGAGACGTAAGTGGCTCAGGAACTACATCTATAACTACGACTATTACTGCAGATGCTGTTGAGGCTAGTATGCTTAACGACAATGTTATTTCTGGTCAGACTGGTACACTTTCAACTACCCCGGCAGGTACAGATCAGCTTTTAATATCTGATGGTGGGACTATCAAGAAAATTAACTATTCTGATTTAATAGGTGGTGCAGATTCTGGAGTAACAACTGTTTCACCAGATACAGCTAACAGCAAATTAGGTATAGCTGTTGCGGATGGCTCGACTGCGAATCCTAAAGTTGGTCTAGATATAAATGGGCTTACTTCGGCAGTACCTGTTGGATCTGATACAATACCATTCTATGATGCAGGTACTAACAAGAAGACTTCGGTATCTGACTTAACGGCAGCTGTGCAGACAGCAACGTCGAAAGCGTACACTATAGCGTCGGGAGAAACAACAGATGACTTAACTTATCCGTTCACTTTAACAGCAGCAACTATTAATGATGTAATGGTACAAGCGGTTATAAGCTCTGGAGTTAACGCGGGAGAAACTGTATTTTGTGATGTAGACAGAATATCTACAACAGCATGTAGAATTACTTTTGGATCAGCTCTTACCACCAGTGTTAGGGTTCTAGTTCAGAAAATAGGATAGTAATAAGTAATTTAACAAGCCCTCTTTAACCAGGGGGCTTATAATTTAATAAAGAAATATATGAAGTTTTTATCTGATATAGACGTAGAACAGGGGGCAGACGCAACTTTTGTTGATAATGCGAAAGCTTTATTTGGAACAGGTAATGACCTACAAATTTATCACGATGCAGCGAATTCTTACATTGATCAAACTGGCACTGGAAAAATAATTTTAAATACTGCTTCTACGGGTATCAATGTACAGTCTGGAACAGGAGAAACAAGATTTACAAAAAGTGGAACAAATTCCGACATAAAAATTGATGATTCATCTCAAGTAAATAAAGTTGTATTAAAATCAAGTGGAGATTCGTACCTGATCGGAGGCGATGTTGGCATTGGGACGACTGACCCTCTCTCTAAACTACACATAAAATCTGGTACAAGCACAATACGAACTGCTGTCTTTGAATCAGAAGCTAGCTCATCTAAGATCTCTTTTTTAGATAGTGCTAACACGGTAACAAATCGTGAAAACCAAGTTATGATAGGGTCTGTTGGAAGAGAGATGCAGTTTACAACTGGCGGTGGTATTAGGATGACTTTAGATATGGTTGGTAAACTAGGCTTAGGCCCATCAAACTCATCTCCTTCTGAGATTTTAGATATTAATGGTAGTATAAGAGTTTTTGAGGCTACTAACGGTGGAGAAATATACATAGAAGGCAGTACTTCAAGCAGAAAAATAGTTAAATTAGATAACACCTCTGATAAAGGTTTAATTACTTTAAATAGAATTGACACAACTAACGTAGCTATTAGTTCTGACTTTACTGAACATGGGCATACTTATTTTAATGGACTTAATACTAACCTAGGTGTAGGAAACACATCCCCCTCACAAAAACTACACGTAACAGGAAACGCTAGAGTAACAGGTGCATATTATGATTCTAATAACTCAGCAGGTTCTAATGGACAAGTATTAAGTTCTACAAATAGCGGAACTACTACAGCATGGGTAAATGCGTCAAGCGGTGGATCCATTGGCGGTTCTATAGCTGATAACCAAATAGCAGTTGGTGCGTCTACTGCAAACTCCATAGAAGGATCTAGTGATTTTACTTATACAGGATCTGTTTTTACAGTTGAAGGCAGAATGGTGCTTAGTGATGACTTAACAATCACTTCTCCTAATTCTTTTATAGGTAAAGACTCGGGGTTAAACGCTGTTGCGACTTCTGCAATAAATAATATTGGTGTTGGTAATGATTCTTTAAAGGCCTTAACCACTGCGGACTATAACACAGCTATAGGCGCTGGAGCAATGAGAGACACGGTTACTAATCGTCTTAATGTAGCAATTGGAGCGTTTGCACTTGGTCAATTAAATGGATCTGGAAGTGACGAGTCTTCAAACACAGCAATAGGGTATTTAGCAGGTTACTACTATGGTTCTGGAACTGACAGTTTAACAGATTCAAAAAATAGTATTTATATAGGTGAAACCACTAGACCGCTTGCAAATAACGCAGAAAACGAAATAGTTATAGGAAGAGGCGCTATAGGCGGAGGCAGTAATACAATTACACTAGGTAATGGAGACATTGATACATTTAGAATACCAGGACTAGGATCAACAAATGGGCATGTTCTTACATACAGCACCGCAGACGGTGGATTTATTTTAGCTGCAGGTGGCGGCGGCGGAGGTGGAATTGGCGGTAGCATAACCGCAGGTCAAGTAGCTTTCGGAGATACAACTAGTGATGAAATAACGGGCTCATCCGCGCTAACTTTTACTAGCTCAAACACTTTAAAATTAGATAATGGGGGCTCTACAGGATCAACCCCAAATTTAGTTTTGAACAAAGGATCTTTTGGGACGAGTAAAATTTTAATGCAAAACGCGGGTACTACAAAATTAGAAATACAATGTGACAGCGCCGATGACTCAGTGGTTACAGCTTCGGGTCGTTTAACCTTAACAGCCGGAGGAGTTACTCCTCATGTAATAATGGCCTCTGCTTCTAGCTCTAATGTAGGTATAGGTGTAACATTGCCTACGAAAAAATTACAAGTTGCCGGCACGATATATAGCTCACAAGCTTCAGGAGAAGTTATGATCGCAGGAGATGCCCAATTTTTGACTAAGTACATTACAATCAGAGCGGGTTCTAATTATGCTGCTAGATGGGGATTACAGGCAAATGATGATCTGATCACGGATGGAGTTATGATGATGACTTCCGCTAAGCCTATGGTTTTTAGAGCTAGTACAAGTGCAACTATTGCTGGTAATACTTTAAGTCATCTTATTATCAGGCCTGCATCTTTTGATGGATCAGCAAATATTGGAATGGGAACTAATGACCCTCAATCTAAACTACAAGTTGCCGGTGGAATTCAGATGGCTGATGATGACGCAGGTACTGACATTAGTACTAAAGCGGGCACACTACGATACAGGGAGGTAGTTGTAGCGGGAACTGGTAACAGTAATAGTTACGTACAAATGTACATGAGAACGGGAGCATCGACGTATGACTGGACAACAATAATTAGAAATAATTGGTAAAAATAAAATAAAATTATATGGCAACAACAATATTAGAATGTAACGACCTTATATTACACGGCCGCGTGAAAGACTCAAACGGTACTTTTGGAGCACCTGGTGAAGCTCTTGTATCAGGCTCTAGCGGAGACGCCTGGGGAACACCTTCTTTAGGGGCGCCAACATTGGGAACTTTTTCTATAACAAACGGGGTAGCTGTAACAACATCAAATACTTTTGCAACAGTAAATTGTATTAATGCCGCAGTTTTGCAATCTGGAGATTATCCTAGTATTTCAAGCGGGGTTGTTAGCATTGTGGGTGATGGATTTTATGAAATATCATTTGCTATAACAACTACTAGTACTGGGCAAAGAGCTACAGATATTTTCGCGATAAGCATTAATAATACGGTGGTTGGCACGGAATCTAATAGCGCTTATATAAGAAATGGTAGTGGAATAAATGAAGCAGCATGTGTGTTAACTCAAACTCTTCAATTACAAAATGGTGATGATATAAGATTAGTATCCCGAAGAGAAGGCGATATAACAACAGCGGGTACGACGGTAGGATCTAAAAGCGTTATTTCTGTTAGAAAATTAGCGCAGGTGGCAACAACTACAGGTGTTGTTTCAAGTGCGGAATCTTCAGAAGCGACAAGAAATATAATAATAGGTACTTCTTCTACGCCGCCGGCTATATCGGGAGTTTTTGCAAATACTATTTATTTTCAAAGAGAATCATAATGGCATTAGTACTTAGGGGCACAACAAAATTTGGAACTAACACAGGCCTTTTCCAAGGTAGTCCGACTGGTACTAAGCCCAGCGGGACAGTAGAGGGGGATTTAATAGTTATATGGTTTTCAGGAGATACACCCTCAAGGCCTGGTGTCACTTGGCCCTCAGGTTTTACAGCTATATATGACCAAAACGATACCGATTTAGGTGGGGGTTCTTGGATATATGGAGCTTATAAAGTAGCGGGAGCATCCGAACCAAGTACATATACCGTTAGTATTTCGGGCATGTTTTATTCAGGCGGAAGTAGGTGTTCTATAATATCCTATTATAATGATGCTGGGGTTGGTAGTTGGAATCTACTGACTAGAGCTGCAAATGATGTATCTAACGGTACATCTATAACATCTCCGTCTGTTACAGGAACAGGGTTGTATATGATAGCTTTTAACCATGAATCTAATGCAACGGTAAATACAAATAATTCACCAGTATCAAGTATATTGTTTGATAATAGCTCCACGCCTGCAGCTCCAACCTCTTCTCAAATTTATGCAGGTTATGATGCTGTTTCTTCAGGAACTGTTACGGTTACTTGGACCACATCATCCTCTCAAACAGATTTGTATTCTGTAGCTACAATATTTGAAAGCACAGCTGTAGCTAGTGGTTACACTAGTAAAATTAAAATAGGTAGTGCTTATAAAAACATAATTGATGGATGGGTTGCTGTAGACTCCAATTCTAGCGGTTCGCCGGATGTTTGGAAAAAAATAGAATATGGAAGAATATCTCAAGGAAGAGGAAATGTGGCAACATCCTGGAAGACAGTGTTTAAAAGCGGTAAATAATAAATAAAAAATAAAAATTATGACAGTAAGTTATTTGTGGGATTGTACGAGGGTAGACGCTTATCCTATTGAAGATGAAAATCCGGATGTAGTATACAATGTGCATTGGAGTATTTTAGGCGCTAGTGACGAAGAAAGAATGCCTAACGGGCAGCCTTATCAAGCTTCGACGGTAGGCACTCAACTGTTAGACACTTCAACTATAACGGAATTTATTCCTTTTGAAGATTTAACTAACGAGATAGTTACAGCATGGGTTATAACAGCAATGGGACCAGAAGCAGTAGAAGCGCTAGAGCTTAGTATATTCAACATGATAGAGGCACAAGTTAATCCAACGTCTTTATCGTTGATAATAGGGCAGCCTATTCCGCCTACTAATTAGTAATAAACGGAATAAACGTGTAGCTTTTTAAAATTACATGTGATTATATAATAAAATCTAATTTAATGAATCAAATAGTAAAAGAGTTTAGCTTCGGTAACGAGGGTAAAGATAAAGTATTTAAGGGTATTGAGAAATTGACCAGAGCCGTAGCCTCCACATTAGGAGCTGGTGGTGATTGCGTTATTTTTGAAGATGCTCAAGGAATACCAGTTATAACAAAAGATGGTGTAACCGTTGCGGAATTATCCGTGCTGTTAGATCCTGTGGAAAATATGGGGGCTTCGCTAGTTAAGCAAGCAGCAAGGAGAACAGTGGAAGAAGCAGGTGATGGAACTACTACAGCTACAGTATTAGCTCACGCGATACTAAAAGAATTTAATGACTCTGAATTAAAGTTTAATAACAGAGAAATTAGAGAAGCTATAAAAACTGTAACAGACAAAGCTTTAAACTACTTAGATAAATGCAGTAAGCCGGTTTCAGAAAACATGATTGATGAAGTAGCTACCATATCTACGAATAACGATCCTATACTAGGTAAGTTAATCGCAGATGCTTACAGAGCGGTGGATTTAACAGGAGTTGTTATGATGGAAACATCACAAGACGGGGAAACCAGTATAGATGTTGTAGAAGGAGTTCAATATGAAAAAGGTTTTACTAATAATCATTTTGTAACAAACGCAGCTGCTAATACAGCAGAGCTTGTTAATCCTAAGATATTACTTGTGGATTCAGCAGTTGATAGTATCAGACAGATACAAACAATACTTGAGCACGTAATAAAAAATAATATACCGTTACTTATTGTAGGCGATGTTGACGCAAAAGTTGCAGCGGCATTAGCAATGAATAAAAACAAAGGTTCTATAAAAGTAAATATAGTTCCTGCGCCAACTCACGGGGTAAATAGAAAAGAAATATTTGATGACTTAGCTTTATTAACAGGAGCTACGGTTATAAGTGAGAACTTAGGTGACGATTTAGATTTAATTGATCTTTCTTGTTTAGGTACGTGCTTAAAAGCAGTATCAACTTTTAGAGACACGGTTTTTCAAATAGGTGAAGAGCTATCTGTAGAAGTGCAAGATATAATAGAAAATATAAAAGGAGAGTTGCTTTGCGAAACAAATAGTGGTAAAGTAATTAAGCTAGAAAAAAGATTAGCAATGCTAGCAGCTAAATTAGCTGTAGTAAAAGTAGGTGGTAATTCTGATGTAGAGCTGAACGAAAAGAAAGATAGAGTTGAAGATGCGATATGTGCAACTAAAGCTGCTATTAAAGAAGGAGTTGTTGCTGGAGGAGGAATAGCTTTAGTATCGGTTAGTAAAAAGATTAAACCGGTCACAGAAGCAGAAGTATTAGTTTTAAAAGCTTTATTATACCCTTGCAAGACCATAATGGCTAATGCGGGAATCGAATATCAAAACATCGATAAAAAAGATTTCGGTATAGACGTTAAAAATGGTAAAATAGTTAATATGTTCAAAGCAGGAATTATAGATCCTGTATTGGTTA
>Ga0208545_1001411_pt1 | contig 10680 bp, 6 predicted proteins | sample DEB08_DNA_12_FD_185498 | JGI IMG/M metagenome (GOLD analysis project Ga0208545, IMG submission 185498) | Aqueous microbial communities from the Delaware River and Bay under freshwater to marine salinity gradient to study organic matter... | ecosystem: Environmental > Aquatic > Marine > Coastal ... | reverse complement strand
TAAAAGGCGCTTTCGTTAAAACGGTGGAGAAAGTCCTCAGTTCAAGAATTCTAATGTTTGGTATTAAGAATCTATGAATCTTTGAGGGTACAAGTAAGTGCATCGGCCTCTTTGGCCACAACCACCATTTGTATTTTGGTTAAACTTTTAATGGTCTTGTCCCAAGCTTTATTACTCAATCCGCTCGCTTCTTTTAAATCTAATAAAGGCATAGGATTGGTTTTTTTCAAAAGCTCTAGGACTATTTTTTCATTCTCTGAAAGTTCAACAGCTTTCTTTTCTGGGCGCATTTGAGGGAAAAACAATACTTCTTGTATAGAGGCATTATTGGTCATAAGCATGACCAATCTATCTATACCAATTCCAATTCCAGAAGTTGGCGGCATTCCGTATTCAAGTGCTCTCAGGAAGTCTTGGTCAATAAACATGGCCTCGTCATCTCCTTTTTCAGAGAGGGCTAGTTGGTCTTCAAAACGCGCCCTTTGGTCTATAGGGTCATTTAGCTCTGAATAGGCGTTGGCCAATTCTTTTCCATTAACCATTAATTCAAATCGCTCGGTAAGGGCTGGATTGGACCTGTGCTCTTTAGTGAGTGGACTCATTTCTTTTGGGTAATCTGTAATAAAGGTGGGTTGCACATAATGGTGTTCGCAACGTTCTCCGAATATTTCATCGATGAGTTTTCCAACACCCATACTGTCCGTGACTTCAATGTCTAGTGATTTTGCTACACCAGCTAATTCATTCCTATTCAATCCTGCAACATCGTGACCTGTATGAATTTTAATGGCCTCAAGAATAGGAACCCTAGGGTAGGGTGCTTTAAATTCGATCGCATTCTTGCCTACAGTTATCTTTGAACTACCATTAGATTCCATGGCGATGGTTTCAAGTAATTTCTCGGTAGTGTCCATCATCCAATGGTAATCTTTATAGGCTACATACAATTCCATTACGGTAAACTCTGGATTGTGGGTGCGGTCCATTCCTTCGTTTCTGAAATCTTTAGAGAATTCATATACCCCGTCAAAACCACCTACGATTAATCTCTTTAAATAAAGTTCATTGGCCACCCTTAGGTACAATGGCATATTAAGTGCATTGTGGTGGGTAATAAATGGTCTTGCAGACGCTCCCCCAGGAATAGGCTGCAGTATAGGAGTTTCTACTTCTAAATAGCCTTTGTCATTGAAAAATTTTCTAATACTATTGGTGATCTTTGTTCTCTTAATAAAGGTGTCTTTGACCTGCGGGTTTACAATTAAGTCTACATAACGCTGTCTGTATCTCAATTCAGGGTCATTGAATTCATCGTGCACTTTACCATCTGCGTCTACTTTAGGCAGGGGTAGTGGCCTTAAAGCTTTGCTCAGTAAGGTAAATTTTTTTACCAGGACCGTTTTTTCTCCTACTTGAGTGGTAAAGAGGGTTCCTTCTATACCAAGAATATCCCCTAAGTCAATGAGTTTTTTAAATACTTCATTGTACTGCTGGCTATCAGGAGTGGTGTCTATTTCATCTCTATTGAAATACACTTGAATGCGGCCCTCACTGTCTTGAATTTCTGCAAAAGAGGCTTTGCCTTGTACTTTTTTTCGCATCAGCCTGCCAGAAACTATCACTTGCTTTCCTTCTTTATAGTCCTTTTCTATAGCTGTAGACATGGTATTTACAGGATATAAAGCAGCTGGGTAGGGATCTATGCCTAAGGCCCTTAGTTTGACTAATTTTTCTCTTCTTACAATTTCTTGTTCTGTCAGTTGCATGGTTGCGAATTATGAAGAGCAAATATAAGTACTTCGAGCTAATTTACAGAGCATGCATGTAACATTTGAATCACTTTAACGTCATAAATAGGTAGTACCTAGGTTAAATTATAATTTTTATGAGTTTTTGGCGTGTTTTATTGGCTATTTTGTTCCCACCACTCTCTGTGATTGGAAAGGGATGTGGATCTATTTTAATTGTTTTTCTTCTAACGCTTTGTGGTTGGGTTCCAGGAGTCATTGCTGCACTGGTAATTTTGAACAATCCCAACGAATAAATACACTTTTGAAATAGTATCTTTGTCTTATGAATAAGCAGCTTATTATAAAAGAACTTGGACTTAAGGACTATAAAGAGACTTGGGATTATCAAGAGGACTTGTTTGCGAAAACAGTGGCTTTAAAAGTGCAAAATAAAAAGCAAGCCACTTATTTACCTACCCCCAATCATTTCCTTTTTGTAGAGCATCCCCATGTTTTCACATTGGGTAAGAGTGGTAATTTAGACCATTTGTTGGTCTCTGAAGCAGTGCTTAGAGAGAAAGAAGCCAGCTTTTATAAAATTAATAGGGGTGGTGACATTACCTATCATGGCCCCGGACAAATTGTAGGCTACCCTATATTGGATTTAGAGAACTTTTTCACGGACATTCATAAATATTTAAGGCTTTTAGAAGAGACGGTCATTTTAACTTTAGCTGAATACGGAATAACGGCAACAAGATCTCCTGGGGAGACTGGTGTTTGGTTGGATGTAGGCACGCCTTTCGCACGCAAAATTTGTGCCATGGGTGTTAGGGCCAGTAGGTGGGTTACCATGCACGGCTTTGCACTCAATGTAAACACAGATTTAGGTTATTTTGACCTCATGATCCCATGTGGTATAAAAGGTAAAGCGGTTACTTCTATGACCGCAGAACTCAATGGAGTTCCCCAAGATATGGCTGCGGTAAAAACCAGGCTTTTAAAGCATTTTCTGGCACTTTTTGAGGCTGAATTAAAGGCTTAATATTTTAATATAGCTTATATTTTATAGGAACATTAAGTACATGGCCTCACTTGAGGACCTACTGTGATTTATTGTTGGTCTTTGGCTCTTTAAGCCGGTATACTACAAGGCTGTTTTCTTTGTCCTTAATGACAAAATTCAATACACCATTCTCTGAAGATTCCACTAGGTCAATTTCGCCACTTCCATATACAGGGAACCCACTTAGCATTGAAAGTTCACTGTCAAATAGATACCCCTTTTTGTTTTGAGTGTCTGTAATGCTAATATAGATTTGCTGGTTTATTTTAAAGGTATTAGGAGGGGTGTATATGCCGTAATCGAGCACGGATTTCCCCCCTTTTGAATACAAAACATTGTCTTCTAGAACAACCAATTGGTTATATTTCATGACCGTTTTGTGTGCGGCATTTACTTTTAAAGGCCTTTTACTCTCTTTGCCTTCGGTGTTGATCTGAAGGAGATTTCCTTGAAGGTCTGTAAAGGAGAATTGCTGGTCCAAAAGGGCTATTTCATTGTCAGAAAAGGAATAATTTGCGGCTGTTTTCACCCTTGTTTTACCTGTTCTATTTAAAATAGCTACACTTCCGTCTATTCCTTTGAACACTAAATAGTCATCTCCTTTTATTTTAAAATGCTTAGGGGCCTCTAAAAGAGAAGACTTGGTCTTTTTGTATTTAAATCCATTGACACTCTTTGCATTTCTGTCGTACATATAAATATCCTTGCCTTGGCCAAAAACAAAACGATACTCTTTGCGGTTGTCATAATCAAATACAGCCAACGGACTTAAGTTTCCGTCTTTAAAAGTTTTATTAAACGGTGGCACTTCATTCCCGTTTCTATCTAAAATGAGCCATTGGTTTGTGGTAGTGAATGCCAATTGTAAGCGGCCGTTTTTATACAAATCTACCTGAGATACTTTTCCTTGGATAGCCCCTTGAAGTTGTTTTTTCCAAAGTAACTTACCACTGTTGTCAAAAAGATACAATTGGTTTTGATTGTCTTGAACCAATATTTCCTGTTTTTTATTGATGTGATTTTTCACCCACTGAGGCCCATAGGATATAGGGTTTTCTAGTTGCAAATTTAAAAGTGGAGAAACACCTCCTTGGTCTTTTTTTGGTTGCAGGTCTAAAAACACCAAGTGTTGGTGAAAAAAATCTTGATCTCCTACCCATTGAGAAGCAAAAACTTTGGTGTTTTTGTCTTCCTTTTTGTTTGCTGCTAAAAAATAGTCCCCCGCTTTTTTTGGATTGAAACTATTTGTTTGAGCCTCGTAAAACAACACAGTAGAAGCTTCCGCCAGAGACGCTTTGGCACTTGTAAATGAAGGGCTGTTTTCTAGGGTTGTTCCGGTATTGAGATTGCCAATTACGGTCCTTAAATCATTAACATCTTTGCTAAATAAAAGACTTTGTGCTATTTGCATTACATAGTTTACCTCTAGCTCGTCCCAAAGTGAACTAAACGAATTTTCTACAAAAGAAGCATTGTTTAGGCGGTATATTGGGTAGTCTCTGTATTCCGTTTCAGGCGTGTTATTCTCTGCTATTTTTGAAAGGTAATCGGGTTCAAATGTTGTAAAATGAATGAGCGCTAAGGCGTTTTCTTTTAATTTGAAAGTAGCTATTTCTTCTACCTTGTTAAAAATAGTATCTAAAACGAGCTCCCTATTTTTGATTTTGTTTTGAGTGCTGTTAAATTGCTCTAGGTCTTCAATGGCATACATTTTTATACTGGAAGCCACCTCTGGAATATAATTAGGCGATTTTAACACTATGGGTTTACTAGCTTTAAAAAGATTTAAAAAATAGGGTAAACTGTCATTTCTTGAATTAAAACCGTGAAACGCCATTTTTTTATTGGCCAAGTCAATACGCAAGGCGCCCCATTTTCCAAAGCTATTGGTGAAGGATGGGTAAAAATTGTTTTTCAGCAAAAAACTTCCTGCATCTAACTTAAAATAGACACTATTGTCTTCGGTTACCTTAAAGAGTTCATTCAGTGATTCTGGAGCTATTTGTTGGCTCTTATTCCTTATGGTATTTTCAATGAGTAATTGAGAAGAGCTAATTAACAGCGTCTCATTTAAAATGACGCTGTACAATATCTCTTCTTTTTGTTTTGAGGTGTAAATTCTCTTTTCTATTACAAGCTCTTGATAGGTTTTACTTGAAATTTCATCAGAGGGAGCTAAGGTGCTTTGGCTCAATTCAGTGATAATTAAAAAATCAATGTCTTCTTTTCCAATTTCTCTAATACTAATGAGCGCTTTGGCATTTACATCAATTTTTTGAAGTAGCTCAATGCGTTGTTGGGTGTTTTTAAACGCCCCCTTATTTACAAAGTTTAAAAATTGACTGTTATTGCTGAGGTTTGCTTTTAACTGGTTTAAATGCGCTGTTCTGATAATAAAATCATCTTGATTGGATAGATATGTCAAGAAAGGTTGTTCCTTGTCTGTAGTTTTGGGAGTACAATGCACCAAGAACAATGCGGTTAAAATGATGAGGTAAGATTTCATGGAATGGTATTCTGTTATAACATTTCAAAGGTACTATTTATGGGCCTAAATAATACAAAACCCTATTGGGCTAAATTATTAAAGGTCTTTGACGCCTTTAAAAGTCTTTCTATGGTGGGGTGTAATTCCATAAGTTGCTATGGCATTTCTGTGTTTAGCAGTGGGGTAACCCATATTTTTATCCCATTGGTATAAAGGAAATTTTTCATGCAGCGCCAACATGTATTCATCTCTGGCTGTTTTTGCTAGAACAGATGCTGCTGCAATAGCATAAAACTTCCCATCTCCTTTGACAACAGTTTCGTGGGGTGTGCTTAAATAAGGATTAAACTTATTTCCGTCAACAATAATCTTTTCAGGAATTGTTTTGAGTTTAGCGATACTTTTGTGCATGGCTAAAATGGACGCCTGTAGTATATTAATGCGATCTATGACATGTGGGAAAACGTGGCTTACTCCATAGGAAACAGCTTCTTGTTTAATGATGGGTGTTAAAATAGCCCGTTGTTTGGCGCTTAATTTTTTTGAATCATCAAGCATGGGATGGTAAAAATTTTTAGGAAGTATCACTGCAGCTGCAGTAACAGGGCCTGAAAGACAGCCCCTGCCGGCTTCATCAGTTCCAGCAATGAGTAATTTTTGATTGTAATACCGAAGCATTATTGGGGTATTTTATGCTTAGCTTTATTGATTTCGTAATTTTTTAACATAATATCCTTTAATTGTGTTCAATTAATAATATTTTTTCAATTAAATATTGATTTTTTCATTTTTCTTTTAGAATTCCCTAAAAATGACGATTAAATGCTTAAAATAGTGGTTTATCAGCATGTTAAATTTGCGTTAATAACAAATTTTACTCATTTTTGTTTACAATTAACTAAAAAAACAATCAATGAAATTAAATTTAACACGGTTTTTAACATCTGCTATGATGTTATGCTTTGTTTTTTCTTTCGCTCAAGAAAAAACAGTTTCAGGAAAAGTGACGGATCAAAATGGTGCTCCCTTACCAGGGGTCTCTGTATTGGCGGTAGGTACTACGACAGGTACCCAGTCAGATTTTGACGGTTTATATTCTATATCTGTTACGCAAGGGGCTACTTTGCGTTTTAGTTACATAGGACAAAAAACTAAAGATGTAGTAGTTGGATCTTCTAACACTATAAATGTTCAATTAGATGAAGATGCTCAGGCATTGGAAGAGGTTGTAGTAACTGGATATAGTTCACTCAAAAAATCAGAAGTAACTGGTTCTATTGTTCAGCTTAATTCAGAACAAGTAAGGTCCATTAGTACAGCAACTGTAGATCAAGCTTTACAAGGTCAGGTAGCAGGTTTATTTATGGTTCAAACGTCTGGTACACCAGGTGCATCATCAAATGTAAGAATTAGAGGTAGGTCATCTATTACAGCAGGTAATGAACCTTTATATGTAATTGATGGTGTTCCTGTAAATTCAGGAAACCAGGCAATTAGCGGGGCAACCTCATGGTTTTCTGCGTTAGCTGGGATTGATTCTAACAATATAGAATCAATGACAGTTTTAAAAGATGCTTCTGCAACTGCTCAATATGGAGCTAGAGGTGCTAACGGAGTAATTTTAATTACCACTAAATCTGGTAAATCTGGTTCCACAACTTTTGATTTTTCTTCTACATATGGTTGGGCAAATGATGCTGTTGTTGGTCCAGTTCCATTAACAGCGGCAGATAGATTTGAATTAGCTGCTGAAGGTTACTATAACTCATTTCCAGATTCATACCCTACAATGGAAGATGCTAGAGCAAGAGTTCTTAGTAGGGGTGACTATGGTGCTTGGGACGCTGCTGGTAGACCAGAAGGTAGATGGGATTTAGCCACTAGAAATGATGACGCCCTTTATCAGGAATATAATTTTTCAGCGCAAGGTGGAGACGAAAAAGGAAACTTTTTCACTTCATTAAGTTATTTAGATCAGGAGGGAACAGTAATAGGCTCTGGATTAGAAAGAGTTTCTGGATCTATCAATTTCGCAAGATTCCTTTCAGATAAAATACGTTTTTCCACTAACAATTCTGCATCTCATTCAAAGCAAAATGCTAACTATGAGACCTCAGCTTATTTTGCATCGGCTCAAATGGCTAAATATTTCATGCCTTCAATTGATCAGCCATACACTGAGGACGGTGAGATTAATTTAGATACTGGTGTATGGAATCCTTTATATCTTGTTGAAAATGATATTCAAGATAACTATTACACAAGAATTTTGTCTAATAACACTCTAGATATTGAACTTCCAGTTGATGGACTTTCTTTCCAATCAAGAGCCAATATAGACTATCAAACTTTTAATTACAGGAATTACGAAAACAGAAAATTCGGAGGTGGAGCTGGAACAGATGGTAGCTCTTCATCGGATATTAGAACTACTTCTTATTATGTTTTTCAAAATTCACTTGATTATTCTTTTGACATAAATGAAGATCATAATTTTGATTTTAAAGTATTACAGGAGTTTCAAAAATATCGCAGGTATTCATTAGGTGCTTATGGAGAAAATTTTGCAGATGACGGCTTAGTAAATTTAGATAACGCTGGAAGTCCTATTTCTGTAAATTCTTCATTTGGAGATTGGTCAACCGCTTCCTACTTAGCATTGTTACATTACACTGCGTTTGATAGTAAATATGTTTTTGATGCCACGTTCAGAAGAGAAGGTAATTCAAGGTTTGCTGCAGACCAAAGATGGGGAGATTTCTGGTCCGTAGGTGCTGCATGGAATATTCATAAAGAAAATTTTCTATTGGATAATAAATTAATTTCCAATTTAAAGCTTAAAGCCTCCTATGGGGTAACTGGTAATGCGAACATTGGTCTTAATCAATACCAAGCATTATTTGGTTTTACAGCTGATTACGGTGGTGAGGGAGCAACATTCCCTTCTACATTTGGAAATAATGATTTGAGCTGGGAGAAAAAAAATACTTTTGATATTGGTTTAGATTTTGGTTTATTCAATAATCAAGTTAATGGTAGTTTTGCATATTATAAAGCTAATTCTACTGATTTATTATTGGATGTTCCTCTTTCTAGAACTACAGGATTTTCATCTCAAACAAGAAATATTGGAGCTCTAACTAATTCCGGTTTAGAGTTTGAATTAGATTGGAGAATAATTAGTAGCAAGGATTTCAATTTCAGTATTGGAGGTAACCTATCTACTAATGAAAATGAGGTTACTGAGTTAGCAAAAGGTGCCGATGGAGAAGAAATTACTATTACGGGATCAATAACAAAAACTGAGTCAGGACAACCTGTTTCAGCCTGGTTTATGCCTACTTGGGCAGGGGTCAACCCTACAACTGGAAATGACGAATACTATGTAGATGGTGTTGGTTCTGAAATAACAACTGTATTTAATGATGCAAAACAAGTATTTCAAGGAGGTTCAGCTCTACCTACCTTAAATTGGGGTATAAATACCCATATTGATTACAAAGGATTTTATTTGGATGCTTCTGGTTATTTCGCAGGAGGACACAAAGTTTATGAAGGATGGCATTTATACTTAAATGGTTCAAATGCATATTCAACTCTTGCTTACTCAGGTTACAATACTCTGTTAGATAGATGGCAGCAGCCAGGAGATCAGACGGAAGTAGCAAAAATGATAGCTTCATATGAACCGTGGCAGAGACATACTAGATATCTTCACGATGGGGATTATTTTAGATTAAGAAATGTTACTTTTGGTTTCAATATTCCAAGTAACTGGGTATCTAAAGCTGGTATGAAATCTGCAAGCTTATTTGTAAGAGGATCAAATTTATATACTTGGGTTAAAGATCCTCAAAACATTTACGATCCAGAGCAAGGTGTTAGTGGGGCTTCAAGTCAGATTTCAACACCTGCTACAAAAAGTATTTTTTTAGGTGCTAACATTAAATTTTAATTGAGATGAAAAATATATTAAAAACATTCATGGTTGGTGGCGCAATATTATTGTCTATCAACTCGTGTACCACTGAGGATTTAGAGCCAACATTAGCTCAAGCAAAATCTGTAGAAGGTAGTATCACTAAAGTAGATAACCTATATGGGTTATTAAAAGGAGCTATGAGCTCTTTGTCATCAGGTTCTTACTATGGAACATCGCTAATTGCTACCAATGAGTGTCGTTCAGACAATATGTTTTCAAATGGAACTTCTGGTAGATATATTACCGAAGCAAATTTTGAATATAATAGAAACGCAGGATACTGGTGGGCTCAGGCCTATGATGTTATTGCTACAGCAAATATTATAATTAATACAGATATTACTGCTTTAGAAGGAGATCAAGTGGAAGGCGCTACATTTCAAGGCCAGGCTAAGGTGTTAAGAGCATTAGCTCATTTTGATTTAGTAAAAAACTATGGTCAACATACAACTGGATCAGGAAATCTCGGAGTTCCTATAGTTACTGAATTCAAGGGAGAAGATTTATTTCCAGCTAGAAATACCATAGATGAAGTTTATGCAGCTGTTGTGGCTGATTTACAATCAGCTTTTAATATGATTGATAATTCTGCTAGTCTTGCAACTTTTCCAAACAAATATGCGGCTAAAGCTCTTGAAGCAAGAGTGCATCTTTATTTTGGAAAATATTCAGAAGCATTAACTGCTTCTAAGGTTGTAATTGATCAGAGTGGTGCTTCTATTATTCCTGCAAATAGTTTTGTTTCTTCATGGGTTTCAAATGATAATTCTATGTTTGAAATTGATTACAACACAACGGATACTCAAGGACTTGCTTACATCATGAGAACAGACAACGGTGTGGGTGTTTACGGAGATGTTCAGCCAAGATCAACCATTTTAGATATATATGATGAAGGGGATGTTAGGTTAGGCGTTATTGGTTATGAAGGAAGTAGACTGCGTAATTTAGGAAAGTATCCTCTTTTAACGGGTGCTGATAATATTCCAATAATTCGTTATGAAGAGGTTGTTTTAACATATGCTGAAGCTCTTCTTGAAACTGGAAATGCTGCTTCAGCTTTGACATATTTAAACTCTATCACTTCTAATAGGAATGCTAAGCCATACACATCTGCTACCAAATCTAATATTTTATTAGAGCGTAGAAGAGAGTTTGCTTTTGAGGGTATTAGATGGGATGATATGATGCGTACAGGTATGGATGCTCAAGCTTTTACTCAAGACGAGGTATTGGTTAAAACTTTAACTTTTCCGAACGTTAAATTTGCTTTACCTATCCCTGCCTCTGAAATGGATGCTAATTCAAATATGGTACAAAACGCTTCTTATTAATACTATAATAGTTTTATAAAACGGCCCCCAATTGGGGGCCGTTTTTTTTAGCTTTATTTTACCAACCATGTTTTTGTAAA
>Ga0208545_1001405_pt1 | contig 10697 bp, 9 predicted proteins | sample DEB08_DNA_12_FD_185498 | JGI IMG/M metagenome (GOLD analysis project Ga0208545, IMG submission 185498) | Aqueous microbial communities from the Delaware River and Bay under freshwater to marine salinity gradient to study organic matter... | ecosystem: Environmental > Aquatic > Marine > Coastal ... | reverse complement strand
GGTGCCAATGCCGTAGTGCTTGGCCACGACAAAATCTTCCATACCGTGATCTGGTGCTGTGTGGACACAGCCAGTACCGGCGTCAGTGGTAACGTGATCACCCACCAGTACAGGAATATCGCGCTCGTAGAACGGGTGCCGTGCAATAATATTTTCTAACTGCTGACCCTGACATCTGGCCAGTTGCTGATAGTCTTGAATCTCCAGACGCTGCATCACTGATTCCAGCAATAGCTCGGAGCAGATCAAGCGCCGGGGACCATTTTCGCCATTGATCTGCACTAGAACATAGTCTACTTCTGCGCCCACGGAAATTGCCTGACTGCTGGGCAGAGTCCAAGGGGTGGTGGTCCAGATCAACATATTGATCTCCCCCTCACCGGGCAGACTGCCAAATGCGGCAGAGACTTTATCCAGCTCGGCAGCATCAGTTACCGCAAAGGCAACATCTATGGTGTAAGAGGTCTTATCCTGATATTCGACTTCCGCTTCAGCTAGAGCTGAACCACCCACCACACTCCAGTAAACCGGCTTGTAGCCTTTCACCAGATGGCCATTGGCGGCAATTTTGCCCAGTGCGCGAATAGTGTCCGCTTCCACCTGATAGTTCATGGTCAGGTAGGGACGCTCCCAGTCACCAAAGATACCGAGACGAACAAAACCCGTACGCTGGCCATCCACCTGCTTCATGGCATATTCGCGACACTTTTTGCGGAAGGTGGAGTACTCCACTTTGACGCCGGCCTTGCCAATCTTCTTTTCAACATTGTGTTCAATAGGCAGACCGTGACAGTCCCAACCGGGAATATAAGGGGCGTCATAGCCACTCATGGTACGCGCTTTAACGATAATATCTTTAAGGGTTTTGTTTACCGCATGACCCAGGTGAATCTCGCCGTTGGCGTAAGGGGGGCCATCGTGAAGAATATACTGTTCGCGGCCGGCGCGAGCCTCGCGAATCTGCTGATAGAGATTGCTGTCCTGCCACTCTTTTAACATTCCCGGTTCCCGCTGAGCCAGATTGGCACGCATGGGGAAAGCGGTCTTGGGCAGATTCAGTGTTGCTTTGTAATCAGTCATTGGTCTTTTTGTTTGACCGCAGTGGCCAACCCTATATCAGTTAATTGTTAATAAAGTTTCAAGCTTCGTCATCTAACTATCAGACTATTTGTCATATCCTAAAAACCACTGGCGGATCTTTTTTACATCCCCAGTGATTGATGCCACCAGTGCATCCACACTGGAAAATTTTTCTTCGTCGCGAACCTTGTGCAAGAACTCCACTGCGATGCGCTGACCGTAAAGATCACCGGCAAAGTCCAGCAAATGCACTTCTAAAATCGGCTTGACCAAGTCCCCTACTGTAGGTCGCAAACCCACATTGGCGGCACCGCAATAAAGGGTTCCGGCGACGTTCACTCGCACCGCAAACACACCAGACAGAGGCGCACTAAAACGGTTTAGTTGGACATTAGCCGTGGGAAAGCCAAGCTCTCGCCCCAGCTGCTGGCCATAGCCAACCACGCCACTAATGGCAAAGGGCCGCCCGAGCAACTGGGCCGCGCGGGCAAAATCCGCCTGTTCCACCACTTCACGGATCAAAGTGCTGCTCACTCGACGGCCATCAGCTTCGACTGTCGCTGTATCCTGCACTTCAAACCCATGGAGCTTGCCCTGCTCGCTCAACATGGCAAAGTCGCCACTGCGATCACAGCCAAAACGGAAGTCATCGCCGACGATCAAATGCTTCACCGCGAGTCCGCGAACCAAGACCTGCCCGACAAAATCTGCTGCCGATAGATTGCGCAGCTGGCGATTAAACTGCAGGCAGACCACGGAATCCACACCCAGGGACAGCAGTGTTTCAATTTTCTCACGCAATCGCATCAGCCGCGCTGGCGCTCGTTCGGCGGAAAAATATTCTCGCGGCTGCGGCTCAAAGGTCATAGCCACCGAAGGTATCTGCAAACGCTGGGAGGCCTCTTTGACCTGACGCAAAATCGCCTGATGGCCAATATGCACACCATCAAAAGAGCCGATGGTGACCACGGATTTTTCGTCTGGGGTGTGCAGGTTGTGCAGACCGCGAACAAAGGTCATTTTGGCATGTGGCACAGGCGACGATTTCACTGTTCAAAATAGTCGTCGAGTATACCTAGCAAAGGCCAGAAAGGTAAGGCACTGCAGCCAATTAACCGGCCTCAAAAGACGAAATTAACAGCGCTGTAAAGCGGGCTAATTTAATCGGTCGAGGTGGTAGCTTTAGCAGGCCCTTTTAAATCACTGAGACGCATGCCGCCAATTCCGAGAATGGCGGTATAGACCGCAAAACCACCCAGGCAGATACAGGCAACGGCACTGCTGCGCTGCCACCAGTCGAGCTGCTGCCAGAGACTGGCGTCAAAGGCGTTGTACTGATCGCCGAGCCAGATCAGGGTTGCTACCATCATTAGCACCGCCAACAGCAGAGTGACCATAAAGCGCAGCCAGGCGCGACCCGGAAGGTAAATAGCCTTGCTGCGCAGAGCTAAAAACAACAGCAGCGCATTTAAAAAGGCGGATAGCGAGGTCGCCAACGCCAGGCCCACATGACCCACCTGCCAGTAGAAATGTAACGGTATAACAAAAATTAGATTGAGCGCCATATTGGAGACCATGGCAATCACACCTATGCGCACTGGCGTGCGCATATCTTGACGGGCAAAGAAACCCGGGGCCAATACCTTGATCAGCATAAAGGCCACCAGCCCCAGAGAGTAAGCACGCAGGCTTAGGGTCGCCATAGACATATCTCTCGGGGTCATCACCTCACCATAGAGAAATAGCGTGGCGAGAATCGGTTCAGCAAGCAGCATTAGGGCAGCGGCGGCTGGTATGGCAATTAACAGTACCAAGCGCAGCGCCCAGTCCAATGTTTGGGAATAGGCTTCCACAGAACTGGCAGCGTGATGGCGGGATAGGTTCGGCAGTATCACTGTGGCTATGGCCACCGCAAACACCCCCAGGGGCAGCTCCGAGAGTCGGTCTGAGTAATAGAGCCAGGAGACACTGCCGGTGGGCAGAAAGGTTGCCAGCATAGTGTCTAACATCAAATTGATCTGGCTTACGGATACACCAAAGATTGCCGGGCCCATCAGCCTGAGTATCTTTTTAACCCCGGGATGGCGCCAATCAACCACAGGTACCGGCAGCATATGGATGCGGGCCAAAAACGGCAGTTGAAAGCAGAACTGAATCGCACCGGCAGCAAATACACCCCAAGCCAAGGCATAAGTTGGCTGATCAAACCAGGGGGCCGCAATCAGCGCAGCAGAGATCAGTGACATATTGAGCAGCACCGGGGTAAATGCGGGGACGGCAAAGCGGTCATAGCTATTGAGAATGCCACCGGCGACACCGGTCATAGAGATAAATAGCAAATAGGGAAAGGTGATGCGCAACATTTCAGCTGTTGCATTAAATTTGAACGGATCGTTGAGATACCACTTCGGCGCAAATAGCGCTGCAAAAAAGGGCGAGGCAATCACAATCACCAGGGTTAATATCAGCAGCGCCATACCCAGAGTGCCAAACACGCGATTGATCAATTCCTTTAGCGCCGCCTGACTGCCATTTTGGCGATACTCCCCAAGCACCGGAACAAATGCCTGGGCAAAGGCGCCCTCAGCAAATAGGCGGCGGAAAAAGTTGGGGATTTTAAAGGCGACAAAAAAGACATCTGCCAGCGCCTCTGCGCCTATTACTCGGGCAAAGATAATATCTCGCGCCAGACCGAGAACTCGAGACAGCATGGTAAAGAAGCTGACCACGCCACTGGAACGCAGCAGCCCACCATCTGCTTTAACTTTTTCAGCAGGCGGCGGTGGTGGATTATTGCTCGGCGTTTGATTCAATTTTCACTCGATTAAGCGGGCTTTTCACAGCAGTTTAACGGCCTCTATGCCCATCTCCAAGTGAATACTGAAAAGCCTTATGCGCTAGGTTGACACGCCACACTTCTCTGGCAGGGCAAAGTAATAATATTGCTTCGACAATTGGGTTGAATGTAGCTAACAAACCCTGTATATTTCCGCGCCTTCAGTGAGACCCTTTGAGAGGAGTACGACAAGTGGCAAATTCAGTACAAGCTAAGAAACGCGCACGACAGAACGAGAAACGCCGACAGCATAATGCCAGCTTGCGCTCTATGGTTCGCACCTATTTGAAAAAAGTTGATGCAGCAATTGAGAGCGGCGTTCAAGCTGACGCTCAGCAGGCGTACACCGCTGCAGTTCCAGTTTTAGACCGTATGGCTGATAAAGGCATTCTGCATAAGAATAAAGCTGCTCGCCATAAGAGCCGTCTAAATGCAAAAGTTAAGGCGCTCGGTTAATAGCTATTGATTAACCAGCAGTAAAAAGACCGGCTTTAGCCGGTTTTTTTATGTCTCGAATTTATCGCCAGGATGTTTTACCAGTGCTTTATTAGAGCGCATAAAAAAACCCCGCCGATTGGCAGGGTTTTTAATACAGCTAAAACAACCTAAGCCTGATTGAGCGCCGTGGTCATTTCAACTACTGCTTTCTTGCCATCGCCGTAGACCATCAGAGTGTGATCCATTGCGAACAGCGGATTCGGCAGACCGGCAAAACCGGGGCTCAGCGAACGTTTGATCACGACAACCGTCTTGGCCTTATCCACATTGAGAATTGGCATACCGTAGATCGGGCTACCTTCCACATCGCGAGCCATAGGATTGGTCACATCATTGGCGCCAATCACAATCACCACATCAGTGTCTTCAAAGGTCGGGTTAATACGATCCATTTCCACGAGCTTGTCATAGGGCACTTCGGCTTCAGCCAGCAGAACATTCATATGCCCAGGCATACGCCCTGCTACCGGATGGATACCGTATTCAACTTCAACGCCCTTAGCCTCCATAGCGTCTGCCAGCTCGCGCACAGCGTGTTGCGCCTGAGCCATGGCCATACCATAGCCGGGCACTATAACGACGCGCTGAGCTGTCTCCAGCAGCATAGCCACTTCATCGGGCTGTGCACTGGTGACCTTACCGGCATAGACCTCATCTGCATCTATGGTCTCACCACCGGCGGCCATCTTGCCAAACAGGACATTGGCCAGTGAACGGTTCATGGCGACACACATAATCCGCGTCAGAATCAATCCTGAGGTTCCCACCAGCGAACCGGCAATAATCAATACTGTATTGCCGAGAATAAAACCTGCCAGAGCAGCTGCTATACCAGAGTAGGAATTCAACAGTGCGATCACTACTGGCATATCGGCACCGCCGATTGGCATCACTAGGAACAGACCCAACAGCAGTGCCAGAGCCACTACGGTGACCATAGCGGCAACATTGCCTGGCTCAACCACGACCAAGGCGACAGCAACCAGTGCAGCAATTAGAAATAACGCATTGCCAATAGGGCCTCCGGGAAGACCATAGCTCTTCTTCATCAACTCTTGCAGCTTGGCAAATGCCACCAGGCTACCAGTGAGCGTCAGCGCGCCGATCAACACAGTTAAACCAATAGCCACCAGAGCAACAGTGCCCTCGGGTCCGGCACCAAAAGCACTGCTGTCGGCGACAACAGGATGTAACAGCTCGGCAAAGGTTGCCGGCGTAGCTCCCAGTTTGGTGTAATACTCAGCCAGAGCGATAGTCAGTGACGCACCACCACCAAAGCCATTGAGCAACGCCACCATCTGCGGCATCGAGGTCATCTGAATACGCAGGGCCATAACGCTACCCACTAGAGAACCCACCACAACACCAGCGACTATGAAGGTGTAGTCGACAGTATTCATATTGAGTAGTGTCACCACCACCGCAAGCAACATACCCAGTGCCGAGAGCATATTGCCACGCACTGCGGTTTTCGGTTTAGTCAGTCCTTTAATGCCGAGAATAAACAGCACACCAGCGATCAGATAGATAAAATTTACAATATTCTCATTCATCGCTTACTTCCTCTTAAACATGGCAAGCATGCGATTAGTCACAAGGTAACCACCGACAACATTGATGGTCGCCAGAGTCACAGCGATAAAGCCAAGAATATTCACCACCATCGGTGAACCGTCATTGCCCGCGGCCAACAGAGCGCCCACTAGGGTGATCCCTGAAACCGCATTGGTTCCGGACATCAATGGCGTGTGCAGCGTCGGCGGTACTTTGGTAATTAGCTCGACACCGAGAAACAGCGACAGCACAAACAGCGCCAATAAAAGAATTAAAATATCCATTGTTTTTACTCCCCTTGCTTTTCTTGTTCTGGTGCATTGAGTTCTGGCAGTCCCAGCAGCTTGCGCATATGTGGATGTGGAATCTCGCCCTGGTGAGCAACAACAGTACCTGCAACAATTTCATCATTAAAGTCGAGATTGAGGTTGCCTTCTTCGTCGAGAATTAACTCCAGTAATGTCTGCATGTTTTTGCCGTACATCTGACTGGCGTGATAAGCCAACTCGGATGGCACGTTCTCAGGACCCAAAATAGTGACGCCGTGGGCGACAACGGTTTTGCCCTGCTCGGTAAGATCGCAATTACCGCCGCGCTCTGCCGCCAGGTCAACAATTACGGAACCGGGCTTCATGGCTTTCACCATATCCTCAGTCACCAGAATCGGCGATTTGGCACCGGGGATGGCGGCTGTGGTGATAATAATATCTTGCTCGGCAACCACTGCAGTCATCAACTCACGCTGACGCTTGAGAAAGTCTTCGCCCTGGGCTTTGGCATAACCACCAGCACCCTCAGATTCACCTGTATCCAGATCCAACTCAACCGGCTTGGCGCCAACTGAAATAATCTGCTCCCGAGCGGCGGGACGCACATCGTAGGCTTCAACCACAGCGCCTAGTCGTTTGGCGGTGGCGCAGGCCTGAAGACCGGCAACACCTACACCCATAATCAATACTCGCGCCGGCTGCAAAGTGCCCGCAGCGGTCATCAACATGGGAAATATTCGTGGGGCGGCAGAGGCTCCCATCAACACGGCTTTGTAGCCGGCCAATGTGGCCATGGATGAAAGTACATCCATACTCTGAGCGCGACTGATGCGCGGTACCAATTCCAGGGCAATGGCTGTCGCGCCTTTTTCTGCCACGGCCTGAGCAGCTTCGGGTGAGGCCAGTGGGTCCATCATGCCAATAACCAACTGTCCGCTGCGCAGACTAGCTAGATCAGCTTCACTGTTCTCATTGTTAGAGCCAAAGGATTGAACCTGCAAAATAATATCGGCCTGGGCAAATATCTCTGCCCGATCTGCACTGATGGTTGCTCCAGCCTCTGTATAGAGTCCGTCTGGATAACCTGCAGCATCTCCTGCGTTTGTTTGAAAAAGCACCTTGACGCCTTTGTCAGTCAGTGACTGGACATTGGCAGGGGACATGGCGACTCGTTTTTCTGCGGATTTAATTTCCGCTGGAATTCCGATGATCACTCAATTCTCCTTGTTGTTGTAGAAAGGTTTGACTACTTGAAGAGCGGACATAGTAGCAAAAATCACCGCCTATTTTTATCTGTATAGCCATTATTGGGGAAAGATATGTGTGGTTTAGCATAACGAAACAACGCCAGAGAAACATAGTCCAGATGGTGGACGAGCGGTCGCCTAATGGCATCCCAAGGGCATTTAAGAAATTCGAGAAACGGCGAAATCAGCTAGATCAGATAACACCACTTTGAATTCGCTGTCAGGCAACTGGAGCAGAGATTGCTTGGCCAGTTCGGCCTGCTCTTGAGCTTGTACAACAGCATAATCAAGACTTGAAGACTGGCGAACCGCCGCAAGAATTGCCTCAAAATGCTCTGAGTTCTTACTCTCAATCGCCGAGCAAATTAGCTGCTTCTGCTCTTCCTCGAGATGATCTCGCGCATGAATCAGCGGCAGAGTCATTTTACCTTCTGCCAGATCGTCACCAACATTTTTGCCCGTCGCCTCGCTATCACCCTGATAATCGAGGACATCATCGGCAATCTGAAAGGCGAGACCAAGATGCTTGCCATAGGCAGCCATTGCATCAGCACCGCTGTTGTGAGTATCGACAGAACCACCTTCTTTAGCGGCTAACATGGCACCTATACGGGCAGCGGCTTCAAACAACTTAGCGGTCTTGCGGTAAATCACTTCGTAGTAGGTAGGCTCATCGATTGCCGAGTTGCCGGCGTTGCCCATCTGCTGAACTTCACCTTCGGCGATAACATTGGTGGCATCGGCAATAACCCCCATGATCGGCATATCACCAACAGAGACAAGCATTTGAAAAGCGCGGGAATAGATAAAGTCGCCCACCAGCACACTGGGCGCGTTGCCCCACTGGTTGTTGGCCGTCTCGCGACCGCGGCGCAGGGCCGAGACATCCACCACATCATCGTGGAGCAGAGTCGCTGTGTGAATAAACTCAATCACAGCGGCCATGGTTAGATGCTGCTTACCCTTATACCCATTGGCCAGGGCGCTCAACAGCACAACCACTGGACGCAGGCGTTTACCACCGGAGCCGACAATATAGTGGCCGATATTCTCCACCAATCCGACGTCGGAGTGGAGATTGGCAATTACCAGTTCGTTGACCGCTGAGAAGTCGCTTTCAACAGCTTTGTGGAATGACAGCATGGAAGCCCAAAGATCGAGGTATTAAGACACGCAGCATGCTAGGGAGCTAGCGCTAAGCTGTCAACCGAAAATAAATTTGGTGACCAAAAAGCCTGCCCACTTCGTCCTATATATCAGCCTAACAGGCTCTAAAAGTTGCCGCTACAGCCAGAACTGGGTACGATGCTCGGCTTCTGACTCTACAGCGAAGGAATCTATGTCTTTTCAGCCCCAGTCCTCTTACAACCGTGAAGAAATCCTCGCCTGCTCTCGTGGCGAACTATTTGGCCCAGGCAATGCACGACTCCCAGCCCCCAATATGCTTATGGCCGACCGTATTGTTGAGATCAACAACACCGGTGGCGCCGCCGGCAAAGGTCAAATTATTGCCGAACTCGATATTAATCCTGACCTCTGGTTCTTCGGCTGCCATTTCGAAGGCGACCCAGTGATGCCTGGCTGTCTCGGTCTCGATGCGCTCTGGCAGCTAGTTGGTTTCTTTTTGGTTTGGAACGGCAACAGCGGCCGCGGTCGCGCTCTGGGGGCTGGAGAAGTGAAGTTTTTCGGCCAGGTATTGCCCACTGCCAAGAAAGTTACCTATAAACTCGAGTTGACTCGCCTTATTCAGCGCAAGCTAGTGATGGGTATAGCCAACGGTTCAGTTGAAGTGGATGGACGTGAAATCTACTCGGCTAAAGATTTAAAAGTCGGTCTCTTCGAGAGCACTGATAACTTTTAATTCGAATAATCCGAATCGCAGTGATTCGCTACGCCATTAAATGACACACTAAATATCCAATTTAAGAGGACCACAGATGAAACGTGCAGTAATTACGGGACTTGGTATTGTTTCATGCCTGGGCAATGATAAAGAGAGCGTCGCTCATTCATTAAAACAAGGGATCTCTGGTATTCGTCGCCGTGAAGACTTCGCCGAAATGGGTCTGCGCTGCAATGTCGGCGCGGTGTTAGACATAGACCCCAAAGACCATATTGATCGCAAAATCTTGCGCTTTATGGGCCCCTCGGCGTCCTATGCCTATATAGCCACGGATCGTGCAATCGCCGATGCTGGCCTCACACCTGAGATGGTATCCAACCACCGCACCGGCCTAGTGATGGGTTCTGGCGGCGTGTCTGGTGAAATGTTCACCGAGTCAATAGATGTTATGCGCGATCGCGGCATCAAGCGTGCAGGACCTTATAGAGTCACCCAGATTATGGCCAGCACTGTCTCCGCCTGTGTTGCCACACCGTTTAAAATTAAAGGGGTCAACTACTCCATCGCCTCAGCCTGTGCCACCAGCGCTCACTGTATTGGCCACGCCGTCGAGTTGATTCAACTGGGCAAGCAGGATGTACTGCTAGCCGGTGGTTCAGAAGATATGCACTGGTCTATGGCCGGCATGTTTGATGCCATGGGTGCATTGACCAGCAAATACAATGACACTCCAGAGATTGCCTCTCGCGCCTATGACTCACAGCGCGATGGCTTTGCCCCAGGTTTGGGTGCTGGGACCGTGGTAGTGGAAGAGTTGGAGCACGCTCTGGCTCGCGGTGCGAATATTATCTGCGAAGTGACCGGTTATGGTGCCACCTCTGATGGCGCAGATATGGTCTCCCCTTCAGGTGAAGGTGCTGAGCGCTGCATGAAGATGGCTATGGAAACTGCCAAAGGTCCAATCGACTATATCAATACTCACGGCACCAGCACGCCAGTAGGTGATGTGGCTGAACTGGGTGCGATCCGCAATACCTTCCCTGAGAACTGTCCTGATATCAGCTCAACTAAATCACTCTCTGGTCACAGCCTAGGTGCTGCTGGCGTTCACGAAGCGATTTACTGCATGCTGATGATGCAAAATGACTTTGTTGCTGGCTCTGCCCATATTGATGAGCTTGATGAGAATGCTGCTGGCCTGCCGATCTTACTGGAAACCAGAGAGAAGAAGTTGAATTGCATTATGTCCAACAGCTTCGGTTTTGGCGGCACCAACGCCACACTGATTATGGAACGCTACACTGGCTGAGTTTCGTCAGGATTTGAAAAAGGCGGCTTTGGCCGCCTTTTTTGTGTCTGGTAGCTTTTAA
>Ga0208545_1001391_pt1 | contig 10780 bp, 7 predicted proteins | sample DEB08_DNA_12_FD_185498 | JGI IMG/M metagenome (GOLD analysis project Ga0208545, IMG submission 185498) | Aqueous microbial communities from the Delaware River and Bay under freshwater to marine salinity gradient to study organic matter... | ecosystem: Environmental > Aquatic > Marine > Coastal ... | reverse complement strand
CTCCGCTAGAACCTCTGATTTCTAAATCATTCCCATTGAGTTTAACAAGTCCCACGTAATTAGTTGAGCCTGATTGTATTAGCTCAAGAGTAGGTGCCGAACTAGTAGTTATCTGTATATCCCCACTAAAAATAGCATCTCCATTATAATTTAACCTTAATCGCTCGGTTAAAGAATTACTCCCATTATTGGTTTTAAAAACTAAATTAGCAGAATATTGAGACCCAGATGTCTCAGAATATATACTTGACTTAGCTAAAAGACCTCCACCAAAACCACTACCTGTTCTTCCAATTAATTCTAGCGTAGCTAAATTTGAACTAGCTTGAACCGATAGAGTAGAACCTACATTTACATTTCCTGCAACTGTTAGTGCTCCAGAAGCCAAAGTCATCAAATCAGTATCACTAGTGTGACCAATAGTAGTACCATTTACAACAACATTATCTACTGTTAATGTTGTTAATGTACCTAGTGAAGTAATATTACCTTGTGCTGCACCAGTTACTGTAGCTGCGTTAGTTGCATTTGTTACAGTGACACCAGCTATGACTGTGTTTAAAGCAGTGCCGTTTACCGTAATAGCATCAGCCTCTAAGGTACCATCTATGTCAGCATCACCAGATATATCTAACGAAACAGCATCAAGTTCACCTGCAACAGTTAAAACACCATCAGCTAAAGTCATCAAATCTGTATCATCTGTATGACCAATGGTTGTACCATTAATTAATACATTATCTATATCTAATGATCCACCACTTATTACACCTGTAGTTGTTATGGCTGAAGCTCCGTTATTAATAGCACCAAACCCTGAAGTTATAGTACCACCATTTAAAGCACCAACACTTGTTATGTTTGTTTGCGCTGCTGTTTGTAGTGTACCTGTGATGTTTGTAAATATTGCATTACCTGCAGTACCACTAAATACTTCACTATTGTTTGTAGCGTCTGGTATAAATGTAAAAGCACTAGCGCTATCATCCCAACCAAAGAACCCTATCTTAGCAGCAGATCCTGTGTGATACCTAAACTCAATACCCTTATCTTGTGTTGTTTCACTAACTGGTGCAGTATCACCACCAAGGGTAAATACCGGATCATCTATAGTTACAATTGTTGAGTTGACTGTTGTGGTTGTACCATTGACAGTGAGGTTACCGGTTATTGCTACTGCACCTGAAAACACTGCAAGTTTATTACTATCTAAAGTTAATACTAGTGATTCACTAGCGTTAGCGTCTGTAGTATAAAATTTTAATGAAGCACCGTTCTCTGTGGCTGACCAAACAGCATCGCATATAGCTTCTATTCTAGCACCTATTGTAAGAGCAGAATCACTTTCAGCACCCTTGAATTCTATAACTCCAAGTCTACTACCACTTTGCATAGCAGCACCATCATTAGAGGTAAGTGTTAACTTACCCCCTTGAGTGGCACTATCATTTGTAGTGTTTGTAATAAATAATTCTCCCCAACCTAGGGTAGCGGTACCTATACCACCTTGACCTTCGGCTCTTGGGACTACGTGTTTTGTCCCCATATTAATCTTTAAGGATTAGTTTGTGCTTCTTTCCAAGTCTTGTATGCAGCTTTTACATCATCCGTCCATGCGGCAGTTGCTATTGCTTGCACTTGCGCTTCTTCACCTGAAATGTCTGTATCTGTATGTGTCCAACTGTCATCATCTGCATCTTGAACTGAACTAAACGGTTGAAGAACATGTCTACTAAAAGACCTTGTTAATTCAACATCATCTTCTTTAATAATTGTAGCCGTTCTTACTTGAATATTCCAGTCACCAACTACTTCTATTTTATCTGCTTGCTTGTACTTCTTTTGTTATTGCCATTGTATTATTATTTATTTGTTTGTCCGCACCCAGAACCTACTGGATGTATTTATTATGCTACCTTGTAAGTTATGGTTCCTGATATATAAGGAGTTGCATTACCATTCAGTGCCGATGCTTGTAAGGTAGTACCATTAGCGTTATCAACGTTAAAACTAAAACGTATATAATCTGTATTGACAGCGATTACCGAATAAGAACCTAGTGTATTTGTTAAATCTACTCTTCCAAATAAAACAGCACCGATACCTGCTTGAATACTATCACAAGTAAAAGGTAATCCTGTAATTCTTACATCACCAGACCCTCCTGCAACAGTACCACCTGATACCCCTTGAAATAAAATAGTACATATATCACCAATTTTTGTATAACTACAAGATGTAGTGGCAGGTTGCCCTGATTGATTAAAAGCACCACCTGCGGATGTAAGTAATGCATTCCAAGTCCCTTCTTCATAATCATCTAAAGTATTACTAGCAATAGCTGCTCCAGCATCATAAGCACTAAAACTAATACCTTTACCTGCTGTACCTATTACTAAGTTGCCTGTACTTACAGTTACATCACCCCCCGATGATATGTGTAAACTTCTACTATCAGTAACCGCTGCATTAGCTGATGTTCCTTGTGTTGTGGTATAAAAACCAAAATCACCATTAGTTAAACCTACTAACATAAAAGCACCATAACCCGCTTCTTTTACTTTCCATCCACCTTGATAATATACATTAGATGCAAGGTATGCCCTTTTATCATATCCAAAAATTGACGCACCTCCATTTAAATCCAAAGAACCTGCTATTAAATTTTGAGGGAAAGGTGTTACTCCAATACCCACATTACCATCAGAACCCTGAACAAAAAAAGCATTTGTAAGATTATCTGATTCAACTCTAAAGTCAAGGTCTTTGCTGCTTTCATTAATAACTGTTTCAGTAGCATTCATTAAAATTCTTGAAACTGCACCACTACCAGCAAGAGTTGTAACTAATTCTAGACTTCCATCTTCTGTACTATCGGTAACATCTACAATCTTACTCTCTATTCCAGCCCAACGAACAGTTGTACCAGCAGAGTTTTTACCCTCAAATTCTACTAAACCAACAACATCTGAATCTGCTGGTGAGGCGGAGTTTCTAAACAATCTTAAATTAGGACCAGCATTAGCATCCGCATCAGTAGAGATAAGTGAAAGTGTATCTAAGTTATCTGCGGTACTGATTGTAGAAGCTGCATTACTAGTAAAGCCACCGTTAAATACTGTAGCTGCTGTAGTAGTTAATACACCTGTGACTAAAGCAGTAGTTGCCATATTTACAGCACCATCTATATCTACAATGTCTAGGTTAGTGGTACCGTTAACATCAATATCTCCCTCAAGATCTATAGACCCTCCAATAACTAAATTACCAGTTGTTGTAATTGCATCTATAAAACCAGTTGCCCAATACTTACTTGATGTACCTATTCCTCCTTCACTATCAGCATTAGGTACTATGTTTTTTGTTGCCATAATTTATTGTTTTTTTAAACTCATAATTTTAAATTGTTATGCTTGTTCGTATGTACCTGAGAAAAACATAAAGTTTGAGTTACCACTCATATTTAAATCTGAGACTAAGTAACGTATTGTTCTGCCTCCAGAGCCAGAGTATTTATAAATATTAATTACTGCACCACCACCTGCCACAGGTGAGGCTCTTGGCAACTGTGCAGGTGTGTTATAGGCAGAAGCGGTTTCGTGAGTCCGAAAAGTTACTTGCCCTGCCACAGCATCGCTAGTAAATGGCAGACCTGATATGTTAAGGTTTCCAGACACACCCGTAGTACTTGAACTACTTTGTGTTCGTAAAGACCCAGAAATGTATATTAGCTTTCCGACTTTAACATAACTACCAGTTTGCCCAACAAGGTTTGTTATTGCATTGCCACTATCATCGGAATAAACAGGTATCCAATTACCTTCTTCATAATCATCTAAAGTACTACTAGCAACACCACCTCCACCACCTTCACTAACTGAATTACTAGTAAAATCAATACCTTTACCTGATGTACCTATTATTAAGTTACCTGTACTTACAGTTACATCACCACTATCTACAATCCTAAATTTAACATTAGGAGCATCATCACTCTCATTATGATCACTAACACTAAAATCTATAACATTACTTCCAGTTGTTGTTCCTGATGAACAAATTATAGCTGTTTGTCCATAAGTACTTACGGGATGAACTTGTGCTGAATTATAATAGTAATTGTTAGAAATATACAATGCATTAGAAAAATAACCTATTGTTGAAGCCATTCCAGAATGGCTGTTATTGCCTTCTATTTGAATACTTCTAGTAGTATTTCCTCCCGGATTCCCAATATTTAACAAGCTTGCTGGCGTACCACTAGTTGAAATACCCACGTTACCCACCGATGATATGGTAAGTTGTTTTGTAAAAGTACCTGAGTTATTTGTAAAAAATTGTAATTCTCCACTTCTAGCACTAATGTCTGTTGCCACTGTTTTTATAGATCCAAAATATGCTGAACTAGTACCAGAGTAATACCCACCCATATTAATTGCACCCATAACGTCATTATCAGCAGGGCTAGCTGAAAAATGAAGTAAATCCATTTGAGCACCACCTGCTCCTGCATTTGTACTTTCTACTCTTATGGCATCTCCAGTTCCATTTAAATGCAATAAAGTTGTAGGATCAACTCCTATACCTATTTTGCCAGAAACATTAAGTTTTCCATCAGTCAATGTCAACAAATCAGTATCACTAGTATGACCTATTGTTGTACCGTTTACTATAACATTATCTACTGTTAGTGTTGTAAGTGTACCTAAAGATGTGATACTCCCTTGTGCTGCAGTTGCAATAGTGCCTGTTATTGAGTCTATATGACCCTGTGCCCAAGATTTACTAGATGTCCCCAATTGACCCTCACCATCAGCATTAGGTACTATATTTTTTGTTGCCATGTTTTACTATTTTGGTGTTAAATCTCCGTTTGCATCTACGTTCCAATACCCTTCTTCACCGGGTGAAACTGCAGGTGTCATCTCTGTACTAGTTACATCCCATGAATCACTAAAGTCATAAGCAATACCATCTATTGGACTTAGATCACTACCTGTGATTTTCCATACGTAATCCTCTATTGCTGCTGCTACGGCTCCGGGAAATGTTGATAAACTTAATCCTAGCCCCGGCATTAATATCCAAAGTAACAGATTACACCACCACCAGTTGTATCAGCAGAAGGAGTCATTGTTGTCCATCTACCTACTATTGTAAGACCTTTAGGATATACAATACCATCAGCCTGATTACCACCTGCTCCATTATAGTTATCCAAGAAAACTAAACTTTGACTTGATGGAGTTATTTGAGCACTTAGCTGCAAAGAAGTTGTTGTATTTGCATAAGCGGTTACAAAAACACCTTGCTTATTAGGTCCGTTATATATTGGAATTGGAGTTTCAGAATCAACAGTTATTCCAGCATCTACAGTATCCCCTTGAGCAATAAGTAAAACGTACTGCCCAACTTTAATTTTAGTATCAGCAGACGCAATAGTTATATTTGCACCTGCAGCGTATGTACCATCGGTAGCGTTAACTTCTGTAACCCCATTATAGTTTATACTATCTCCAGCTTCTGTTGATACAAAGTTTGGTCCTGTTGTTTCTAACACCTCACTTCTTAATACCGTAGGGGTATTATCTGCTAAAAATTGAATAGCACTTATTACCATTCCTTGTGGTGGTACAATGGGTTTTGCTGTGTTAGAGGAAACACTACCCAACTGTCCAAAATTATATGCTGTTGCACTTGAATTTATACTCATTTTATTTTTGTTTTATTTTTTATTTGTTTAAGCTAAATCCACCTAAATTAAAATTACCGTTAACTATATCATTACCTGTTGACTCAAAGTTTTTAGGTGGTTTCTCGTTTTTTCTTTGATCAATTAATTCAGATTGTTGAGATGCTTGTATTTTTGTTCTTTTATCTTTACGATCTTCCTTTTCTTCTTCTCTACTTCTTACCCCAGAAGTTTCTAATTGTTTGAGTTGTAAGTTATACTGAAACTCCAATTGCATAAGTTCTTTTTTAGCAAAAACTTCTTGTTGCATTTTTTGAGATTCTAACTGAGATTTTAATTGTTCTAGTTGAGAATTAATCTGAACCATTGACTGCTGCTTTTGAACTTCTGCTTGTGCAGCTACTTGTTGAGCTTGTGCATTAGCTTGTGCTTGTGCTTGAATATTTTGTTGCTGCATCAACTGATCTCTTTCTATTTTCTTCTTCCTTCTTATCTTGAGTAGTTGATTTGCAAGCTTAACGTTTTTAATTTGTCTTAAATCTATAGCGTCTTCTAAATCTATACCTTTCTGAGCAACTGCTACTTGTATGTTATTTTCAAGCAACTGTTTTTCTTCTTCATCAGGCTCTAGTTCTATAAATATTCCAAAGTCATGTATATGAAGATTGTTTAATTCTTCAAGTGTAGCCACATTATGTACACCAATGCTTTGTATGAAAGCTTCTCTTGTAGGGGAGTATTCTATTATATCAGATATTCTAAGTGATAAGCACTCTGCTGTTTCAGCTGTTAGGAATAAACCAGACTGTAATATATGTCTAGTTGCTGTGTTAGAATTTGCTGCTGCAAGTTTTTGTACACCCACTAAAGCATTCTTGTCTGGCATGCTACCATCTCTAGCTTCATTCAAACCAGTTACATCTCTTATCATCTGTAGATAGTAGTTGTAGTTTTGAATTAAACTTTGCATTTTGGCTCCACCGTTACCACTAGTAATTTCTTGAATGGGTACTTTACCCGGATTCATATCTCCTTCAGAAGTTAGGGATCTACCTATAACACTACCAGTCTGAAAGAACATGTTTAATGCTTCTTGAGGATTGTAATTTGTACCGTTACCAAGATCAACTTCGGCTATACCATCAGCATCTAGATACACCCCGTCAGGGATCATTCTAGACATCACCTGTTGAAGTTTAAGGTGAGTAAGCTGTATCATGTCAGCAAAACCAGTTATCCTCCCTACAAGAGATTCTATGCGTCCTCTGTACATCCTTGGTGCAACTATAGAGTAGTTCATTTTAACCTTAGTGTTATCACTTTTAGGTCGCATCATATTTGTTGCCATCTCCCACTTAAGAAGCTTCTTAGTACCTAATACTAAAACACCTTCATACAGCACCTCTACTGATCTAGATATTTTTTCAAACTTATCATCTAAAAGCTCTACTGGAGGATTAAAAGAATCATCTTTAACTAATACTTTAGCAGCACCGGTTGAAGTTTCTTTTATCTTATAAACCTCATTCATGTAGGTTTTATAATTAAAGTAAAGAACATCTATTTGATTGTTGTCGTGTCTATCGTATATAGCTCTGTTGTTGGGGATTGAAGATATAGCTGGTTGACGTTCTATTTCTTCTAAATCTTCTTGAGTAAGATTGGGGAAGGATTTTTTTAATTCGTTTATTGGAATTGTCTTTATTTCACCAGCATAATAGATATCTTCAAAATAAGGAGATTCTGTATACGAATATACTAAATTAGCAGGATCAACGTATTCTATTTTTACACCTTCCGATGTACTGAAAGTGTTTTTAACACAACCAATACCTAATACAGTTAGATCGTAATAAAACCTTTTCTTTGTTAATTCATATTTATTAGTATCAAACAAAACAGCTATAGCTTGTTCTTCGGCTATCTCTATTGCTTGCTTGTAAGTTAGCTGCATGTGTAATGCTAACTCTTCTTCAGAGTCTGGTAATTTTTCTTCAGGAGTATTAGCTATGTCAACACCAAACGCTTGTTTAGTGAAAGCATTTAACTCTTTAGTTCTCATGTCAGCTAATAAGTCTTCCATGTACTCTGTTCTCTTACTTATTCCGTAAGGATCTTGAGAATGTGCTTTTACATCGTAGGTTCTTTCTGCAATACCATTAACAACAATATCTACAAACTTACCTATGATGGGTATTGGCTTCCAATCTAAATTAAGATAGGACAAGTCTCCGTTTATAGAAAGCTCATCCTTATATTTTTGAACAGATTGCTCTCCTCTAGCGTATAGTCTTAATCTATGAAAATTATCAAAGTTATTTTTAAATCTATGAGATCCCCTGTCACCATAGAACCATTCTCTTTCTACGGCTTTAGCAACTTTAAGTCCATACTCAGAACTCATCTTTTCGAGATCACTGGCTACTTGACTAGGGAAATAACTTTTATTAATTGAATCAGCCATATTGTTCTTTAATTATTTTAGATGCCATACCTTTATTTTGATACTTAGCTATACTAATATTTACTTTTTGTTTTTGGAGATCTGCTCTTGGACTGTAAAGATGTCTGTTACATGCCATAATAGCTAACCCACTACTAATTGAAGCATCAAATTTAGTTCTGTTATTTATATCAAATTTAGACCAATCATTTAATGTTTTATTAAAATATATGCTACCATAATTACCATCTTGAAGTGATCCAACATGACCTTGTATATACATTTCAATAGCAGCAGCATGTGCTTGCTTTATATCTTCACTTGAGTTTGGTATACCGCCTATCTCTTTTTCTGTTGTTGATAGTTTGTTCCAAATCTTATCAGGTCTATTCATTGAGTAACCTCTGTACCCCCTTCTTTTTAAATAATAAAGAAGTCTTGGTTTGTTGTTCTCTGCTAGTATTGGCATACCATAAAATATCAATGACATCAATACATCTTCAAAGAAGATTTCAGCAGTCTGAGGTCTAGCTATATATTCTAGAAAAAAATGATTAGGTGGTGCATCCTCCATAGAAAACTTAGTCAATCCATGAAGTGCACCTTTAGATCCTTGACCGTCAACAGTTCCTGAAATATCATAACTATCACAACCAAAAGCACCTATGTGCTCATTACCCGGTTTCTTACCTTGAGGTGTTTGTATTACTTTGTTTTGTAAATGAGATGGTGGGATCCAGCTAACACTGAACCTACCGTTTCTGTCTGGATAAAATATAACTTTAGAATCTTTTATTCCACTAACCCATTGAAAGTTACCAGTTGTTATAGCAGAGCTATTACCAACACCCTCATTGTAATCTATTTGTTCGTATATTTTTGCTAAGTTAAATATACTATTTTTTGTTTCATCTCTAAAAGCATGTTCTTCTGTTCTGGGAAATTGTCTGTAAAACTCATTCAACCCATCAGGATCTTTCTTTAATCCATCTACTTCGTTTTGCCAATGCTCTAATATACCTATGTCTATGTAATCTCCATGAGGACCTTTAGTTTCTTCTTCAGGTGTGTCAAAAACTGGTATCCCATGCTTATCAATAAATCCTTCATAGTTCCATTCCATTGGTATAAAAAGACTATAAAGACCTGAACTAGTTTGTCCATTCCTATTTCTTTTTTTTACATCTGAATCCTTGTACAGTTTCTTAAAATTTTCACCACCCTTATCTAATGAGTTAGAGGTGGATCCCATCATACATTTACCAATTATTCTACTACCTAATCTTAGGGTTGTTTTCGTGACCCTCCAGTTGTTGAGTATGTTGTTCGGTCTTTCCCACTTCCCTGATTCATCATGTACAAGGAGTTTGAGTTTCTCCCCATCGTAGGAGTTGTCTCCAGTGTTCTTCCAGTCAATGGTGGTGTCCAAACCTTGTAGATCTTCTGGTTTGTCTGTGCTCGTGATACTCCGTCTGGTAAGTTTTGACGCTGGGACTCTGAACGCAATTTCTGTTTTGGGTCTGTCCATACCGTCTTGGATTGGCTTGAAGAAGAACGGGTAGTTGACGGATATGGGCACGACTTTGTCTGTAAACATCTTTTTAGCATCAGGACCGGACTTGGACAAGATGCCATACCGGGAATCACTGGATATAGTGGCGAGATTAACAACCTCTCCCGATGCCATGAAAGAGAACCCTGATCGTCTATTCTTAAGGTAACACATTCCATAACATCTGATGTCCGCCTTACAGGCTTCCCAAAAGATGTAGAATATTCTATTGGCTTCACGAAAGTCTGGTTGCCCGACATCAATCTTACTCCACTGCAAGTACATGTAATGAGTACCAGTAATATAAGTAGAGATATTGTTGCTATTAAACCATAAGCCTTCTTCTCTGTGTTTAAATTCATCCTCTATATATTCTATATACTTTTCTTTAAAATCTTTAGGATAATCCTTCCAATCAAATATAGTTTTTATCTTACTTAACTCTCTTGGATAAGGTGTTACCTCCCAACTATTACTTTCAAACTTTCTTAAGTTTTCTTCTTTAGGTAAAGCTATCTTAATATTTTGTATCTCATATATCTCACCAATCTTACCGGTTTTACTAATTACAACAACATCGTGTTCTTTGTTATAACCGTACACCCATTTCTTAGACTTATTAAGTCTTGATATTGTATTTAATTTAATTGGTTGAATAACCTTATATAAGGTTTGTTCGTACATGTTATGTGTGTGTAAAATAAGCGTATTCAGCTACGATTGTTCCAGAACTTGCTTCTAATTGAACACCAGTTGATCCACCAGTATTGTGAGGAAAATAACAAAACTCTCCTGCATTTAACTGAGCAAACATAACATCACCAGTAGTTTCTATTTTTAAATCTGTAGTAACAGCGTTACCCCCTGCATCAACACCAGTGTGTTTAATGTAAGTTATTTTTGTTGTGTCAGCAGCTGGTACTATGATGTTTTGAGCACCTGTAGTATTTACTGAAACACTAGAAACACCAGAAATAGGTGATCCAACAGATATAGAATCACTCACAGATAATGAAAGTGTATCTGATGATATGTCAGTACTTGTTAATGTTAGTGTTGGTATTAATGTTGCCATGTTTTTTTATTTAGATCT
>Ga0208545_1001388_pt1 | contig 10803 bp, 9 predicted proteins | sample DEB08_DNA_12_FD_185498 | JGI IMG/M metagenome (GOLD analysis project Ga0208545, IMG submission 185498) | Aqueous microbial communities from the Delaware River and Bay under freshwater to marine salinity gradient to study organic matter... | ecosystem: Environmental > Aquatic > Marine > Coastal ... | reverse complement strand
ACATAGCTACTTAGCACGTAATGTACCTAAAGCTGCAATGGCTATGGTTAGTGCGCTATACGATCCTACTGAGCTAGGTATTCGTGATAAGATGGCAGCAGCTAAAGAACTACTAGATCGTACTGGTTTAGTTAAAACTGAGAAGATGCAAGTAGAAGCTAAGGGTGGTGTAATGCTTATGCCAGCCAAGCAAACACAGGATAACGATGACTAAACCATTAGGACAATGGAAACTACCACAACCGACAGACTTACAAGAAGATAACGAATGGGTTCCTATTCCACGTGTAGCACGTACCGTACCCTTTGGATATGAAATAGATCCAGATGATAGTGGAATCCTCTTGCCAATTGAACACGAACTTGATATGCTTGTAAAAGCCAAGAAGTACTTAAAGCAGTACTCTTATCGTGAGGTAGCCAACTGGCTGACTAGAAACACTGGCAGAACTATATCTCATGTAGGATTAAAGAAACGGTTAGACAATGAGCGACGAAGAAAAAACAAAGCTGGAAGCCTACGCAGATGGGCAGACTATGCGAAAAAGGCAATCGCCAAAGCGGAAGAGCTTGAAAACAACCGCATCGGGGCGAAAGAGCAAGACAACCAAGAAACAAACGCAGCCTGAACCAGCAAAGATAATAGTAGATGACCTTGCTCCTGTAGAAGAGCAGCATAACATTATCTTTAAACCTAATGCTGGCCCACAGACAAACTTTCTGGCAGCAGGTGAACGTGAGGTTCTATATGGTGGCTCTGCAGGTGGGGGTAAGTCATACGCTATGTTGGCTGACCCGTTACGGTTTATGGGCCATCCAGCCTTCTCAGGATTGCTCCTACGACATACTACAGAAGAACTAAGAGAACTTATCTTTAAGTCACAGGAAATGTATCCTAAGATCTGGCCCGGTATTAAGTGGTCTGAACGTAAGATGCAATGGACTGCACCATCGGGTGCCAGACTGTGGATGTCTTACTTAGATAAAGAAGATGACGTATTACGCTATCAAGGTTTGGCATTTAGTTGGATAGGCTTTGACGAACTAACTCAGTGGCCTACCCCTTTCGCTTGGAATTATATGCGAAGTCGCTTGAGATCTACAGCAAATGACTTGCCTGTATACATGAGAGCTACTACTAACCCCGGAGGTAGAGGCCATCATTGGGTTAAAAAAATGTTTATTGATCCTGCTCCGCATAATAAAGCGTTTGATGCAACAGACATTGAAACAACTGAAGTATTACGTTATCCTGCTGGACACGAGAAAGCTGGTAAACCTTTATTCAAACGTAAGTTTATACCTGCCCGTCTTTCCGATAATCCTTACCTAGCTGCACAAGGTGACTATGAAGCAATGCTTCTGTCTTTACCTGAACAACAACGTAGGCAATTACTAGATGGTGATTGGGATATTAAAGAGGGTGCAGCCTTTACAGAGTTCGACAGAAACATACATGTAGTTGAACCCTTTCGTATACCAAGTAACTGGGTAAAGTTTAGAGCATGTGACTATGGGTATGGAAGTAAGTCGGGAGTAGTTTGGTTTGCAGTATCTCCTAATGAACAATTAATTGTATACAGAGAACTATACGTAGGTAAGGTACTAGCTGCAGACTTAGCAGATATGGTATTAGATTTAGAGGCTGAAGATGGAAATATTAAGTATGGCGTTCTTGATAGTTCTTTATGGCACAAGCGTGGTGATACTGGCCCATCATTGGCTGAACAAATGATTCAACGTGGATGTCGGTGGCGTCCATCTGATAGATCTAAAGGCTCACGTGTAGCTGGTAAGAATGAAATACATAGGCGGCTACAGGTAGATGAATTTACGGAAGAGCCTCGTATGGTGTTTTTTAATAGTTGTACTAATATGGTTGCCCAACTACCAGCCCTACCCATCGACAAAAGAAACCCAGAAGATATTGACACTACCTCCGAAGATCACTTGTACGATGCTTTGCGATATGGTATCATGTCCAGACCAAGGTTTAGTATATTTGACTACGATCCAAACGGAAGACCACAAGGTGGTATGCGAGTAGCAGATGCTACCTTTGGTTATTAACAGCAATGGAAATATAAATGGAAGAAGATACAGAAGGTTTTATTGAAGACGATGCCATTATTCTAGAAGATAGTGATGACTCAACTATTGATGATGCAGACACTTCTAAAATTATTCCTTTTATTATGGAAAAGTATAATCGTGCAGATGATTACCGTCAGCAGGATGAGGATCGTTGGTTACGTGCGTACCGTAACTATCGGGGTTTATATAGCCCAGATGTACAGTTTACTGAAGCAGAAAAGTCTAGAGTATTTATTAAAGTAACTAAAACAAAAACACTAGCTGCTTATGGTCAGATTGTAGATGTACTATTTGCAGGACAAAAGTTTCCGCTTACTGTAGATCCTACAGAGCTACCTGATGGTGTAGTTGCTGATGTAAACTTTGATCCTAAAGAGCCTGAACAGTTACGTGAGTCAGGATTAAATGAACCTGTAAGTCCATATGGCTTTAGGGGAGATGGTAGAGAACTACCTGCAGGTGCTACATCTAAAACTCTTTTAGAAAGTCTAGGACCACTTAAAGATAAACTAGAAGGCATAGATGGTGTACGTGAAGGTGTAGGCAAAACTCCTACAGCAATTACATTTAGCCCAGCAATGGTTGCGGCTAAGATGATGCAAAAGAAAATACACGATCAGTTAGAAGAGTCTAGTGCCAGTAAACATTTGCGTAGTACTGCATTTGAAATGGCATTATTTGGTACGGGTATTATGAAAGGCCCGTTTGCTGTAGATAAAGAGTATCCTAATTGGGGTGACGATGGAGAGTATTCTCCTATGATGAAAACAATACCTCAAGTATCTCACGTATCTGTATGGAATTTTTATCCTGATCCTGATGCTAATAATATGGAAGAAGCTCAGTTTGTTATTGAGCGTCATAAGATGTCACGTACTCAACTGCGTAACCTAAAACGTAGACCACACTTTCGTTCTAACGTAATTGAAGAAGCGGTACAGCTTGGTGAAAATTATAATAAAGAATCGTGGGAAGATGATTTAGCAGACTATGCACCAGAGCATGGTGTAGAGCGTTATGAAGTTCTTGAGTATTGGGGTATGGTAGATACCGATATGTTAGAAGAACAGGGTGTAGACATTCCAGAAGAACTAACAGAGGTAGAAGAGTTGCAAGCCAACGTTTGGATTTGTAATGGTAAACTACTTCGTATGGTACTTAATCCATTTAAACCAGCCAAGATTCCCTACATGGCTGCGCCTTATGAACTTAACCCATATTCATTCTTTGGTGTAGGTATTGCAGAAAATATGGATGATACACAGACATTAATGAATGGCTTTATGAGAATGGCTGTTGACAATGCTGTATTATCTGGTAATCTTTTAATTGAGGTTGATGAAACTAACTTAGTGCCGGGTCAAGACCTATCAGTATATCCCGGCAAAGTATTTAGACGCCAAGGTGGAGCACCGGGGCAAGCTATCTTTGGTACTAAGTTTCCAAATGTTGCTGCAGAAAACTTGCAGTTATTTGATAAAGCAAGGGTACTTGCAGATGAGTCAACTGGCTTTCCATCTTTCGCTCATGGTCAAACAGGGGTCAGTGGCGTGGGTCGTACTGCTTCTGGCATTTCTATGCTTATGGGTGCCGCACAAGGCGGTATAAAGAATGTAATTAAAAACGTAGATGATTACTTACTGCGTCCACTAGGCGAAGGTCTATTTAGATTTAACATGCAGTTTGACTTTGATCCAACAATCAAAGGTGATCTAGAAGTTAAGGCACGTGGTACTGAAAGTCTTATGGCTAATGAAGTACGCAGTCAACGTCTTATGCAGTTTATGCAAATTTCCTCTAGTCCTGCACTTGCACCCTTTGCTAAGTTTCAGTATATTATTCGTGAGATTGCAAAGTCTTTAGAGTTAGATCCAGATAAAGTAACTAACAATATGGATGAAGCGGCTATTCAAGCAGAGCTAATGAAAGGCTTTCAACAAGAGCAGCCAGCACCAGCAGGTGCTAATCCAGCAGATCCAACGGGTGCAGGTGGCGGTACAATAGGTACAGGCCAAGCACCAACCCCTCAAGAACAAGGATTCAGTGGCAATGAACAAGGAGCACCTCAACAAGCTCAAGGGGCTGGTCAGCAACCACCAGCAGTGGGAACAGTTCAGTAATTACTTAGACGAACTGATAGCACAGCAACATCGTTCTATGGAACAATCAGATAACGATAAAGTTATGTATAGGTCACAGGGCGCTATATATCAGTTACGTAGATTAAAATTACTTAGGGATGAAGTACTAAAGCATGACGGATAAAGTAGGCACTAAAACAGGAAAACAAACACAGGCAGGTAGGGATGTATATGTAACTCCTGAAGGTGAGAATGTGTCTGAAAAATCTACTACATTTAAATATAAAGGTAAGTGGATAAATGTACCTAGTATACATGATGGACGTAAATACGATGATGATACGTTAAAACTTATGCTAGACGCTGAAATTATTGAACCTACTAGTTCTCACAAAAATAGAGAAGATGCAGAAAAAGCTGCAAAAGCACGTAGCGATAATTTAAAATTTAACAAAGGTGGAACCCCAATGAAAGATCAAATGGAACTTTTTGAAGATGGCGGTCTTAAAGATGAGGGCGGCATGGTAGATAAAGAATCTGGTAATGAAGTTCCTGTTGGTGGAACACGTAAAGGTGTTCGTGACGATATACCTGCTATGGTAAGTGAAGGTGAGTTTGTATTTCCTGAAGATGTAGTAAGATACATTGGCCTAGATAAACTTATGCAGTTACGACAAAAGGCAAAAGTAGGATTAAAACGTATGGAAGAGATGGGTCAAATGGGAAATAGCGATGAGGCTACCGTACCTGACGATATGCCTATGGATTCACCTGATCTTGTTATTGTAGCTGGTGAAGCGCCTAAAGAGATGGCAGAAGGTGGGGCGGTTGTAGGTGGCGTTGAACAAACTGCTGCACCTCGTAGACTTACACCTGAAGTACAGCAACCTGAAAGAAAACAGGTAAGTTTTAAACAACTTATGGGTAAAAATGCTGTAGAGTTTAAACAGTATCGCAATGCTCAAGGCGCAAGTCTTTTGATTCCTTTTGTGGGCGGTAATCCTATATACCCAATTCCTTCTGGTTATACTTTGTATGACGCAAGCACAGACACTGCCGATCCTACAAGTCCTGAAGGTCAAGCTGATGCTATTGCTACTGAAGTGTCTACAGCTATTAATAAAGCTACTGGTAATGATAGAGATGATGATGGACCTGCACCAGTACCTCAAAGTGCTTTTCAAAAAGCTGGCAGTTGGGATATGGATACATCAGGTAAAGATGGCAAGGCTTTACAGATGTGGATTGATGAGGCTACTAAATACACAAATGGAACATCTACGGTTGTAACAGGTGTAGCCGCTGCATTTGGTTTAGGACCACTAGTAATGTATGGCGTTTCTAGAGACAAAAAAGAAATACTAAAAGATATTGATGCCAAAATTGCACAAGCTAGAAAAACAGATATGGCAGGTCAGGTAGCTGCATTAGAGGCTATTAAAAAAGATTTAACAGAAAAAAATACAGGTATAAGTTCTGCTTTGTCTAGTTTAGCTACTACAGTATCTGATTTATTTAATTTATCAAATGAACAAAAAGAAACAGCAGTTACTACTGCTAGTAAAGTAACTGAACTAGAAGATAGTATAGTTGAACAAGCCCCTGCTCCTGTATCTGAACCTACTGTAACTCAAGAAGGTGGTTTTGGTGCTCCATTAGTAGATGAATTAATTCCTAAACCAAAACCTACAGCTACACCTGCTACTGTATCGGGTCCAGCAGCAGCAGAGGCTCAATTTGGTGCTCCATTAGGAGATCCTTTAGGTGGAACTCCTCCTGCTGTAGATGAGCTAGTATTTACTCCAAGTTTACCTGTACCACCAGTAAGTAGTTACGATGAAGTTAAAGCAGATCCTCGTTTACTAGAATCAGCAGGTGTGCCTTTTCAGTATCCTGCACCTACACCTGTAACTACTCCTGCACCTCAACCTACAACACCTGTAGGTGCTAGTTCTTTTGGTGACGCACTAACTCAACAAGCCCCTAGTTTAATAGCAGAAGATATACAACAAACCGATGCCTACAAACTAAGATATGGTGATACGGATGATCAGATGCAAAGTTTAATGCCACCTGTTGTATCGCCAAGTGCACCAGTAGTAACTGGTTATGATGATGCTCCACTATTTACTACACCTTCTACACCAACACCAGTTAAACCTTCTAGTAAGGTATCTACAGATAGAGGTTACGTACCTACTAATGTAGCTAAACCTGCTATTACTGATGATCCACGAGGACGTGATCAGATACCTACAGTACGACAAGATTATGCTGACTATCGTGAACCAACAGCTAAAGCAGCACCCGCACCTGCACCTTCTTATGCAACTATGGATATGGGTGAAGCAGGTAGAACATCTACTCCTACGGCGTCTACAAAAACATCTGCACCCGATACTTCTATACGCCCTAAATCTAGACCTACCACAAGTACAACTACTAAAACAAACGACACTAATAAAGATAGTAACATTGCTTCATCTGGTCGTACTGAGACACAAGTTCAAGCAGATATTAATAAAGCGTTAAAAGATTCTGGCGGTGAATGGACATCTGAATTAAATGACCTTGTATCAGAACGTGATAGTGCTCGCACTAATGATGGCGGTAATGATAGTGATGATAGTGGGGGTGGATCTACTAGTAGTTACTCTTGTTATGTAGCTACAGCGTTAACTGAAAAAGGCTATTGGACTACAACAAAGAAAATAAAACTTATAAAATGGTGTATGCAAGCTAAACCAGAAAATAAATTAGATACTAAATTATGGAGAAATGGCTACGTTACGTTTGGTAAAAATGTTATTGCTCCACATGTTGATAATAAAATAATTCAATGGTTGTCAAATGGTTTTTATTACGCTACAGTTTACAATAAAAAAAGTTTGCAAGCTATTGTGGGTAAGTTATTTTATTATATTCCTTCGTACACAATCGGTATTTATAAAGCTCTACGAGGAAAACTTGTAGATATTAAAAGGACATAGTAATGTTAAAAAAACCAAAACAACCTCTTTCTGAATTTCAACAGTATAAAAATGATGTAATAATGCGTTTAGCTAATTTAGAAAAAGAAGAAACTAATCATATAAAAAGTTTATATGGATCTCCTGCACTATTAACTATAGGAAAAATTATTGGGCCAGAGCTATCAAAATCTTTAGCTACTGGTATTAATAGTATTGCAGATCCCCGTAAAGCTGTACGCTCTCAAGTTGTAAAAAAACGTGGACTAGCAACACGTTAAATTGCTAGATACGCTGGCTACTCATCCCCCATCCAACATGGCTACGGTGGCCCCAGTAAGGAAAATATAATGGCTAATGATATTATGGCAGAAGAAATGCAAACAGAAAAGAAAGTTGCATTTGCTAATCGTAAATATAATAATGAAGACAAACGTAAAAAAGAAGAAGAAGAGTTAGAACAACTTATTGCAGAACAAAATGGTGAATCTGTAGAAAGTACACAGGAAACAGAACCTGCTAATGCAGAAGAAAGAAGTTTTAAAAAACGTTACGGTGATCTTCGTAGACACATGCAAGATAAAGAAAAGTCTTGGGAAGATAAGTTTAAACAGCTTGAAGGTCAGTTAAAAGAAGTAACACAAAAAGAAATTAAACTGCCTAAGTCGGATGATGACATTGAAGCATGGGCAAATAAATATCCAGACGTAGCGGCTATTGTAGAAACAATCGCAATTAAAAAGGCACGTGAACAGTCTGCAGGTTTAGAAGATCGTGTAAAAGAAATTGATGAGATGAGAGCTACAGCATCTCGTGAAAAAGCAGAAGCTGAATTAATGAAGGCACACCCAGACTTTGGTGAAATTCGTGACAGTGACGAGTTTCATGAATGGGCTGACGAACAACCTAAGTGGGTACAAGATGCGCTGTATGAGAATGACAGTGACGCTCGTTCAGCTAGTCGTGCAATTGATCTGTATAAAGCAGACAAGAACATTAAAACAAAAAAACCTGCAAGCACTAAAGATGCTGCACGTTCTGTAAATAGTCGTAACAATCGTAGTCAACCTGAAGAATATGATTCATCTACAACATTTAAAGAATCACAAGTAGCTAAGATGTCACCTCAACAATACGAAAAAGCATCTGACCAAATTATGGAAGCTATTCGTACAGGTAAATTTGTTTATGATATGTCTGGTTCTGCCAGATAAAGCTATTGACATATAATATATTTATGATATAACTATATGTACAATCGGTAGTATGGCCCTGTTAGGTATTAACTACAGTTACCCGTACTACCAATTAACTAAACTATCCGCAAACAACAATACACGCTTTCGGACAACCTAATGTCTCATGGCCCGTTTTGCTAGAAGGTAGGCCAACTTTCTAATAAACGCACCCTAGTAGAATTAGCCTCTGTATAAGTCATTAGTCGTTTGCATCTGTGATTTAATGCTAGGAGAAATAAAATGGCATTTACATCCGCTGCTGGACATGGCAATTTACCCAATGGTAATTTCTCACCAGTAATTTATAGCAAACAGGTGCAACTTGCTTTCCGCAAAGCATCAATCTGTGAAGCTATTACTAACTCCGATTATTTTGGAGAAATCGCTGCGATGGGAGACTCAGTTAAAATTATCAAAGAACCTGAGATCACTGTTAAAGCGTATGAGCGTGGCACAACTATTACACCACAAGATCTTGACGATGAAGATTTCTCATTGACAATCGACAAAGCCAATTATTTTGCTTTCAAGGTTGACGATATTGAGGAAGCGCACTCCCACGTAAACTTCCAAAGTCTTGCAAGTGATCGTGCTGCGTATCGTTTGTCAGATCAGTTTGACCAAGATGTACTTGGTTACTTAACTGGTTTCAAACAATCAGCTATTCATGGTACACCTGACACAGTTAATACAACTGTAAATGGTACTGTGGCTGTTTCAACTGCAGGTACAGATGAACTGTTGTCTTCAATGAAACTTGACGCAGCAGCCTTCGGTGGTTCTGCTGGTGATGCGCTTGCCCTTCAGCCACGTGCTGGTGGTGCAACTGACACTACTCCTGCTGTTGGTGATACTTTCCCATTAACTGTTATTGCACGTATGTCACGTTTGTTGGATCAACAAAATGTGGATACTCAAGGCCGTTGGTTGGTAGTAGATCCAGTATTTATGGAACTTCTGAAAGACGAAGACTCACGTTTGTTTAACGCCGACTTCGGTGGTTCAGGCTTGGCTAATGGTCAAATCGGAATGAACATTCATGGTTTCCGTGTTTATCAATCAAACAACTTACCATCCGTTGGTACAGGTCCGTCCTTTACAGGTACGAACTCTGCTGTCAACTATGGTATGATTGTTGCTGGTCACGATTCAGCCGTTGCAACTGCAGAGCAGATCAACAAAACTGAAACATACCGTGACCCAGATTCATTCGCTGATATTGTTCGTGGAATGCATCTATATGGTCGCAAGATCCTTCGTCCAGAAGCTCTTGTGAACGCTAAGTATCACTTGGCATAAGGGGAGAACTAGACAATGGCTACTATTACTGCACAACTAGCTCCTGCACATGGAGCTTCTTCACGTGGGCGTCAGCCTTACATGGTAGAGCAAACAATCGACCTAACGGCAAATAGTATTGCACCTGCTGATGTAGTGCAAGCTATCACTGTTCCTGCAAATACTAAAATTATTGCTGCAGGTATTCAAGTGACAGCTTCCGCTACTATGAATACAGGTACAGATGCTACTGCTATCTTGGGTACAGCCGTAGACGATAATGAGTACGTGGCTGCTTTTGATATTGATGGTGCTGCAGATGGGGCGTATGCTCCTTCCGCTGCTGTAGCGGGTGATGTTGTCATTACTTCTGCAGATACACTTGACGTAACACTTGCAGGTTCTGGCGCATCATTTTCTGCAGGTACACTACGTGTATACGCTGTAATGATGGACGTTAGCGCACTAGGCGAAATGTCTGCTGATGAAGTAGGTCGTGACGCACTTGCGTAACTAAAAAATTAAGGGGCTGCTTTCGGGTGGCCCTTTAACTACATAAGGATTTTAAAATGCGTAAGAAAAAAGGATATGCTTTAGGTGGTGTTACTACACCTGAACAAGAAGACAGTAAGTACCGTCCTTCTGCTAATCGTGCACCTCAAGGCATGATGTCATCTAGAGGTACTGCTGCAGCTATGGGTTTGTATGATGGTGGCGTAGTAATTAAAAAGAATTATTCTAATCCCGTAAAAATTGTAGACAATCGTAAAAAGAAAAAATAATGGCTGGTATTAATTTTAGGACAGATAGTGCATTTGCTGCAGTTACAGGTAACTCTGCTAGTACTACTAGTAATCCTAATAATGCTACACTTTTATTTACTTGCCCCGCAAGCCATGAAGCTGAAATAGTTTTTCTTATGGTGGCAAACGAAGATAACTCCACATCTAATATTGGTATTCAAGTATACCACGCAGATAATAATACTTATCATTTTCTTGTAGGTGAAGAAGCTATAGCAGGTAATAATCACACACAGTTTATTGGTGGTGGGCCTTTGTTCTTACATGCAGGTGATAAAGTCTTAGTGTTTAGGCACACTTCTTCACAGAACTTTGATGCTACACTTTCTGCTAGATTATA
>Ga0208545_1001383_pt1 | contig 10813 bp, 10 predicted proteins | sample DEB08_DNA_12_FD_185498 | JGI IMG/M metagenome (GOLD analysis project Ga0208545, IMG submission 185498) | Aqueous microbial communities from the Delaware River and Bay under freshwater to marine salinity gradient to study organic matter... | ecosystem: Environmental > Aquatic > Marine > Coastal ... | reverse complement strand
ACCGCATTTTTATCACCGATGGCCATCAGCTTGGGCTTTGGCCTGATCTTTGCGACGGTATTAATCTTGCTCGTTGTGCCTTGTTTCTACATGGTGGCGGATGATTTCAGAAACTTTTTGCAACGCCTAAGGGCGCCCGTAACAGAGTTTGAGCAAGACAAGCCAGAAACCTGAAAAAACGCCATGTAACTGTTATATTGGCCACTTTATTAGGCTAGTGGCTTACCAGAATGAAACTCACTGCAGAAGAATTTTTAAATCAGCAGCACAAGGCAATCACCTTGCTTGGCATGTCAGGTGTGGGTAAGACCACGCTTTCGAACAAGCTAGATCGCTCACGATGGTTCCATTATTCCGGTGACTACCGTATTGGAACAAAGTATCTCGAAGAGCCGATCCTCGACAATATTAAAGCTAAGGCCATGCGCATCGACTTTTTGGCTGATCTGCTGCGTTCAGACTCGATCTATATCTGTAACAACATTACAGTGAATAACTTAGAGCCGGTGTCGACCTTCCTTGGTAAGTTGGGAGACGAACAGCTGGATGGCTTAAGTTTGGACGAGTTCAAATATCGCCAACAGCTACATTGCCAAGCCGAGATCTTTGCGATGTTGGATGTGCCTGCCTTCATGGATAAGGCAGTGAATATTTATGGCTATCCAAATTTCTTAAATGATGCCGGTGGTAGTCTCTGTGAGCTGAATGATGAAGAGGTGTTTGAAACCCTCTCGGAAAACAGTTTGATCCTCTATATCCGCGCGGATGAAGAGCATGAAGAGACCTTATGTCAGCGTGCGATCAGTCATCCTAAGCCGCTGTATTTCCAGGAACAGTTTTTAGATCGGCATCTTGCTCAGTACCTTGAAGAGAATAATCTGAAGCAGGCTGATGAGATGGTGCCCGATGAATTCAGTAGTTGGATCTTTCCAAAACTACTAGAGCATCGTAAGCCACTATATGAATCTATTGCACAGAAATACGGTTATACCGTGGACCTGCATGAGATCGCACAGGTGCGTGACGAAAAAGACTTCATGGATCTTGTCTGTGATGCGATTAATCGCAAGTAATCCATAATTCTATTTAGTGTATTTAATAGTTATAGCTCATGCCCTTAGTTCAGCATAATTCTTTACCCAGTATCGATCGCATCGCTCAAGAAGGGGGTGCCGTCTGCAGCCCTGATCAATCTCGAGCGGATCTGCCAAGCCTGCGTATTGGCTTTTTAAATATGATGCCAGATAAAGCGTTGCTGGCGACTGAGCGTCAGTTCTTACGCTTATTGGCGAGCCATGACCAACTGAATTGCTACTTCTTGCCATTCACTATTGCAGGCATTGAGCGTGAAGATGAAGCCTTGCAGCATGTGCAAACTCACTACCAAAGTTTTGAACAGATTCAGCAGAGTAATTTAGATGCGCTGATCATCACCGGTGCTAATGTTACCCAGGCGGTGTTGGCAGATGAATCTTTTTGGCAACCTTTAGAAGAAGTCTTACTGTGGGCGCAGGCCAATGTGCCTTCGACACTATGTTCTTGTCTGGCCACACATGCGGCTGCTAAGGTTTTCTATCAATTGGATCGACACCATTTAGGCGCTAAGTGCTGGGGTGTGTTTGAGCATCAAGTAGTGTCTCCTGAGCATCCGCTGGTAGCTGGTGTCGCGGCTCAATTTGATATGTGTCACTCCCGTTTTAATGATATCTCGCAGCAGCAATTTGCGCAGGCTGGGGTTGAGACACTGGTTCAAAGTATGGATGTCGGTGTGCAGCTCGCGAGTGATGCGGATATGCGCATGGTCTTTTTCCAAGGTCACCCAGAATATGATGACATTAGCCTGCTGAAGGAATATAAGCGTGAGATATTTGCCTATCTCAATCAGCAGCGTGATGAATACCCACCATTCCCAGTTGCTTATTTTGACCCGCAGAGCCAGCAACTCTTAGAAGAATATAAAAAGGCTGTTTTAGCACAGCCACACAGCATTAGTCTCATTGAATCCTTTCCCGATAAGGCACTTAGCCCCAGCGTGACTCACCCCTGGCGTCAAGCGGCATTACAGATATTTCATAACTGGTTAAACTGCATACAGAAGCAGCGCAAGCCAGTCTAGAATAGACCCTATGTGCGCACGAGTTAAAGTCTCAAAAACTGCTGCGATACAAAGTCTACTGGCCGATATGGGGTTCTCAAGTGAGGGCCTTGGCGAGCACTTGTTTGAGGTCAATAAGGATGAGCAGCTATTCCCTTATTACAAACCACTAGCAACCTTATTTGTTAACAGCCAAAGCAGTATGGATTTGGCCTTAATGAACTGGGGCTGGCAACGTCCTTGGGATGAATCTAAACGGTTGTTTAATGCGCGTAAGTGCAGTGCTAAGGGTCAAAGCATTTGGCAGAGTAAAGTCTGGGGCGATGCGATTCGTCAACGGCGCTGTCTGTTACCGATTGATTGTTTCTGTGAATGGGATCAAAACTTTCCTCGTGGCAAGCGACCGCGCTATCGAGTTGAGCCTAGCCAGCGTGAAGTGATGTCCTTAGGTGCAATCTATGAGATTAATCAGGCAGGTGAGTTCTGTTTGTCGGTGTGTACGACAGAACCGAATAGCAGTATGCAGCAGATACATCATCGTATGCCGGTGATGATCGAGCCTGAGCATGCGCAGGAATGGTTATTCAGTGAGGATCAGCATGCGATTGATCATCTGATGCAATCCAGTGCAGAAAAGAAGATCCAGCTCATTTGTGAAAGTAACTCGACTGAGTCTAGTAGTAGTCAGTCTAATGATAAACATGACGAATCAGAAACTGAGGGCAGGCCGTATACCCTACCTTTGTTTTAGTATGCTGCGATATAGCGGGGCTTAAGTAGGATTTAGTTGAGCTCAGTGAGCGCTAGTCTATACTCGATTGAAAGTAATAAAACGCTTTGTTATTTGGCAAAACGAAAGTTCATAAATAGGCAAAGGAAGATGACGTAAGGTGGCTCGAAGGATTGCAATGGGAGACCAACGCCTTGAATCTGAGGTGTTTAATCAGCGTGCAGTAGCCGCTGTTATTTTGGTTGTTATCGCCTGCAGCATACTGTTGTCTCAACTTTACGGTCTGCAAGTCACGCAGCACGCACATTATCAAACCCGTTCTGATGATAATCATGTGCGCTTACAATCAGTTGCGCCTATGCGCGGTTTAATCCTAGATCGTGATGGTGTCTTACTGGCCGATAACCAACCGAGTTATCGTTTGGTGGTTACTCCCTCACGCGCCGGTAATATGAAAACCCTGTTAAGACAGCTTGGTGAATTTATCGAGTTTGATGACCGTGAGCTAAGGCGCTTCAATAGAGCTATTTTAGGGCGACAATCATTCCAACAGACGCCGCTTAAATTTAACCTCAGTGATCAAGAGTTAGCGCTATTTGCGGTTAGACAGCATCAATTTCCAGGCGTTGAAGTGTTGGCTACTTCCACACGTTACTATCCGCAACACGAATACTTCACCCATACCTTGGGCTATGTTGGCCGGATGAATCGGGCAGATCAACAGCGCATGGATGCAAAAAATTACCGTGCGACTACGCATGTTGGTAAATTAGGTTTAGAGAAATACTACGAAGATATCCTGCATGGAGAGGTCGGTTATCAACATGATGAGATCAATGCGCAGGGTCGGCGTCAGCGTGTACTTAGAACAGAGCAAGCAAAATCAGGGATTGATCTAAAGCTCTCTCTAATCACAGAGGTGCAGAAAGTAGCAACCAATGCACTCGGCATGAGACGGGGTGCTGTTGTCGCTATAGATCCTAATAATGGTGATGTATTGGCCTTCGTTAGTATGCCAAGTTTTGATCCTAATCTTTTCGTCAATGGCATCAGTCAAAAGGCTTATTCTGCACTTCGCCTAAACTCTGATCGGCCATTGTTTAACCGCGCATTGATCGGGCAATATCCTCCCGGGTCTACGGTTAAGCCGATCATTGCTTTAGCTGCATTAGAAGAGGGTCAGATCAATGCTGAGGATATGATCTTTGCGGGTCCTTACTTTAAGATTCCAAAACAATCACGCCGATACCGCGATTGGAAAAAAGGTGGCCATGGCAGAGTTAATCTGAAATTGGCGCTGGCACAATCCTGTGATGTCTATTTCTATAGGCTGGGATTCGCCATGGGTATTACGCCTATGCATGACATGCTCAGACGCTTTGACCTGGGAAGCCAAGTGGGACTGGATACAGCGGGCGAGGCTAGTGGTCTGGTGCCAAGCACTGCATGGAAGAGGCGCGTTCATGGTGAGGCGTGGTACCCAGGCGAATCAGTCATCACCAGTATTGGTCAAGGCTACTTGCTGGCGACACCCTTACAATTGGCACAGATGACAGCACGCATTGCGATGAATGGAGTGGGTTATAAGCCGCGGTTTGTTATTGCTCAGCGTGAAACTAAAGAAGACGGATTTGCTCCGTTGGAACCAACAGCCTTGCCGTCGATTGATCTTAAACAGCAAGAACATTGGCAGCAGGTGCTTATAGGGATGCGTGCCGTGGTCAATGGTAGAACGGGCACCGCACGCAATATTTCAAAAGGTGCTAGTTATGATATAGCTGGAAAATCAGGGACTGCCCAAGTGATCAGTATTGCACAAGATTCTGAGTATGAAGAGGCGGATATTGCGCAACACCTACGTGATCACGCCCTGTTTATTGCTTACGCCCCGATTGAACAACCTAAGATTGCAGTCGCAGTAATTGTTGAGAATGGAGGCAGTGGTAGCCGTATAGCGGCTCCGATAGCACGAAAAGTGATGGATGCTTATCTCTTGAAGAGGACGACCGATGGCCAATAATGCAAACAGCTTAACAGTGCGATCACTATTGCCAATCTATCAATTCTTTAAGTTAGATGGCCTGTTATTCATCGCATTAGTACTGCTGAGTCTTTCTGGGCTGATGATTTTATACAGTGCGAGTGGTGGCGATATGGCCTTGGTTCAACGCCAAGCCCTGCGGTTGGCAGTCGGTTTCCTAGGCCTTTTAGTGATGGCGCAAATCCCCATTGATAAGCTCCGTGCTTGGTCAATGGTGCTTTATGTGGTCGGACTGGTTTTATTGCTTTTAGTGTTGGTTGCCGGTGATTCAGCCAAAGGTGCACAGCGGTGGTTGAGTTTGGGGGTGATGCGTTTCCAACCCTCTGAGGTGATGAAGATTTGGGTGCCGATGATGATGGCCTTTTATTTTTCCACAAGGCCGATACCAGCCAAGTTAAAAGATGTGTTGATTGGTTTTGTGCTATTAGCGATGCCAGCGGTGCTGATCTTAAAGCAGCCTGATCTGGGGACGGCAATCTTGGTGACTAGCTCAGGTCTATTCGTTATCTTTCTTGCAGGTTTGCGCACACGTTCGATTATGGGTTTGATGGCCATCGCTATAGCCGCTGCTCCAATCATTTGGTTCAAGCTGCATGACTACCAACGTACGCGTATTTTGACCCTGCTCAACCCAGAGAGTGATCCGTTGAATGCGGGCTATCACATTATTCAATCGAAGATAGCGATTGGTTCGGGGGGTGTTTATGGGAAGGGTTGGCTTAACGGTACGCAGTCACGCCTAGATTTCATCCCGGAGCGATCGACGGATTTCATTTTTTCGGTGTTTACAGAAGAGTTTGGCTTCCTCGGTGCCGTAGTACTGATTCTCGCTTATCTCTTCATTGTAATACGCGGTTTAATCATTGCAGCACACGCCCAAAGTAACTACGCAAAATTGCTGGGAGGCGCCATCAGCCTGTCATTTTTCTCCTATGTATTTGTTAATATAGGGATGGTCACTGGGCTACTGCCAGTGGTCGGCGTGCCACTGCCATTGATTAGCTACGGAGGTACCTCTATGGTAACGTTATTGACCATGTTCGGTATCTTAATGTCCATCCATTCTCACAAAAAGTTGTTAGGAAATTGAAAAAAATTAGCTACCTTTTATGTCTCGTAATGAGCCTTACGAATGCAGCCACTGCGGAAACCTACATTGAGCGCGATGACGTGCAACAATTTATAGACCGTATGGTGACTGATCATCAATTTACGCGTGCTGAATTAGAGCCGATCTTTGCTGCTATTAAAGTGCAGCCAAAAGTGCTCAAGTCGATCAAGGCGCCAGCCGAAAAGAAAAAGCAATGGCATCAATACCGCGAAATCTTCGTTACTGAAAGACGTATTGCTGAGGGTATCGATTACTGGAATATCCATTCTGAAAAATTTAAAGCCGCTGAAGCCCAGTATGGGGTATCAGCTGAAATTATCCTTGCGGTCATGGGGGTTGAAACCTACTACGGTCGTCGTACTGGAAGACACCCAGTGCTCGATAGCTTGGTTACTCTGGGTTTTGATTACTCCAAGCGTGGTAAGTTTTTCCGTAGCGAGCTGAAACATTTTCTTTTGCTTTGTCGCGAAGAGGGCTTGCCACTGAAGGAACTTAAAGGGTCTTATGCTGGTGCAATGGGCAAGGGCCAATTTATTTCTAGTAGTTATCGGCATTATGCAGTTGATAGTGATGGTGATGGCCGGCGTGATCTATGGAATAGCCATGATGATGCAATTGCCAGTATCGCTAATTATTTCGCTGAACATGGTTGGCGTGCAGGGCAGTCCATTACGCAAGAAATGCAGACGATTGCTGCAGCCGACAGTATCGATCATGGTAATAAGCTTAAACCTAGCTTTAGTCTGGATGACTTGAAGGCTCAAGGATTTAATGTCGAGGCAGACCAGGAAGGCTCTTATTCGTTAGTCTCTTTGCAAAATAAAAAGGCTAAAGAGTATTGGTTAGGGCATCATAATTTTTATGTCATCACTCGCTATAATCACAGCGCTATGTATGCCATGGCGGTTTACCAGTTAAGCCAAGAATTAAAAAAACGAATTGATCTTAACGCTAAATAAATGTGCCATCAGTAATGAATAAAATTCAGATATCAGCTGCTTTCCTATGTCTGCTGTTAATTGCCTCCTGCTCCTCGCCGATAACGAAGAAGACATCAAGAGATGCGGCGCCAAGAAAGCCATCGCAATCACGTATAGATAATGCGAAAGAAGCTGTGCCAAAGGTGGAGCCTAAAAGTAAATACGGCAATCCAGAGTCCTACGTTGTTTTTGGTAAGCGCTACTATGTGAAAGACAGTGCCAAGGGTTATGTCGAGCAGGGTATCGCCTCTTGGTATGGCACAAAGTTTCATGGCCGTCGCACATCAAGTGGTGAAGCTTATGATATGTATGCGATGACGGCGGCACATAAGACGCTGCCTCTGCCGACCTATGCTCGAGTGACTAATCTGGATAATGGGCGTTCAGTAATCGTTAAGATTAATGACCGTGGCCCATTCCATCAAGACCGTATTATCGATCTCTCTTACAGTGCAGCTATTCGTCTCGGTACGGTGAAGACGGGGACTGGCCGAGTTGAAGTGGTTGCACTGGATCCAAGAAATTATGTAAGGCAAGCACAGGCGCAGCCTAGTGAGACTGAGATTGCGGTGCAGGCGATAGAGCAAGATGAACAGCCAGTTGCAGCTAAATCCTATGTGCAGATCGGCGCCTTCTCTTCGGCCGTTAATGCCGAATCCCTACGCAAGAGTTTTGCTGATGAAGGTATCGATAGTATTGCGGTTTATGAGGAGGTGGTAGCAGATAAGCTGATACATAAAGTGCATATCGGCCCATTGGACTCAGCGCAAGCAGTTGATGCGCTAGTGCAGCAATTGAGTGAGTTAGGGCAATACGAATATCGGGTAATTATTAAGTAAGCTGAGTTATCGATAGCGAAGAGCTGTCGTAGCATTCTAGTTTAGAAGTTGACACTAATATTCAGCCCAGGGATTCCTCGGCGAAATAATCGAACAGAGATTAAGTCATGATGATGAAGCACATTTTTTCTACATCTGCCTTGCTGATAGCGTTAAGCAGCATCGCCTCAGCGGTCAATATACCGGTGCCTGAAGCGCCAGATATTAACGCCAGTGCCTACATTCTAATGGACCATAACACCGGTAAGGTGGTGGCTGAAAAGAATGCGGATGAAACCAAAGATCCAGCAAGCATCACTAAGCTGATGACTGCCTATGTGGTTTACGCTGCACTTGAGCGTGACGATATCAGTCTTAACGATGATGTACTTATCAGTGAGAAGGCATGGCGTGCAATTGGTTCACGTATGTTCATCGAAGTGAATAAACGCGTTAATTTGGATCTGTTATTACAGGGACTGATTGTGCAATCAGGTAATGATGCCAGCATCGCTTTGGCTGAACATATTGCTGGAGACGAGGCGAGCTTTGCTGACTTAATGAATCATACGGCGCGGCAGTTAGGGTTGAGCAATACACACTTTGTTAATGCCACTGGTTTGACCGATCCTGAGCACTATACGACAGCACGTGATATTGCATTATTGAGTAGTGCCATCATTCGTGATTTTCCAAAAGAATATAAGCGTTATAAGCAGAAGCAATTTACTTATAACGGTATTAAGCAATACAACCGCAACAAGCTCTTATGGCGCGATGCCACGGTGGACGGTCTAAAGACCGGGCATACAGAGGCGGCTAAATTTTGCTTGGCCTCATCTGCTTTACGTGAAAATATGCGTTTGATCTCAGTGGTCTTAGGTGCGCCAAGTAAAGAGGCTAGGGCGACTCAGTCGCAGTCTCTATTGAACTATGGCTTCCGTTTTTATAAGACAAACACACTGTATACCGCAGGCCAGCAGCTGATCGAAAAGCGTGTTCGTTTCGGTGTTGAGAAGCAAGTGTCTTTAGGCGTTGCTGAAGATATCTTAGTGACTACTGCACGTAGTCATTATAAAAACATTAAGCCCAGCATAGAGTTGGCCAGTGAAATTGTAGCGCCTATCAGCAAAGGTCAGGTACTCGGTACCGTGCGCATTCAATTGGGTGATGAAACCTTAGCAGAGCATCCGCTGGTTGCCTTGCAGGATATTGCTGAAGGTAGCTGGTGGCAGAAATTGATGGATCGTTTCTCTAGGATGACTGAGTGAGTACAGCTTATCTAAACGGTGAGTATAAGCCGCTAGATGATTGCCAGATTTCAGTATTAGATCGTGGATTCATCTTTGGTGATGCGGTCTATGAGCTGATTCCATTTTATGCACAAAATGCCTTTCGCCTAACGGCCCATCTGACGCGCCTGAAGCGTAGCCTTGCTGAGATTAGAATCAATAATCCGCATACGGATGAGCAATGGCAGACCATCATTGAGCGTTTAATTACGCAGCAAGATGAGGTTAATGGCTCTGTTTATATTCAAGTCACACGCGGTGTTGCACGACGTGATCATGCCTTCCCAAAAGACGCCTCAGCCACTGTCTTTGTGATGTTGTCTGCATGGCCAGCAGCGATTGACGGTGCCTTAGATAAAGGCCTATCAGTAGTCACAGTGGATGATATTCGTTGGAATCGCTGTGATGTTAAGAGCACTAGTTTATTAGCCAATGTGTTGATGAAGCAAAAGGCCTTAGAGTGTGATGCGCATGAGGCGATCATGATTCGTCAGGGTAAAGTCCTAGAAGGCTCGGCGACCAATACCTTTGTTGTGCACCAAGGTATGATCTTGACTGCCCCTAAAGATCATTTGATCTTGCCCGGCATTACACGGGATGTCGTGGTCGAATTAATCCAAGCCTTGGCACTACCTTTTATCGAGCAGGCGGCAAGCCTGCAACAGTTGCAGCAGGCGGATGAGGTCTGGATAACGAGCTCAACAAAAGAATGTTTAGCGATTACCGAAGTTGATGGTCAACAGGTTGGCAATGGCCAACCTGGACCGCTATGGCGTCAGGTATACGACGCCTTCCAATTGCAGAAATAGGGAGTAATACGTGGCAAAAAATAATGGCAATGGAACGATTTCGGAAGAAGATATAAAGGGCTTAACCTATCCCTGTGAATTCCCACTCAAGATGTTTGGCAAAAACGATCCAGCCTTTGTGCCGGCGGTCGATAGGGTGATCTTGAAGTATGTGCCTAAGCCTGACTGGATCAGTAGCAAGCAAAACACCAGTAGCAATGGCAACTATCTAAGTTATACCGTGGTCATCCGCGCGCGTACTCGGCTGCAGTTGGATGAAGTCTGTGCTGCGGTGACGGTTTGTCCTGCCGTCCTTATGGCGATATAAAACCAACTAAAGCCGACCTAAAGGCCGCGGTCTAAAATGGCATGCTGCGCTTCATGCAAGCGTGTTGCGGTACCGATATCAAACCAAGCACCTGAATGTAAGGTAGCGCTTATGCGTTGTTTTGCAATCGCTTCACGTAGACACAGACTCATAGCAAAGACGCGTTCGCGTTGCTTGAAGATGTCTGGCCGATAATAACCAATGCCAGCATAGGTGTAGCGTTGATCACCGCTTAGCGCCAGTTCAGTAGCAGTAAAATCACCATTTAAATGATGCGCTGGATTCTCTACCACAAACAAATGGGCATCTTGTTTTTTCAGAACAAAGTGTGGATCGAACGGAATATCACTAAAGACATCGGCGCTGATAACTAAGAAAGGGTCTTCACCGAGTAAGGGCAGGGCATTGGCTATGCCGCCACCGGTTTCCAATACCTCATCACCCTCATCGGAATACTGAATAGCTAAACCATAACGGCTGCCATTACCTAATTCGTCACGCAGCTGCTGTCCCTTGTAGGCTAAATTAATGATGACGGTCTTAAAGCCAGCATTCGCTAAGCGTTCAAGATGGTATTCAATCAGGCGTTTACCACCGAGTCGAACCAAAGGCTTTGCGATGTGATCGGTC
>Ga0208545_1001380_pt1 | contig 10838 bp, 11 predicted proteins | sample DEB08_DNA_12_FD_185498 | JGI IMG/M metagenome (GOLD analysis project Ga0208545, IMG submission 185498) | Aqueous microbial communities from the Delaware River and Bay under freshwater to marine salinity gradient to study organic matter... | ecosystem: Environmental > Aquatic > Marine > Coastal ... | reverse complement strand
AATATTGCGTGTGGCAAGTCCGTACTCCTCTCTTATTAATGATGCAAATAGTTCCGTAGAAATATTCATTGCAACATTAAAATCTTCCATTTCAAATAAATTATTTTTAAGTGCGTAAGTATTAGCAATCATTACACGCCAGTCTGATCTATCAGCTCTGAACCATAAGCATGGTAGTAAACTTACTTTCCTTGCTTGTGTGGTTGTTTGTTCCCAGAAGTTTTTTAAGTCTCCTGGCATTATGACTTTTCTTCTTTTAACTTCGATAGCAAAACCATCTAAGCCAAGTAAGTCGTGGCCACCGCCAAATGTCTGTGAGTAATTGACTTCTAATTGAATACCTAAGAGTTCTTTGATTTCGTCAATGACCTCTCGTTCTCCACGCCTACCCTTATTTCTAGCGTTGACCAAACTATTCTCCGACTTGTGATGTTTCTTCTAGCTTCTTGATGTCTTCAAACTTGTATCTAACTTGACCACCTATTTTTACATAAGCTGGGCCTTTGCCAGTTGAACGCCAGTTCTCTAAAGTTCTTGGAGACATTCCCCATCTGGACGCAAGTTCGTTTTGATTTAAAAATATTTTTTCTTCCATGTTGTTTACCTATTACTGTGTGGATTATGTTATTCTACTCTATGTAATTTTGATAAAGCAAGTTACTTTAACAAAATAATGTAAATAAATTTAATCATTGATTTGGAGGAATAAATGAGTATAGATAATGTAACGCCTCAAGAGTGGGATAGAGCAAGAATGAAAGCAACACAAAAACAAATTGGTGGAAGCCATTACAAAGATAAAGGTATTCAACCTTTAGAGTATGCGTATAGCAATGGACTAACACCTAACTTAACCAATGTAGTTAAGTATGTAACCAGAGAAAAAGAAGATAGAGTGAAAGACTTACGAAAAGCTATACACTACATAGAACTAGAATTAGAAATGGTTTATGGCGTTGATCCTGAAGGTAATCCTTTAGATTAATTAGACATCATTATCTTGGTCATATAATCGCCTACGTTTTGCATTTCTTTGATTGCTCTTGGCTCTCTTACTTTACGATAACGTAAAACAGCAGACATACTCTTATGACCAGATAGTTTCATTAGTTCTGGTAGTTCCATAATCTCACCAGCCATAGTACAAAAGTTATGTCTTAGATCATGCAACCTTAGTTCTGGTCTACCAATCTTTTTAGCTAGTTGTTTCCACATCTTGACAGGGTAATCTACATCTAAAATGTATTCTCCCTTTCTCTCTAGCTTATTAATAACCATCATAGCTTGATTGCTTAAATAGATAACTCTATCTTCATTAGTTTCATGGTCGGTCTTATGTTCGCTTAGAACTATCTTGTTATCTTTTAAATCAGACCACTTGGCACTGCCTATCTCACTCTTACATCTACCGCCAGAGTGCATACAAAGTTCTATGTAATCTAAAGAGCTAACAAAGTTAGGTCGAACAGTTTGTCTCTTGATGTTTATTTGTCTTTGTAATTCAGCAAACTCTTTGTCTGATATTTCATTCTCACTAATAAGCTCTTTGTTTAGTTTAATTTTACAAGGATTTATTTCTACCAGTGATAATGCTATCGCATGGTTATAACAACCAGATATCATTTGGATAACTCTGTTAGCAGCATAAGAACCTCTTTTAGATATTTCTAAATGTAGTCTTGTAATATCACCCCTGTTTATATCTGTTAGAATTCTTTTACCTAAATCATTCTTAACATCTTTATCCCACATTCTTAGATACTCACCAGGCTTACCATTCTTGTTAGGCATAGCAACTCTTCTTTTATTTTGTATTAGCTTATCAATGTAATATTCCCACGCTTGATTCAATGTTTCTCCGCCTCTGAAATCTAGTGGATCAATACCTTGTGCAACTTCACCAAGTATTTGTTGTGCTTTATTTCTTGCTACATTGATTGGTATATCCCTAGTACCAAGAGTTAATTCTCTCTTCCTTCCATTAATCCGATAGAAGACTCTATAAGTTTTTTCTGTTATTAATAAATTGTTTACCTTTGTATCTCTTTTATATCTAGCCATAACCCTTACCTCCAAGCAGAGCAGACATACAGCCAATAGCTTGTATCGCAATGACGTGTATTTTAATTACCTATTAAGTAGATTATAAGTTGAATCCTGCAAAAAAAACAAGGGTTTTTATTTTTTACTGACAGGGCCAGATAGTATTGATGCCATAGCTTCTTTTAAACTATCAATAGAATTGGTTGATTCCATGATGTCGTCATTTATAGATAATTGACCTTTTTTGCAATCAGTAAATGGCACAAAGTATATGTTCTGGTATTTAAGATTAACCAATGCGTAAACATCTATGGTGTTTTCTTTATATATTCTGCAATTACTATGAGAGCCTTTGCGTAGATCAAACCGCCAACTGATTCTTCCCTTTTCTATATGAGTAACTGTCTTGACTTGACAGCGATACATTTTGTTTTCCCACTCAAACACTACATCGGCTGCTGCTCCATGAGGCATTACTGTAACGGTGTCTGTTTCTCCAGCGATAACTGAACAAGCTAGGTATTCTCCACTCCTACCTATCCGTTCCGTCTTTCGTGACATAGTCTTGTAAGAATGTTTCAGAGGTAATACCTTTAGAATTAAGTAAAGCCTTTATATATTTAGGCTGTCTATTAAATGCAGCTTTTGCAAATTGCTCTTCATTGATTCTATTTTCTTTTATGTAATCATTAGCAGCACTTCTTATTTCTTTAAGTGTTTTTCTTAATATAGTTGATTTAAGTTCGTTTGATGCAGATTGATATTGTTCGCTTTGTATTATCACAGGTATAACTTTTTCAACTAAAGGCCCTAAATATTTTGCTCTGGTTTGGTCTACAACAGCGTTACCAGAGTAAGGTAATATATCTCTTCTTTTAAATCCTAATCTATCAAACTCTCTTTCTGCTGCATTTTTTTCTTCTCTAACTGTAGCACCAGTAAGCTGTCTTACTAAAGGGCCTGGAGCTTGAATATCAGTAAAAGGTATGCCTACTGTATCTGGTCTACCTGGTGCAGCTTCTCTGGTTGGTGATTCTAATTCTGGGAATTGTTCTCTTACTATAGGTATACTTGTTTTTAATCTATTTATTGTATCAGTTTTAAACTTACCAGTTGGTACTGGCGCTCTAAAGTCTTGTTCTTGTTCAATAAAGTCATTAAACATTCTTAGCGGTGTTAAAAAACCACCAAGCACATCAGACACATAATCAGACATAAATTTATTTATTTTTTCTTCTGTATCTAAACCGCCCAAGCCATCCAAAACATTCTGTACTAGTTGCAAACTAGCACCAGCTCTGAACTGTGCTCCTGTTAATGCTTGTAAAATATCTTTAGGATCACCCCAGTTTCTTCCATTTTCAATCCTAGTAATCACATCGGCTATAAATAAATATGGCGTGAGTGGAAAGTAAGGCCTCATGTCTATTGTTTTTCCTGAAGAAGTTTCCACCTCATACCATTTATGATCTTCAGACATTCCATTTCTTTTAGCTTCTATCGTTGCTAATAATAATGTTGAGCCAATCATAGCTTGACTAAATGCAGTTGTATCTCCAGCAGCTATTTTTTTTATTTCCTTTGGTCTTAGCATCATTCCAAAACCTATTGGACTATGCTTAAACTGAAACTCAATAGCGTTAGCCATAAATCTAGCAAAAGGAAAAATACCCGTAGTAACAAATGGAATAGAGTTAGCTATGTCTACAAAAGATTTTAAAAATTTATTATCTGGAGTTTTTGCATAAGTAAAATATAGAGCATCATCAACAGCTTTTTCGATATCAGCACCTTTTAAATGTTTTAAAAGGTCTTCATTAATTTCTACTTTATTTATATCAATGCCTTTAAGGGCCAATGTATTTTTTATAGAGGTTGCAAACATTCCCCTTCTATACCAAAACTCTTGCATACGGTTTAAGAAGTTTAGTCCATCAACCATTTTTTGACCGCTTTTTAAAACTTTTGATTTTGAAGAATCTGCAACTTCAGAAGCGTATTTAGTAAACAATCTATCACTTTCGTTTACATAATATTTAGTCAAAAATTCTGTAAGTTCTTTTGCTTTCTTTTTGTTGGTTGTAAGGTTCATCAATAAACCAAAAGATTTTGTATAGTCAACTGGTACTGTTTCTTTTCCAAATGCTTTTCTTAGTGGATTAAATGTTCTGTTTAAAACATCATCAAATGCTTGAACCAATGTATTCATTCCAACCCTACCAACTTGAGCTGTGTTGTTACGCATTGCTGTTGCTATCTGGCTAACCAATAAACCTCTTCTTATGTTGTCTAAGTCTCTTATTATATCTGTGTATTGAGTGGCAAAATTTGCATACCAACCTTCATCAGGAGCTATTTCTCCAAGCTCTTGACCCATTCTTTTCATAGATTGTTTGGCCGCACTTAATTGCTGCATACGTCTTGCTGAATCTGATATGCTTTCTTTAAATACTGTTGATAGTTCTTCGACAGTTAAATCATTCTTTTTAAGAGTATCTACAAACTTGGTCATAAATTTAGGACTTGAGTTTGCTAATAATACCGCCTCTTTTAATTGATCTGATATTCTTACATTTGGATTTCTTGGTATTTCCAGCTCGTCCATTATCTGCATACCAACATCAATAACTCTTTGGTTTAAACCAGTAGTCGTATCAGTTTGAAAGTCTTTACCATCTGGTGTAGGGTCAACAATATCATCTACTCTTACATTGTTTATGTTACCGCCACTAGCAGCTTCTATATCATCAGCATATAACTTTAAAGGTACTTCATCTCTGGCTGGTGGAATCCTGTTATTTATAACATCATCGTAAGCAACAAGGACTTCTTCATTAGACATTCCTTTATAGTTAATATTATTATCGTCTAAAGTTTTTCTAAGATCTATTGCTGCTTCAGTTTTTCTTTCCCATTCACTTAATAGTAATTGGTCATCTCTGTGAACAGTATCATTTTGTAGGTCTTCAAGAATATTATCTCTAAAACTTGGAGTTTCTCCAGCAAAAGTTTCTGATTGGTTATAAAAACCATCTTCTTGCATTTTTACCTGAACAGAATCTAACTCATCAATAGATTTTATAGCAGCATTAGGATCGTCTTGAGAAGTTACTTTAAACTTTCTCTGTATATTGCCTTTATAATCTTCAAATATTTCTTTTAACTCTGTATCAGCATCGTCTGATACTTTGCCAAAGTAATCTCTAGCAGTTCTTACTTTTGGTTTTACAGGTTTTTGCAGTATCTCTGGAATCTTAGTACCACGCTTCGGTGTTTCTACTTTAGGGGTTACAACTTCTGGAGCAACTGTTTCTGCTTTGGGTAATTGTAATTCTTCTATTTTATTTATGTAGTCATCAGTAAATTTTAAAGGAGAACCATCTCTGTTAATAATTGTTATTTTTTCTCTTTCAGAAAGATTGTTCCAAACATTCAAGGCTTCTTCTTTATTTTTATTTCTTTGTTGCTCTTGTTTAAATCTTTCTACTTTAGGTTGTACAACAGGTGTCTCTACTACTTCTTGTGATGGTGGTACAACAAACTCTTCAGCTTCATCTGTTACGTTAGGAACTACATTACCTTTATTTTTAAAGTATGAAGCAGCTCCACCTATTGAGCCACCTAATGCACCACCTAAGACTGATCCAATTCCAGCAGCTTCTGCTGACTCGCCAAAGTCAAAGCCTTCTCTTTGACCAGACATAATTCTAGTGGATTGCCTTAAGGCATTATCAACCGTTGAGTAAGTAGCACCTTCTATAGCTCCTACTTTAACTCCCTGTTTTGCTCCCTGTTTTATAAGCGCTCTTATACCTTCCTTTGCTGCAAATTTTGCTGCTTCTCTTCCAGCCAATCCAGCACCAAAAGTACCAATACCAACATAAGTTGATGGGTCAAAAACAAGTCCTTTTATAAGTCTGCCAGTTCCAGCTAAACTTGTTTTTTTGTTATCATACATATCCATCAATCTTACAAAGTCTTCTCTTTGTTGTTGATTAGCAGTTGTTTTTAAATCTGTGGCTTCGTTAGCCATTTTAGGAATATTGTAATTAAACCAACCCATGTATCTAAGGGCGTAGTCTGCATATTCTTTATCAGAGTTTAGAGGCTTTACTTTTTGAGTTCCGCCAAGAGTTCCAGACCTAGCTTCATTCCACTCATAGATATTTTTAGCAGCTCTAATCCATTCTGGATCTTTTCTTAACTCTGCTTCAGATAGTTTTTCTGATGAAGGTGTATATTGAGGTTGTGTATATTCAAATTCCTCAAGAACTGCGTTAATACCACCATTGAAATCATCAATGACTGGTGGTGGAGGAACTTTAAATGCTAAACCCTCTTCTTCGTTTGGTGGAGGTGGTACGATAAAATCTACCATAGTATTACTCTGATATTATTTTATTATTTATTAAATTTTTTATAACACCTTCTCTTGTACTTCCTGGATTAAGTTGCATTGCCTGATCGATAATTTGATCTGCAGTCATTGATCCGTAAGAACTATTGGTTACTGTATAATTTTTTGTTTGGTTGTTTTCTCCACCTGTATTACCAAGCAGTATTTGACCAAGTGATTCATCAAGGGACATAAACCCTTGTTTATTTATATTATTATTATAAAAATCTCTTTCTTGTGTTGTTAAATTAGGACTATCAACACCTTCGTTCATCACAATGTTTTTAATCCTAGCAGCATTTTCTTTATATATATCTGCTTGTGTTTGTTCTTCTTTTACTGTCACTCCAGGAAATACTCTTTCTTGTTTTCCATCTGCAAAATACCTGTAGCCATCTTTCGCTACAAAAGATTCTCTTTTAGTAGGGTTTGGATAAAATTGAGATTTAATATAAGAGTCTGGCATACCAGCTTCTTTCATATTAAAAATCATTTTCTGATTAGGATTTAGACTATTATAAAAATCATCACGTTTCTTTTTATCTGCTTTAGCTTTTGCCCTAGAAGCCTCTTCAGATCTTCTTTTGTCTATGTTATTTAAAAACTGATTTTGTGCGCCAAAGTTACCAGATTGACCAGCGTTCATTGCTTGTAAAGAATCAGCAAAGTTTCTTAAGTTGCCAAACCTTTCAGCTCTTTTTCTTTTAGCTTCTTCTTCTTCAGCTTGTTTTGCTCTAGCCTCAAGAATAGGAGACATGCTTAAACCAAGTGAGCCTGTAGAATCATTGTTTAATTCTAGTAATCCCATCGGGTTGTCAAAATTAAATTTTCTCATAATTATTTCCTATGTTGCAAAAATTCCGCCATCGCCAAACAGAGTATCTAATGAAGTTACTGCACTACCAATTCTTCCAGCTGTACCTTGGTCATAATTTTGTATTACTCCTGGATTCATTCCAAAGACTGAACTTGATAATAGACCAAGTTGTTGTGGGCCATAATTTAATGCTCTCATAAATTCTCCGTAACCAGAGTCCATTCCAGCTTGTTGTAGTCCTTGCTGTTGTGAACCGATACCAGATAATAAACCTAGGTTTCTGTATTGATTGCTAACTTGATTATTTAAAAGATTTTGTTGGAACTGTCTGTTTTGCAAATCCAATCCTGGTTGCATAAATCTTGCTCTATTTTGTGCATCCATGTTAGCAACGCCAAACTGATTGCCATAACCAGCATTAGCCATAGAGACTTGTCTATCTACATCAGACATATATCTATCTGCATCAAACTGTCTTCCTATGTCTTGACCAGCTAATGATGTAGCTCTGTCAAAACCTTGTGAACGTAAATTACCAGATGCTTTAGCAACTGAATCTGCAAAGTTTCTGTTTGTTTCTGATTCTAATAAGGCTGAACGTGAACCACCAAATGCGCCTCTGCCGATTGCTGCATCTTGGTCACTTTGTATTTGCATCTGTCTTGCTTTGTTTAAATCACCAAGAGTGTTATCTATAACCTGTGATTGAAAAGGATTTTGATACGCACTTAAGTTTGTATTCAATAATGATTGTGGTTTTACATCTCTTATATCAGACCTATTAATATCTGTTGCTGTACCAGTAAAAGGTGTTACGCCTGGTTTTGAGTATCTGCTTTCATTAAACAAGCCTTGTAAACCAGCTTGAGGATTAAATTGTTGTGTTTGATTAAATAGACCTCTGGTTGCATCCATACCAGCAAGTTGGTCTGGATTATATCCAGCTACCCTTGGGCCAGTATAAGGAACGAAAGGTTGGTTAGCTACGCCTTTAGCTTTATTGTATAAATCATCGTAACGAGCCTGTGTCGCTGGATCAACGCTTGATGTTTGTGTGTCTCCACTACCTTTTAAAGCTCCGTATGCTGTAGCTCCTGCTGTAATGTATGGTAATGCTTGTGCCATAATAATTCCTTTATAATTCCTTTACTAATAAGTTCATTTCTTCAAACCCATGTGGTTTTAATTTTCTTATCCAACCTTTACGACCACCACCGATAATTTTCTTGCAGTCACATTGTTTGGCAAATTCTTCCAAGCTGGGTAACATCTCTATCACTTCTTTGTAGTTTCCAGCTACCAGATTAATACTTAAAACTCTGTATCTTGGGTATTCTGCAAATTCAGTTACTATTACTGAATCTGTATTGGGCCAAATAAACATCTCTCCAGCCCTTATTTTTTCTTTAATATCAGTTAAATTATACATATCTTGGTGCTTTAATGCACGAATAATATGATGCTCTAACCTTTCGAACTCGACTTCCCAGTCTTCTTTAGACTGTTGTGGCGGTTGAGAGTGTTCCGTTGTCTGCGACACTAACTTTATATTTTGTTCCATTTGGACTTACCAATACTAACTCGGTGGCATCACCACCATTTATTTGTATTCTTTCACCTTTGTTGAAAGTCATACCTGTTTGATATTCTATCTCTGATATTAAATAGTTAAGATAGTTTTTATCGTAATCTTCACCTGGTCGTGTCAGTGTTTTTCTTGCCACTATCTACGACCTCTGTTTCTTAAATCTAATCGTATATTACCAACCTGAAACATCTGGTCAGTATCGCCAGTCACTTTCATACGAACTTGTCTGGCTGTAAATCTTGCATCTGTGTAACCATCACTATTAAAAGTAAAGTTACCAAAATCTGTTTCTGCTCCTAGTGGTGTAAATCTTCCTGTAAAACTTATAACAACGCCAGGTAATGTATTTGCCTCTTCATCTGGGAGTATCTGATTACATTGCACATAATTATCACCGTTACCTATTTCGATAGGCCCTGATTGTGCGTAAGGTACTGCTGTCCCTAAATTCTCTGAATTGTTTAATGTTGTGCTATCGTGCTGGTAAACATTACCAAGCGAATCACAAGCGATAGGATAATCAAAGACACCTTGGTCTATCCAACATCCTCTATCCATTTCACCTATTGACCAAACATTGTCAACGTAGTTCCAGATGACATATTTGTTTGGTGTTTTTTGTGCATCTCCTGATGGATAAAACCACCATATCTCATTAAAGTTGGAGTTGTGGCCACCACAAGCAATACGTCTATAAGCATATTTAATGTTATCAAATACATGGTCATGCACATCACATTTAATTTCTTTAACTGATCCATCAAAAACAAAGAAAGAGTTTTCACCCATCCATGCTAAGAAGTTACCAGAGGATACTATTGTTCTTGGTGATGCAGTTTTACAGTTAGTACCAGCATCTTGAATACCATATATAAAAGGAGAACCTGTATAGTAAAGTCTTGCTATACCTGTATCGGTAAAGATAATAACATCTGTTTGCCATTTAATACCACTTAATATTCTGCCGCCTGTTGGTATCTGTAAATCACCAGCAGTATTTGTTGATGCAGCTGTCCAGGTTGTACTTGCTTCTCTTGATGACCATTGTACTTTTCTTGGATCGCCACCAGCACCTAGAGCTATAACATGACGTTCATTAGTTACGAGAACACCAGAACATCCTGTAGGAGAATTCGTTAGCTGTGCGCCTATGGTAGAAGGTGCAGAAGGCGACCATTTATAAATCTTGCCATCACTTGAACAGCAGAAAAGTAAGTCTTCACCGAAGTTATCAAATGACCAAGATTTAGAATCAAAGAATAATCCAGACTGTGATCTAGCATCTCCGTAGTCTTCTACATTATATTTATATGCACCGTACCCAAGCGGGTCTGTTGATTCATCAGAAACAAAACCTGAAGGGGTTATGTCATACCAAATTCCATTATGGTTGACATATATCTTTTGTCTTGTTCCAACCGCTAAAACTTTTTTACCAGAATTAGTAATGTATGCAAACATTCCTGTAGGCGTACCTGTTAAAGCAGTATTTCTTATTTTTTCCCAACCACCAATAGGTCGTAGAAAACCATTTTGAAAACGCACTAAATTACTATCAGTCCAACGCCCTTTATTAGCGTAGTCTGTTCCATTGGTGACTACTCCAGCTGGAGGGGTGACTGGTAGTAAAGGCATTTTTAACTATTGTCAGTTATGTATGTCTTACCAGTAGCAATAGCTGCAACATGAGTAGTTTTTTTACTATCTGCTGCTCCTTTTACATCAGGCGTATCATCATCACTATCAACAGGTGCATATTCTAAAATAAGTTCTAAGTGGTCTACGTTTCTTTGTACCATATCATTTATTTCAGATTGCTCCATTCCTTCAACGTCCCAACTTCCAGCTTTTACACCGTCAATTAAGTTTACGCTATCAGTTCCTGCTGCTAGACATTCTGTTACTGTTTGTGCCATATTATTCTCCTTTTAAAGTTTAACTTTCTAATGCTTCTATTCTAGTAGTTAAAGCATCTATTTTATTATCAGCTTCTT
>Ga0208545_1001374_pt1 | contig 10862 bp, 9 predicted proteins | sample DEB08_DNA_12_FD_185498 | JGI IMG/M metagenome (GOLD analysis project Ga0208545, IMG submission 185498) | Aqueous microbial communities from the Delaware River and Bay under freshwater to marine salinity gradient to study organic matter... | ecosystem: Environmental > Aquatic > Marine > Coastal ... | reverse complement strand
GGTAGATCTTGAATCCCGGGTTAATATTAATAATTTTTCCACTTACACCGAGTCCAGCTTGAGTGCCGAGCGCAAAGCCAATGCCAATAACATGAGTTTGGTAAAACTGTGGGAGAGCTTGCTGCAAAATATGGATGTTATGGTCAATGAGAGCCGAGTCGCGGTGATTATTGACTGGCTCGATAAGGGCGACGAATTGATCGGCCCTGCCGGAGCCGAGCAGTCGGATTACAGTGGTTTTAATCCACCGCGTTTTCCCGCCAATACAGAAATAGCCGATACCGCTGAGCTAGCCGCCATGACTGGCTACAGTCTGGCCGAAGTGCAGCGCTTAATGCCCTTTATTAGCGCATTGCCAGGCCCCACAACAATCAATATCAATAGTGCGCCTGAGGCAGTATTAATGGCTCTGAGTGGTGATCTGGGTATTGATTTTGTCGATATGGTTCTGGACAACAGACCTTTTTTGACTCTGCAGGAATTTTATCAGGCTATAGATATTCGCCTGATGGTCGGTGAGCCGGCACTGGCTATACGCTGGCCGGCTAAGTTAATTGATGTTAAGTCGGATTTTTTCCAACTTAATCTCGAAGTCACATTAGGCCAGTCACGACTTGAGGTAAAAAGTATCATGCAGCGTGGTGCAAATAGGCGCCCAGTAGTGATTCGCAGGGAGATAACGGTTGTACCTGCAGGTGTCACAACTGTACCATCTAGCTCCAGATACTCCGATGATGAGAATGCAGAAGAATATGCCGGCTCCAGAAGGGATAGATTTGATGATCAAGAGGAATATGACCGGGAGTATTACCTGCGTCCGATCTGTGAAATCACCAATAGTTATACCACTGGCGACCTAGATAGCAATTTAAACACCAATGCAAAAAGCAATAATTAGGAATTTGTAACAATGACATTATCTGTTGATCATCTTCACCACCTAGACCGGCATCTGCTCGGCGGTGGTGACGCAAACAGAAGAATGGCGCTATGGGTGCCGTCCCAGCGCATTAGCCTACATGTCATTGAGGCCCCCACCGCACCACAGCGTAAATGGGCCGAGTTGATTCCCTGGATCCTCGAAGAGCGTATTTTACAGCCCGTAGATGACATGCACTTTGTGCTCGGTGACAGTTTCACCCGAGAGGGCAAAAAGCAGCTTAGTGTCTCGGTTGTCAGTAAACAGGATATGCGGGAATGGCTGCGCATTGCCGATAATGCCGGCGTTACTGCCACGGCTATGGTGGCGGATTATCTGGCACTGCCCTTTGAGTCTGGGCGCATTAGCATGGTCTGGCGTGAGGGTCAGTTTTTAGTGCGCAGCGACACTGACAGTGGGTTTTCCGCTGCTCCAGATCTGGCCTGGCTATTGGTGCGTCGTCTGCTTGAGCGCGCTGATATAGCACCGCGACTATCTATCTCTATAGCGGATGCAGATTTGATTCCCGAAGATCTGCGCGCCGCCGCTGACGTCAATGATGCTGAGATCGACTGGCAGTTTTCCGATATGCCCATGTCAGCCAACCTGTTGACCGGTGAGTTTAAACCCCAGACCACCGAGGTATCCTCATCCTCGTGGTTATCTACTGCAGCCCTGTTAGTGTTGGCTATAGTGCTTGGGTTTGGTTATCTGCAGCTTTCTAATGTCCGCTTCGAAGAGCGAATTGCCGAGCTTGAGACTCAGGCCAGTGCCGGTTTCAGTAATTTATTTTTAGGCAAGCGCGCCAAGCCAGAAGATATCCGCAGCAGCGGCGAGCTGTTAATGGCGGATATGTTTAAACAGCGCGAGAGCTTGCAGGCTCCTATTATAAAAGCCCTCGCCGCGCTAGATCCCATAATGAACAGCTGCGGCTGTGAATTGGACAGCCTGGTCGCCAGTGATTCCAGTGTTAGTCTGGCGCTAAAAAATGTTGGTCGGGGGAAGGTCAAAGCTACCACCATAGCGGGCTTTAAAGTTGATCGAAAAGTCGCTTATGGGGTCACAACGCTGACCTTACGCAAGGAGAGCCAGCGATGAAAGAGTTGAACCTTGTGAGTGGGATTAGCAGCTGGTTGGCACAGCGAGAGCCTCGTGAACGCGCGATCCTCAGCGCTGGCGCAGTGTTCGTCTTTTGCGCGCTGGTCTATCTGGCCTTACTACCCAGCTTTGAACGATCCACTGAGTTGCAAGAGCGCCACCGGATTCTGCAAGCTGATCTGCAGTGGTTGAGCGAGCAGAGTGCCAGCGTCAGTCGACTGAGCAATAGCTGTGTCGATAAAACGATTAAACCGGGTGCCGCTAGAGAAGTGATAAACCGATTGGTTCGACGCAACCAAATTAAGTTGGTTAAGATTGCTGAGCAGACTCAGGGGAAGTACGCACTTAATTTGGAAAGTATTAATGCCAATCGCCTATTACAGTTGGCTCATCAATTAGCCTGTCAGGGACTGAAAACAACGCTCCTCGACGTCAGCCGTTCCGATGCTGCAGCGGCTAATTATGTGGCGCGCATGGAGGTTCATCATGTCAATTAATAGCGCTAACATACAAGCCTATCTGCAACGCTCTATATCAGGTTCGCCGGTGCAAAAAATACTTTTACTGAGCAATATTTTGCTCGCAGCGTTGGTCCTTGCGTTGCTTATTGCCGTTGCTATGTTGTTCGCTGAAGACGAGCCAGCTGCCAAGGCTGTTTCGCGAACATCTACTCCAGCGGTCGCCAGTTTGCGCTGGAACTGGTTTAGTGGTGTTGCGGTCACCGCACCTATTGTAGAAGTGGATTCTAGCAATCTCGCCGATGCGGATATTAAAGCCAAACTTCTCGGCGTTATGCTCAGTGAGAGCACCTCCTCAGCGACTATCGCCTTTAATGGGCGCCCAGAACAGGTTTACCATATTGGTGATAAGCTCGGCTCGTCGGTAGTGATTAAGCAGATACAGCCATTTCGGATTATTGTTGAGCAAAACGGCGCCAAGCGACAGATCCTGTTGAAGAAACCAGACAGCATCATGGAAGCTGAGGAAGCCCCCGAGGGCTACAGTGATAATGAGCCTGAAGATGAAGGTTTTGCCATGGCCAATATGTTTGGTGCGCTGCCGGTCAAGGTCGACAATTATGGCAGCGGCTTTAAACTCAATAAGCTCTCCAATGAAATGAAAATGTTGGCGGATATTGAAGACGGTGACGTGGTGGTGGATATTGGTGGCACCGGGGTTCAGGCATTGATGTCGGATCCTGCGGGCTGGATTAAGTACAGCAGCCAGACCAGTTTGCCGGTGACCGTGATACGCAATGGCGAAGAAGTAGTGCTCTATGTAAATGCTGCGAGCTTGTCGGCTAAAATGTTACCGAAGCTCGGATTAAACTAGCGATTAAATCATTAAATATAAACAGTAAATAAATAAAATGAGAAAAATAATGATCGGCCAGAAGAAGACTTTTGCCAAACGAACCATCCGCCTACTGGGGGCCCTAAGCATTGTGCTGAGCATGATTGCAGAGGTTAGCGCGGGAGAAGTAGTGCGAATTAATTTCCGCGATGCGGATATTCGCAGCGTTATTGAAAGCGTTGCAGAAATTACTGGCAAATCCTTTGTTCTCGACCCCCGTGTCAAAGGCAAGGTCACTATTATTGCTCCCGAGGCGATCGATTCCGATCTGCTCTATCAGGCGGTACTCTCAGCTATTCAGGTACAGGGTTTCCAGGCCATAGAAGATGGCGTGGTGACGCGCATAGTGCCGTTTAATCAGGCGTTTAACTTTGCCGGTGGCGCAGGGGACAATCAGCTGATTACCAAAGTGATTCAAATCGAGCATGTTCAGGTCGCGACACTGGTTCCTGTGCTCAAGCCGGTTATGAGTTCGGGCGCGCGACTCAATGCCTTTGCCCAGAGTAACTCTATGGTTGTCACTGATGTGCAATCCAATATTTTGCGCCTTGAAGCGCTGATCGCGGACCTCGACGATCCAGCTTTAAATGCCGTTGAAGTGATTAGCCTTAAATATATTTCAGCTGGTGAAGCTGTGTATATAGCCGGTCAGTTAAAGCAGCTTAAACAACAGGAGCTGTCGCTAGTTGAAGACGGCATGAACAATCGCGTGATTGTCAGCGGTCCAGCGTCTGCTCGCCGGGCATTTAAAGCGATGTTGCAAGCTCTTGACCAGCCTTCGACAAAAAAGGGCAGCGTCGAGGTTATCTATTTAGATTATTCTCGCGCGGCAGAGATGAAGCCGATCGTTGAAGGCATGTTGCAGTCAGATGTGTTTCTTCAGCTTGCTGGGGAAGCTGTGGCGGACAAGAAATCTAAAAAGGCCTTCCAGATTCAGATTGATGAACTTAACAATGCGTTGGTTGTAGCCGCTCCAACAGCGGTTATTCGCGAGATTAAAAATGTTGTTGCTCAGCTCGACCGCTCACGACCCCAGGTATTGATTGAAGCGGTGATTGCCGAGCTGTCAGAAGATCAGGCCAAAGAGTTGAGCTCTCAGCTGGCTTACAGCAGCAAAAATCGCGGTGGTTATCTGACTAATTTTGACGGGCTTTTAGCTACATTGACCGGGATTGGGGTTTCGGGTGTAGATCCCACTCTTGATCAGTTGAACTCTATCCCGAACAAGGTCTTGGCCGTAGCCGGTGATTTTGACTCTGAAACGGGCAAAGGTATTGGCTTGCTTATTCAGGCATTGAAAACCGATGGCAGCACCAAGATTCTCTCCACGCCCTCAGTGGTGACTCTCGACAATGAAGAGGCGACCCTATCCGTGGGTGAAGAGGTGCCCTTTCAAACTGGCAGCTTTACCAGCAGCAACAATGGCAGTAATAATCCCTTTACCACGATCAACCGTGAAGAGGTGGGCGTTAAGTTAAAAGTGAAGCCGCAAATTAGCAAGGGCGATTCAGTGCGCTTGGAGATCGAGCAGGAATCCTCAAAAGTTAAAAGTGGTGTGCCGGGCCTGCAGACCACTTCGAAAAGTACTATGCAGACCAATGTCTTGATTCAGGATGGCGAGATGTTAATCCTCGGCGGTTTAATTGAAGACCAAACCGGTGGCAGTGCCACCAAAGTGCCACTGCTGGGGGATATTCCACTGCTTGGACGACTGTTCCGCTCAACCTCGAAAAAGGACTCTCAATCGGTCTTAATGATGTTTATAAGACCAACGATTATTCGCACTGCGGAAGATGCTCGCAAGTTATCTGACAGCAAATATCGCCATCTGATCAGACGTGACTTGGAGAGCGAGCAGAATGGTTTGATTCAGCCAATGCTCGAAGAATTTATCGATCAGGGGCAGGAACAAAAGTAATATTAAGACAAAGCTGAGGCGCTATGAGCATCTACCTGCAACATTTTGCCCTTGCCCGAGAGCCCTTCTCGATAGTCCCTGATCCTGGGTTTCTCTATCCCAGTATCTATCACCGCCAAGCGGTCGCCCATTTAAAATATGGTCTCGACCGCGAAGGTGGTTTTATCTTGCTCACCGGCGAAGTGGGTACAGGTAAGACTACCCTGACTCGCACCATGATCAAACGCATTCCCCCCCACGTGCGGGTTGCTTATATTCTCAACAGCAAGCTCAATGTCGCGGATGTGTTGGCCAGTATCTGTGACGAGCTGGATATAGATCTGCCCAATGCCTCTGAGCTGTCCCTGACCAAACAGTCTTTCACTAAGCAATGTATAGATGCGCTGAATCGCAATTTGCTCGCCGCCCACGCGGATGGCAAAAAGACATTAATCGTTCTCGAAGAGGCGCAGAATCTAACTGCTGAAGTACTGGAAGCTCTGCGTCTGCTGAGTAATCTTGAAACCAGCACCGATAAGCTTTTGCACATATTATTGGTTGGCCAGCCTGAGCTTTTGGATATTCTTGCTCAGCAAGAGCTGCGTCAGCTAAACCAGCGGGTGGTCTCCCGATTCCATCTATCGCCCCTGGATAAGGATGATCTCTCCAACTATATCAATCATCGACTGCATCGCGCCGGCGCCAAAAGAGCGATCTTTGACAGCGGCTGCGCAGCGGTTTTGTTTCGCCTTACTGGTGGTGTGCCGCGGCTGATAAATCTAGTTTGTCACCAGTCTTTGGTCGCTGCCTATTCCACCGGTGCGCAGACGGTTTCGGCAAAGCTGGTCAAACAAGCCGCCAGTGAAATTCTCAGTGAAGACAAAAAATCTCCAAGAAAAATTGTCTGGTTATTGGGAATTGTTGTCGCCCTGGGGTTGAGTGGCGGGCTGATATTGATGCTTTCTCCAGCGAAATTATTAAATCAATTTTCTCCAGTTATGGTGCAGTTGGATGCGCCTGAAGAGATATCTGTTGTGGCTAATGACCAGCCGCTAGGGCTAGTGGGTGAGATGCCTAGTGAAGAACTTGATGGCGTGATAGAACCCTTGCTCCCGGAGCCTATTGTCGAGCTACCAGTTACGCAGGAGGTTAGCCTTCAGCCAGAGCAGCTAGCCCCGCAGACTAATGCCAATCCCTTTGTGGGTTTGTTAGCTCTTTGGGGTACCGAAGCTGCGGACGTATACAGCGAAGAAGAACTGACTGCAGTTGCCAGCCTGGCTATGCTGCGGAGTGAAAAAGTCACCACAGCGGATATGGACACCCTAGAGCAGATCAATCGTCCTGGGATTGTTTGGTTGTTAGAGGAAACTGGCTATTTAAAATCCTATGTCCTAGAGCGATTAGATCTGAGCATGGTCAAATTGCAAGACCGGCAGGGTACTGTGGATATCTCTGTGGAAGATTTTCAGCAGCGCTGGAATGGCAGTTACCTTTATCTGTGGCGTCCACCCCAGAGCTATGTCTCGCCGTTGAGTGCGACTAGTTACGCTATTGAAAATATCAGCAACCCAGAGTTGGTTGATTGGCTTCAGGCGCAATTAGCCGCTCTGGATAACAGCCGCGATATTATTATCAGCGGTGGTCGCTATACTGCGGCCATTGCACAGCAGGTGTTGGGTTTTCAAAAGCAGCAGGGCCTGGCGGCCGACGGTATTTTAGGGCGCGAGACATTGATGCGTTTGGCGCAGTTGAGCGGTGACAATATTCCGCTTCTGCGAGAAGCTGGGTCTAGAGAAGCTGAGTCGAAGGAGGCCAACTAATGTCTTACATTCTCAATGCCCTAAAAAAAGCCGAGCACGATAGATCCCGGGAAGAGTCGGAAAATCTCGATGATTTTGTTAACTCTGGCTGGGATCCCTACGAAAAAACGGTGCAACGTTCTTCGGGATATTGGTTGCCGATTGCCATCCTAGTGGTTGCAGGGGGATTGTTTTACGGATTCTCAAGCCTGACACCCCAGATTGAGATAAGACCTACAGCAACTGTTTTGGAGATTGAAAAAGCCGTTTTAGCCAGCGCAACAGCGGAGGCTGTGGTCGAGACGCCTGCAGTGGCAGAAAAGCCTGAGAGGTCGCAAAGTGATAATTCGTCAGTCACTGCTGCGCCAGTGGTGACTAATTCATTACCTGATGTGAATATTACCGGCCATATATTTATTCGCAGTGGCTCGCGATTAAATCGAATATTTATCGGTGAAAGCACTTACCATGTGGGCGACAAGCTAGATTCAAGTTGGGTGATTGAATCGATTAATAGCGACAGTCTAGAGGTTCGTTCCGGAACCCAGACTACAGAGCTGCCGCTGCGATAATCCTATTAGCTTTCAGTTAGAAATCTAGTCCGAAAACACTTCAAGACCAGACTCTTTACCCCGGTCGAAACGCTTGGCACGACGATAGGGGAACACGTCGAGTACAAAGCCATCGCGAATTTTCTCCTGTAGACCCTGCCAGAAATCCACATCGTAGAGATCACTGTGCATCTCTTCAAACATCTTTCGCGCTTTGGTATTGCCAGAGAAGAACAGTCTAAACTCTTCTGGGAAAATATCGTCTGGTCCCACGGTATACCAGGTGCCGGCCTGCATCTCTTCCTCTTCGGTGCGCGGCTGAGGGATCTTGCGAAAGTTACAGTCGGTGAGTGCGGCGATCTCATCGTAATCGTAAAACACCACACGGGCGTGGCGGGTCACCCCAAAGTTCTTTAGTGGCATATCGCCAGGAAAAATATTGGCTGCTGCCAATTGTTTAATACAGTTGCCGTACTCTTCCATCGCGCTGCGAATCTCTTCGTCACTGGCTGATTCCAGATAGATATTTAACGGCGTCATATAGCGTTCGGTGTAGAGGTGTTTAATAACTAGCTTGTCACCGCGAATTTCAATAGTTGAGGCGGCAACCTTCTGTAACTCTTCGAGCAGCGCAGGTGAAAAACGATCCAGGGGGAAAACCAGATTATCAAAATCTTGAGTATCGGCCATACGACCGATACGGTCGTGACGGGAAACCAAGCGATACTTATCTCTCACTGTCTGGTGAGTTACTTCCTTCGGTGGGGCAAACTTATCTTTAATAATTTTAAATACAATATTGTATGAGGGAAGCATGAACACTGTCATCACCATACCCTTAATGCCGGGGGCAATCACAAACTGATCGTTTGAGCTCTCCAAATGATGAACTAGTTGACGGTAAAATTCGGTTTTTGCATGCTTGGGGAAACCCAGAGAATTATAGATTTCATAATCCAATTTTTTTGGCATCAGTGTTTTCAAAAAGTGCGCGTACTGATAGGGCAGCGGTGCATCAACCATAAAGTGGTTGCGAGTAAAGCTGAAAATAACACTGAGATCATCGGTATTAAAGATCGCCGTATCTACGTAGAGCTGACCCTTTTCATTATTCAAAATTACAATCGCCATGGGGAAGGTCTGATCCCCATCTATAACACGGCCCACCATATAAGCGGCTTTGCTGCGATAGAAGGTCGATTCCAGCAGATCAAATTTGAGGTCATCTGGCGAGCCAATAAGATTGGGTGTTACTTCGCTGCAGAAAACGCTGAGGATACAATCCAGATCTAGCTCTATATCTTCGCCGGGCAGAGAGAACTCAGACTCTTTTAGAATGCGACGAAAAATATCGCGGCGGTCGTTACCTTCATAGCGCACAAAAATACTGTATTCAGCGGCTGGCGCTTCAATCATATGAGACGATAGTACATAAATAATATCGTCGCTAATCTTGTCGTGATCATGGAGGTCGGCAAACACCGAGTTAAAAAAGGTCTCGGCAATTTCAAAATTGGGAAAGTTAAAAACCAGCTGGGTGTAGGCTTTTTTCGATTCAGCCCAGAGATCCAGATCGGCAATGTCCTTGTTGGTTACCATGCCCAAATACATCACCGTCTGAGCGACCTTGGCCTTGTACATCTCAAGGCGATCCACATTGGCCTGCTGCACACCGTGCCAATCGGCTTTCTCAAAGCGCGCTTTGGCACTGAGAGTGGAATTTAAATAGTCGGCAAAATAACTGCGAAAACCATTGAGGATGGTCTTCGCCATACGACGCGCGGTGGAGTTATGAATCAGTGGAGTTTGCGCCATAGGGATCGTTCTCGGCAGGTTAGCTGATAATTAATTTTAAATTACTTCTCATCTATAGCTCTTGTAGATAGTTCTTTTAGACGGCTCTTCTCGCTAGCCCAACAGCTGCTTTAAATTATCCAGCTCCGTTAAAGCCTGTTCTTTACTCGCCTTCTTCATTGAAGTCTCGGGCAATGCTGCCGGCGGCTCCACGGTAAACACTTCACCGCTGATTACTCGCTCGCAATACTGCTGGTAGGTCTCAGCAAACTGGGGGAAGGCTTTGCTCTCAGCTGTATTAGCCAGAAAGTGCCAGCCGCAGTCACGGCCAGCAGCATAGACCGCAGGGTGGGACCACTTCTGCGCCGCCTTTGGGCTCGGCATATTACAAACTTCGAGATAGGCCTTGCGCGGTGACGGGAGCCCGGCGGGCATACCCACAGTGCGGCAGGCCTTGATCATTTTATGTAGTGTTGGCAGGTAATCGTTGTCGGCGATTATTTTTTCTGCGGCCAATAAAATAACGCTTGGGGCGAAATCACCCAGAGTCGACAGCCACAGTTTTTTCGCCATTCCAACAGATTCGTTTTTATCACCAAAGGCCGCGTAATACTGATTGTGATAATTGACGCGAAACAGGGCAAAGGTCTGATTGATTGCATCAATCAGTTCCGCAGTAGCAGGGGCCTTTTTAGCTTGCCCAGCTGCGGTCGGTGAGATCTTCGACGAAGCTGCGATCTCGGATGCGACCGTTTGGATTAGATCCTTGTTGTTTGCCATGTGCTGTATCCGTTGACGAAGGTTGAATATGTCGCGCCCACTGGCGCTTGACGAACTGAAGAAATTTGGTGCTCCAAGAGCTCTGGGGCATACCATTCTCTTGCCAGTACAAAATAAATTCCGGCACCAACTGCTCGGCGAACTGACGATTGATATTGGCCATTTGCAGTACATCATAGACCGAGGCTTTAGGCTGCCAATGGGCTTCAATTTTCCGCGGCATGCTGTCCTGATCCATCATCCCAGTATAGAACTGCCACTGGCGACGAATATGCTGGATAAACTTCGAGTCCCAGGTGCTCGAGACATCACCGCGGTCGCGCCAGTAGAGAATAAACTCTGGAATCGAATCGTCAATAAAGTTGCTGTTGATGCCACCCTGACCAATCAAAATCTGCAGAGCATCTCGCGAGGGGCGCCAATCGTCGGTGAGAGTCACCTCCTGACGACGGCGATGGGAGGTAGCTTCGGCTTGCTGCCACTGACGCCAGACCTCTTTAATGAATTTTGACTCCCAGCTGTGGCGCGGTACATTGCGCTCTCGCCAATAGGCGACAAACTGGGGAATCTGCTGTTGCGCAAAGGCCTGAGTGACACCCAGCTGACTCAGTTGACGCATAGCATCCTGACTCGGCTGCCAGCTATTACCCATAGTCTTGGCTGAAGTAGGC
>Ga0208545_1001371_pt1 | contig 10875 bp, 10 predicted proteins | sample DEB08_DNA_12_FD_185498 | JGI IMG/M metagenome (GOLD analysis project Ga0208545, IMG submission 185498) | Aqueous microbial communities from the Delaware River and Bay under freshwater to marine salinity gradient to study organic matter... | ecosystem: Environmental > Aquatic > Marine > Coastal ... | reverse complement strand
ATAATCTTGTTTTAAATTTAACTGCAGTGTCACCTGTCTGTGAAATAAAATCTGGTATAAATCTACTAATTCTCATAATGAATTCACCGTCTCCTCTAATGTCAGGCATCCCTACAGTTTGTCCTGTATTACTTCTACGTTGGGTAATGTCAAAATCACCAGAAGTAATAGTTCCTATAACCGCAGTTACTGCTCCTCCTGCATTAATTTGATCGGTCCCTGTTTCCTGGTTATAGTATATCGTACTCCCGTCGGTATTACCAGTAACATCTGATGATGCGTTGTCTGATGGGTTATAATATGTTGCGTGTGGTTTATCAAAAACTGCAGAATCTTGCCACGCTGCTCTAGGTAAAGTACCTGTTGTCCATATAGGACGTTTAGGTGATGAGTCTAGATAGTTATAAGTAACCACCCTGTTAATTTGATCTGATGCAGCCGTACAATAAAACCAACTTACTTCACCAAACAGATTATTTAAACCTGCATTAATAAGGTCTCTAGATGTAGCGTTTATATCATCATAGACATGGTCTTCTACAAGACAAGGCATTGATTTTAGTTGACCATCATATGTAAAGAAACCATTCTCTGACATCCAATAGGCTTGGCCGTCGACTTCTATACAAGCATTCTTACCAAACAATCCACAGTTAGTACCTACTTGTTCAAAAGCAAATACAAAATCTCCACCTACAAATTTCATTAAAAACAATGCAGTATCAGTCCATACGTAAATTGCATCCCTACCTTTTATAGCACCCATAATTTTAGAACCATCAGCAAATCTTTGTGTACCAGAATTGTTTTCTGCTTTTACAGTGTAAGCATCCGTGCCATCAATATTTTCTTGGTCAGAGAAACGTAGAAACATATCATCTTGAGTTGAAGGTGTTCCAACTGTGGTTTCTGTTCCAAAGAATACTAAATGTCTATCGGGAGTTGATACCAATACGTGACGTGATGCCGTTGGTGCATTAGCAAGTAATGTGGCTCTAGTATTAACAGCCCCCAATGCTGAAGCGTCCCATTCAAAACATTTACCGTTGTAAATAAGTGCAATTAATTTTGTACCATAGTTATCAAGAATCCATAAACCAGGATTAATTGTAAAGTCAGAAGATGCTGGATCACCCCAACCTGAAAAACTAGAAGTATTTGTGACTGTAGCACCACTACTGTGAGCGGCTTTTGTTGTTCCGTTAACTTCTCGAGCGCCACCACTTAAAATATTTGTTGTAGTATTATTTGCTGTATAACTAATATCTTCTGTACCAATTCTAATTTCACCAGCTGATGGAAAAGCTGCTGAGTTAGTTAAAGGAATATCAGTTACAGCATCATTTATAGTAGAAGCCAAAGTTGTAGTTGCAGCACCTAATGAAGTACCACCAAATAAACCAGCTCCCCATCCAAAACCACCTAATTGTTGTGATGGCCCTACTGTAAAATAACATAAAGCAGAAGCTGATCCAGATGTACTTAATGGTGTGCCACTTTCTTGAGAAGCCATTGTAATTTCAAATGTTGTAGAAGTTGGAACAGACGTCACCATAAATTTTTTATCTTCAAATGTAGCGTCAGTAAAAGTAGAACCTACTGCTGTAACACCACTAACAGCATCAAATAAAACAATGTCATCATCTGCTAATCCATGACTACCGCTACAAGTTACTGTAACAGTTGTAGAAGAACTTGAGCTTGTAAAATTAACCCCGGTTAAAGTAGTTCTTATAGGGTGGATGTCATAATATGTTCCACCTGAATATACATATAAAATTCTGTTAGTTCCTATTGCAGCATATTTAATACCTGCATTGTCATCCCAATGATGAATAGCTCTAGCTGCACCTGTTAGTTTTGTTTCACCTAACTGTTGCCAACCACCTATTTTTTCTGGACTGCCGTATCTAAAACGTACGTTGTCACCATCAAACCATTGTCCCTCAGCCCCGGTCTCTGTGACTTGTTTGTTGAACCCCGGTGCAAAACCTAATTTTTGTAACATATAGCCTCATTATAATACTATTTTATTCCTGATGGTAGACCTAGCTTTGGTCTGCCGTCAAATTTATTTTTATTAGCAAATGGGCCATTTACATGATTATAATGTAGAAATACTTGACCGCAAATGTCCCCGTCAAAAGGCTCTCGCCAATGTTCAAGTTCACAGCCACTATATACTAGCATATCCCCTACTTCAAGCAAGACTTTCGTACCTGCTGGAGCGTTGGGTTTTACAATATTTTGTCTTTCATTAACAACATTATTAGCACCTGTACCGTCTATAAATATAGGCCAAGGATCACCACCTAAATTAACTGTTGTAGATATTTCACAACTAGGTCTATCTTTATGTCGATGTAAACAATCACCTTTCTTATATGCTCTTGCATAAGAATATGTTGGAATTAAATCTAGTCCTGTGTGTTTTTTCATTACTGGTAACATCTTAACCATAAGAGTTTCCATAGCAAAATCAGCATAACAAGAGAATGTATTAGGTATCTGTTGATCGGTCCATGTTCCAAGGATCGGGGACTGTGAGTGTATGTTATGTTCGTACATATAACCTACTGCATCTCGTTTAAGTAGGAAATAGTTTAATATAAAGTTAGCTAGATCGTATGATACAGCGTTCTTTATTACTTGATATTTATTAGTTTGAAATGTCATACAAACATACCTTTCTGTAAAAAATTAAATGATACAGATATTCTTATATCATTAGATTCGTTAGGATCAACACAGTGCATTAACCAAGAAGGAAACATAATACATCTTCCAGCAATAGGTTCGTAATGTGTTTCTCTAAATAGTCTTGCAGGAACTGGTCCTTTTTTCTGGTTTGGTCTAACCATTGCAGCTGATGATCTTGGATCATCTATCTTTAAATGTCCTGAGTTCTTAGGTGCTTTGATATAATACACACCTGACCATAATGAATTTGGATGTTGATGTGCTCTGTTCATTCCACCTGGTGGATTTATATTAGCCCACATATTACCAAGTACAGGCTCACTATCTAAATGCTCTTGTTCGTATATTGTTTTTTGACATGCATATAACATATCAACTAATTTTTTAAATTGTGGTAACTCAGCCATATTTGTAGGTGAGTGCCAACCTTGAACATTAGTTCTTGTTATACCTTTATCTTGTTTAGACCAAGCTACAATATCTCTTTCAAGTTCTTGATTAAGAGTAGGGTGTTCTATATCTGCAATATAGATAGGGGTTGGAAAATGTAAATCTCTATGCATTATTTAAATGGTGTTCCTCCAAACCACATAACAAGTGATTGTCTTCTACCACGTGTAACTGGTTTTACTCTATGTCTTATAAATGAAGCAAAGAATATTGCGTGTCCTTGTTTTATTTTTGCAACTTTACCTTCAGTCATTAATTCTAAATCTCCTCCTTCAAACTCTGATTCAGGAGAAAGTAGACAAGTCATAGATATTTTTCGAACTGGTGGTTCGTGTGCACAGTTTACATCATTATCTACATGCCAATCATAGAATCCTCCCTCTGGATATTCTGTGTATTGTGCCATTTCTGTAATTTGCATTCCATCAAAACCAAAATGATTACCATTAGTAGTTTTCATAATATGTTCAATGTTTTTGTACATCTCTGGTGTTTTAGAAAAGGGTATCCAACTAATATGTGAAGTTCTAGTTTTAGTATCTAACACAGCACCTTTAATACCACCTTGTTTGTTTCCAACATAGGCATCTTGTTTAGGCTCTGCACGTCCTGCTGCAATAATCATTTTACATTGTTCAGGTGTAAAAATAGGTTTTGTGGTTTCAACTATATAAGATTTCCATCGTGGTTCTGTTATCATATTAATATCCGTATTCTACCCATCCTGTTATTATATATTTATCATTCGACAAAGGTGGGTTGCCTCTATGAACGTGTGTAAATTGTGACGGCCAAACTAACATAGTATTTTTTTCAGGTTTGAATCTACACTTTTGATATAAAAATTCTGTCTCTCCACCCTCGTTCACATCATTAAGATAAACCATAAAAGCTAGTATTCTATTTCTTGCTTTCATCTCAGCATTTTCACAATGCCAAAAATGATAGCCTTCACCTACTTTAGTTTTTTGAATTTTTACTTCTAGTATATTATGTGTTGCTAATTTTTTTAGGTATGAATATTTTTGTACATACAGAGGATAAACATCTTTAAAAAACATATCTATAAAAGGTTTGTTGTTATAAGTCATTGGAACATTAGTATCTCTAATAGTATCGATTGCATTATCAGATACTAACATCTCATCTTCTCGTCTTGGATATACTGCACCTTGTTGTTCACATTTGTTAAAGTAATTTGTATAATCATCTATCAATTCATTAGGCATAAAATTTTTAAATAACCCTATGTGATTATCTATGTAATATTGTTTGTCCATTAACTAGCACCTCTGTTTTTTATTGGATCAAACTGCACATCACAGTTTGCAGCAAGAGTTCGTCTAACTTCATTAGTTCCATTAAACGGATATACGCAGTGTCTCATATCATATGGAAAGATATAAAAGTCTCTAAGGTCCATGGGTGGCTGATAATCTATCTTAGCAAACTGACCATTAGCTGCTCCTAATATCTGTAGTCTACCGTTCTGTTGTATGTGTCCTGCTGAGTATTCTTTACCAAATGTAGAAGGCATTTTTAAAATCATCACAGAAGATAAACCAGTAAACAACATACCTCTATGAATGTGTGTAGGGTTATATTCGTGTTGTTTCATTTCATTAACCCATATAGAATTTAAATGGGTTTCATAATCTCTAATTTTATTAAAAGCTAAATAATGTTTAAACATTTCTATAAAATAATTAGTTACATCTCTTGGTAACATATTATGATTTTTCATTTTAGATTGGTCTTGACCATGATAAAATAAAGAATGTTCATTCTCTATCTTACCTACTAACTGACCATTAGCGGGTTCTAGATTATGAAAGTTAGATTCATAAATATAATTAATAGAGTTAAATATATCTAATGGAACCTGGTACTTTAAAATCGATTGACCTAAAAATACAAAATCAAACTTTGGGTTTTCCATGTTGAGTTATTTGTTCTTTCTCTTTGTAACTGCTTTCTAATTCACCAGACTTTTTAATTCTTTGTAGTGATTGTAATTGACCCATTACATTAAAGATTTCAGACTCTGATGAGTTAGCATTTAAAGTTTTTGCTTTCTCGTGATACTGTAATCCATATGATTCAAGTTGATGTTGGTTAACATCTTTGTCATTAAATGATCCATCGTTAAATTCTTTTTTTAATTTAGACCACATTTTAATTTCACGCATTCTATGCCTTGCAACTTTTTCCATAGAGGCTTTACCAAATCTAGCTTCGTCTAAATCTATTTGATATTTAGTTCTTTTATATTCATCTTCTTCTTTGTCTATTTTCTTTTCTAACCAAGTTATCTTTGCTTCGTTTCTTCTATAGTCAAACGATAAAGTCATTAGGTTATCTAAGTATGATGATTGTTCTCTTACACACTGCCAATATTTTGCAGCTTTAGTTGGATATCTATTGTCTTGTAATACAGAAAACCTTGCTTCTGTTTCTGTTCGAAACATTTGTTTCTTGGTCCATGTATCACGAAGCTCGTCTACCATACCTTTAAAATCGGTAAGGTCTTGTGGTTCTAATAAATTATTTAAATGAGTTTCCTCTTTTTGTATAATATCTTTTACGTCTTTTTTATCTGTCATTTCTTTATCCTTTATGTTTCTCTCTTATATATACTAACTAAAATATATTACAAGTCTTAACTGTCTGTAAATGTTCTTGTAACTATAGCTCCTGCACCTAACCATTCTTCTGTTGCAGTTCTCATTTCATTTGATGGACCTTCTCCACCAAAAGCTATAGCAGATGTTGCAGTGCCCGCTCCTGCCATGGCATTAAATCCACTAGGTGGACTTAAATCAGCTTGTTCAACCCAACTACTACCATTCCATAATTCAACTTTAACTGTTCTTAGATCTGTTGGAGAATCATCATATCCTCCAAAAATTAATCCTGAAGTATTATCAGATCCAGCTGATCCGCCAAAAGATCTTTCAAAACCTATATCAGCAACTTCACTCCAACTAGCTCCATTCCAAGATTCTGTTTTTTTATAATAATTTCCTCCTGGAGCTTGTCCACCACATACTATGGCAGAAGTTACTGTTCCAAATCCTTGTTGCCCATATCTAGCTACGGAAATATTTTGTATTTCAGTCCAACTAGTTCCATTCCATTGTTCTACAACAGACACAACTCCAGGACTAGGAAAATCTGCTCCACCAGATGCTAAAGCAGAAGTATTACTTACTCCTGCTGCTCCTCCTTGTTGTCTTGCAGTGCCTAAATCTGCAACCTCTGTCCAAGCACTTCCATTCCAAGAATTAGTTTTTGCTGATTCTGCTCCTGGTGCTGTTACTCCACCATACGCTAAAGCAGAAGTTTGACTACCACTTCCCATTAAACCTCTTCTTGCAGTATTTAAATCTCCTACTTCACTCCAAGCACTTCCATTATAAGATTCACATAAAGCTGATGGTGCTGCTGGAGGTGGGGCAAGATATCCACCAAATCCTAATGCAGCTGAACTACTTGTACCTGCTCCAGCCATTTGTCTTCTTCCTGTGCCTAAAGTTCCGCCACTTGACCAAGCTCCAGCAGTTGTAGCCGCTGCACCTTTTAAAACATTTGATGTCGAGTTAAACCAAACTTGTCCTTCAACAGGATAAGTTGGATCGGTTTCTACCACTTCAATTTGTGTTCCTTTAATTTCTTTGTATGTTGCCATAATTAATCCGTACTTATTGTTTTAACACTTGTTGATGGAGTATTCCACTCTTCTGTTAATCCAACCTTAGCAGGTTGTTGTCCACCAAAATATAATCCTGCAGTAGATGAACCTGATGCAGCACTAGTAGCTCTCCCACTATTTAAATTGTTTTGTTCTGACCAAGATGAACCATTCCATAATTCAGCATTTGTTGAAAAACCTGGGTTACCACCTGCGTTAACAAAACTGTCATAAACTCCAAAAGCACTTCCAGCATTTCTTGCTTGGTTCATACTAGTTATGTTTGTCCAACTTGTTCCATTCCATTCTTCTGAAACTGCAGTATAAGTAGTTGTTTCTCCTCCTGCTGCTAAAGCAGCTGTTCTTGTGCCATTTCCAGATAAATAATATCTAGCAGTATTTAAATCATTAACTGCTGTCCAACCACTTCCATTCCAAGCTTCTGTTTTATCAGATGGACCAGGTATACCATAATCAAATCCACCATAAGCTATAGCGGCTGATGTTGTACCAGCGGCAGCAGTACTTTGTTTACTGTTAACACCTACTGCAGCAACTGCTGTCCAACTTGTTCCATTCCATTGTTCAACATTTGTAGCGTTTCCAGGAGAACCAAAATATCCTCCAATAGCTAAAGCTGCTGTTCCTGTCCCAACTCCTGCCATATAAGATCTTCCAACATTTAAATTGTTTTTATTTGTCCAAGTAGTTCCATTGTATAATTCTGTTTGATTACCTTCATAAGTCGGTGTTCCACCTCCTGGAGCTATACCACCAAAAGCTAAAGTAGAACTTTGAGTTCCTGCGTTTGAACTTCCTAAATTAGATCTAGCGGTGTTTAGTTCATTAGCTGTAGTCCAAGCACCAACTTGAACTGTGCCTGCACCGTTCCATAGTTCAACTCCTGCTGGAGTTGGATTACCTCCAGCTGCAAATCCAGCTGAAGCACTACTTCCGTTTCCTGTTAATTCATATCTACCCGTGCTTAAATCACTTTGTTCAGACCAACTTGTTCCATTCCATAATTCTGTTATAGCTGCAGCTGGTTCATTACCAAATGCTAATGCCGATGTAGCTATTCCAAAACCTCCAGCAAGAGTTCTTGCTGTGTTTAAAGCATTTACTTCAGTCCAACTACTTCCATTGTACAATTCTGTTTTTGTTGTTGTAGGTGGAGTTCCACCAAACGCTAAAGCTGATGTATTACTTGCACCAGCAGCACCTGAAAAATATCCTCTATTAGTATTTAAATCACTTACTTCTGTCCAAGATGATTCATTCCAAGAATCTGTTGATGCTGTGCTTCCACCAAAAGCTAGTGTAGAAGCTTTTGTTCCAGAACCACTTAAACCTTGTCTTGCCACTGGCATGTCAGTTACTTCTGTCCAGCTAGTTCCATTCCAAGCCTCATTGTCTGCGGTATTAGATGTATGCACTCCACCAAAAGCTAAAGCCGAAGTATTAGATATACCCGAACCACCGAAAGCTCTTCTCGCTAAATTTAAATCACCTTTTTCAGTCCAACTTGTTCCATTAAATGATTCTGTTAAAGCTGAATTAGGTGGTGTGGTTCCTCCAAAAACTAAACCCGATGTTTGTGTACCAGCTGAAGCTAAAGCTTTTCTTCCAGTTCCTAAACTATTACCAGTAGACCAAGAGCCGGTTGCATTTGTATTAAGATATTGAAACTTTAATGTGTTGGCCGTATCGTTATACCACACCTCTCCCGTATTCGGATTATCGGGATCCGTAGTGTAGTTCTGTATTCTACTACCATGTGTGCCTAAATACGTAGCCATTTAATTTTATTCCTCTAATGTTATGTCAGCAGGTCTTTTGTTCATTGGATCATTTTTCTCTTCATCCGTCTGAGCATCCCAAGTAGCTTGCGCTGCTTGAACCTCTGCATTAACAATCGCTTGTGCTTCATCCTTAGTTTTTAAAGCACCTGCAACTTTAGCAATCCAAAGATTACCGTGTTTATTGTATGCAGGAACTTGCCAAACATTACCAGGAAAGCTTGCAAACGTGATTCTTTGAGATTCAACATGATCGATAAACCCCTTTCCCCAGTTTTCTGCTACACAGTATTGATATGTTTTTGCCATAGTTTTCTCCTTTTATTAATCTGTTAAAGTTTTTATCACATTTGATGGAACATTCCACTCTTCTGTTTGTCCTGCAGCTGGTGGAGTTCCTCCCATAGCTAAAGCAGCTGTTGTTGTTCCGCATCCCGCTAAATCGTTTCTCCCTGCATTTAAATCACTAGTTTCAGCCCAACTTACACCATTCCATTCTTCTGTTACTCCAGAAGTTGCTGGTGGGTTTCTTCCAAAAGCTAAAGTTGCTGTTACTGTTCCAGCTCCTGCTAAATTATATCCTGCAGTATTCATACTATTCATGTTTGTCCAACTTGTTCCATTCCATTGTTCTGTTGCTGCAGTTACATTAGGATCAAAATCATAACCACCAAAAGCTAGTGCTGCAGTTTTTGTTCCAGATCCTCCCAGAACAAACCTAGCAGTATTTAAATCAGCAACTTCACTCCAAGCTGTTCCATTCCAAGCTTCTGTTAATGCTTGTTGTCTTGTTGGAGGAGAAAAATCATCTCCACCAAAACCTAAAATTGATGAATTAGATACTCCTGCAACACCTAAAGATTTTCTAGGAGTTCCTAAATCTGGTTTATTGGACCAAGAAGTGTCATTCCAACTTTCTGTTGCACCTGTTATAGTATTACCAGGAGGTACAAATCCACCAAAACCTAAAGCTGATGTTTTTACTCCACCACCTGATATATTTTGTCTGGCAGTATTTAAATCTGCTAATTCAGTCCAAGTAGATCCATTATAAAATTCTGTTTCTGCTGTTAAATTATCTCCTGGAGGATAGTTTCCTCCAAAATATAATGCTGATGTTTGTGTACCTGCACCTGCTCCAGTATATTTTCCTCTATTCATAGGTGTAGCTGTAGACCAAGCACCAATTGGTACACCTGCACCTGTCCACTCTTCTGTTGCTGCTGTGGTTGATGGAGTATTTCCTCCATAACCTAGAGCAGACGTTGCTGTGCCATTACCTGCTAAATTATTTCTAGTAGTATTTAAATCTGATGTTTCTGTCCAGTTTGTGCCATTCCATTCTTCTGTAATTGCAACTATTGTAGTTGGATTACTTTCTCCACCAAACGCTAAAGCAGATGTGTTATCAGCTCCACCACTTCCTAATTCCCTTCTTGCTGTATTCAAATCACTTACTTCTGTCCAACTAGTTCCATTCCAGGATTCTGTGTTTGCTGTATTTGTTGTTGGTCCATCTATACCTCCATAAGCTAATGCAGATGTTACTGTACCATTAGCACCAAGGCCCCATCTAGGATCATTTACGTCTGCAATTTCTGTCCAACTAACTCCATTCCATTGTTCTACTAATGCACCTGGAGACGCAGGAAGTCCTGAAATACATAATGCAGAAGTATTATCAACTCCAGCTGAACCCATTCTTGATCTTACACTATTTAAATTAGCAACTTCTGTCCAATTAGTTCCATTCCATACTTCTGTAAGATTGTCAGGATTTGCTCCTGTAGGTGGAAAAGGATCTTCTCTCCCAAAAGCTAAAGCAGAGGTAGAAGTTCCTGTACCACCTAATCCAGTTCCACCTTTAGTTAAATCGCCTACTTCAGTCCAAGATGTACCATCATATAATTCTGTTTTTCCTGCTACGCCTGGAATAGGTGATCCAGCAAAAGTTAAACCAGAAGCATTACTTGCTCCTGCACCTGCAGCTGTTGTTCTAGCTGTATTTAAATTTGCACCAGTTCTCCACGAACCAGCAGTAGTTACATTTAGATATTGATATTTGAAATCTTTGTTAGTGCTATCGTACCATAGCTCACCTTTCACGACTCCTGGGTAATTACCAGCGTAGTTGACAACCGAAGTTCCAACTTTCTCTTTATAAGTAGCCATGATTATTTATTCTTTAGCAACCAACCCTGAGTTCCATCCGTATAAACCAAAGTATTTGCTGCT
>Ga0208545_1001360_pt1 | contig 10928 bp, 12 predicted proteins | sample DEB08_DNA_12_FD_185498 | JGI IMG/M metagenome (GOLD analysis project Ga0208545, IMG submission 185498) | Aqueous microbial communities from the Delaware River and Bay under freshwater to marine salinity gradient to study organic matter... | ecosystem: Environmental > Aquatic > Marine > Coastal ... | reverse complement strand
AGAAAAACTTGAAAATGAAGTAGCAATGGCCATGGCCGGCGGCACAGGTTATAGTTTTTCAATTGGCTAACTTATTGAAATCATTGAAGAAAATAATACAATGATTTCAATGACTTAAAAACACCAAAGTTTACGCTAACATTCTACTACCAATGTAAATACAATTACAGTAGGGAGAGTCCGATGTGTTCACCGTTTGTAAGAAAAGAAGCCAACAGACTTTTTTGGTTAGTTAAAGGTCACCTAATTCCAAAACAAGAACCAGACAATATTGTTGAAGGCTATTACGATAGTTATTTTAAACGCCTGTGGAATGATGAGTCTCAGTGCTTAGACGTATACGAACGTGGTTTTGAAGCAGCTTACAAAGCCAGAGAAGCAGAAATCTTAGATGAAGAAGTGGCAAGTGTTGCTGTACTAGGCGGACACTACGATTAACGGTTGACATCACTTAATTTTTAATGTATAATGTATTTAAACATTAGGAGATTCAGATGACAAAACTCAAGTTATTAGTAATAGGCCATGGACGGCATGGTAAAGATACTGTGTGTGAAATGCTACGTGACCATTACGGATACACTTTTGAAAGCAGTTCAAAGTTTTGTAGTCTACAATTTATATACAACGATCTAAAGGACAAGTATGGATATGCTAATGAGGAAGAGTGTTATGCTGACAGGCATAATCACAGAGCAGAATGGTATAATGCTATCTGCGATTATAATGTACCTGATGCAGCGACTCTAGGCAGAGAGATGTTTGAAGCTTATGATATCTATTGTGGGCTACGCAACAAGCGTGAATTCTTTGCAATGCAAAATACTGGTGTATTTGATTACTGTATTTGGGTTGATCGCAGTATGCATCTAGAAGCTGAATCTACTGACTCAATGAGCTTAGAGCAATGGATGGCAGACTTTACAATTGACAACAACGGTACACTAGAAGACTTGAAGTTTAACTTAGATCAATTAATAAGTTACTTAGAAGTCAGGTCGTAAATCGCCTTGCTTCCAGCGTATACCTTCTTTTTGAGTTATACGCTGACAATTAGCACATATCGTCTTTAAGTTATTAGGACGACAATTAATTAAATCACCATCTATATGAAACACATTAAACTGTTCAGGATGCTTTGATTTAAACCCGCATTTTTCGCAAACATCTTTCTTTTCATACCCACGTTGTTTCCATAACGGTATTCCGTGTCCAGCACCATTACGCAAACAGCGTTCGCATTTCTTTCGATAATAAGTTTTGCCTTCTTTACGGTAGTTTATTGCAGCAGGACGTTGCCCGCAAGTGCATAATGGTCTCATATTGTATTTAGCTCACCTTTTCGGTACCTTTTTAGATGGTATATGTTAGGTGTTTTGTGTTCATTATAATAAATACTGTATAGAGAACACTAACCACTCAACAGGAGAAACAACATGGCATTAGTATCACCAGGCGTAGAAGTCAATGTAATTGACGAATCATTCTACACACCAGCATCCGCTGGAACGGTACCTATGATCTTTGTTGCTACAGCTAGTAATAAAACTAAAAGTAGCGGCACAGGAACAGCAGTAGGTACTACTAAATTAAACGCAGGCAAACCATACCTAATCACTAGTCAGCGAGAGCTTGGTGAAACATTTGGCGATGCTTTATTTTATAGCGACAACAACGGCAATATGATCCACGGCGGAGAACTTAACGAATATGGTCTTAATACAGCATATTCAGTTTTAGGTGTTTCAAATCGTGCATACGTTGTTCGTGCAGATTTAGATCTATCAGAACTAACAGCAAGTGCAACAGCGCCCGGCGGCGAAGCTGCAAACGGCGCATACTGGTTTGATACTTCGACCAGCAACTACGGTATACTTGAATGGAATGGCTCAGGCATTAATGTTACTGGTGGACAAAGCTTTACATCAAAAACACCTACAGTATTAACAGTTATAACTGATTTATCATCAGGCCTAGCATCGGCACCAAAAGGTTCAATTGGTCAAATTGGCGATTATATAATTGACGCAAACGATAACATGAATAGAGCATACTATAAAACACCAGGTTTTGGCACATCAGCACAAAGAGCTGGTAATGCAGGCACTTGGGTAGAACTAGGTAGTGATGCTTGGAAAGCAAGTTGGGCTGTAACACGCGGCACAGCATCTAATCCTGTAACAACTGCAAGTGATTCAATTAGTATTAACGGAACAACTGTTATAAATTCAGGAACTGACATTGCTGGTATGGTAACAGCAATTAACGCTCCGGCAGTAGACGGAGTAACAGCAGCACTAGTAGACGGTTCGATTGAAATTTATGCAAATAGTTTAAGTGAATCAAACGGTTCAGTTGCTGACGGCAAAGTTACACTAGCAGAAGGTAACGATACGCTACTAGCTGATCTAGGTCTGACAGCAGGCACATATAGTTCACCTAGGCTACAGCCAGCACCGCATACAAGTGTTCCAGAATTTAAGTCAAGCGATACAACCCCTGCACCGAGTGGCAGTGTTTGGATTAAAACAACTACTCCGAATGGTGGAGCAAAATTAAGTGTTAAGCAGTATAGTACAGCTACACAGCTTTGGTCAACTGTAGATACACCAATCTACACTACACCAGAACTTGCAATTTACGGCTTGGATAAAACAGGCGGCGGCGCAAACTTATTAGCTGGTGCATTATATGCAAAAGTTAATGTAGACGAGCTTGCTAACCCAATTGGAAACTACAAAGTATACACTCGTGCAACAGCAGGAGCAACTAGTATTACTGGTACAGCTATTGCTAGTATTGCAGCACTAACTTACACTTTTACCTTGCAAGAAACTAGAGCAAATACAGCAGTTCTTCCAGCAGCAGTAACAGTAAGTGTTACTACAACTGGCGCAACTACTGATGCAGAATTAATTGCAGCAGCAATTAACGCAAAAGGTATGACAAATGTTGTAGCACTAGTAGACTCACAAAACAGAGTTGTGATACAGCATAAACTAGGCGGCGAGATCAATATTGTTGATACTGATGGCGGTTTAGCACTAGCAGGATTTAGTGCAGCAAATACAGCAAACTTGTATGTAGGACCAAATAGTACTGGATTAGTAGCATCTAACTGGAAGCCACTAACTTACACAGCATCTGGTACAGTTCCATTAAGTCTAGCAACAGACGGTCAATTATGGTACAACAGTGTTGTTGACGAAGTTGACATTCTAGTACACAATGGCGAAGCTTTTGTTGGTTTAAACTACGATGGCGCATCAGGATTAAGTAGTGTTGCAAGTCCATATACTGGAACTAACGCAGAAGGTCCTATTGTAAGTGCAACTGCTCCAACAACACAAACTAATGTTGCTAAAGATCCATTAGTTAACGGTGACATTTGGGTAAGCACAGCAGACGTTGAAAACTATCCAGCAATTTACCGTTGGAATGCAGACTTAACTACACCGGCTTGGATACTACTTGATAAAGCAGATCAATCTACAGAAAATGGTGTACTATTTGCAGATGCACGTCAAGGTGACACTGGCGGAACACTTGTTCCATTAGATGCACCTAGTGCAACTATTGCAGAATTGCTTGTAAGTGATTATGTAGACACAGATGCTCCAGATCCATCATTATATCCAAAAGGTATGTTGCTATGGAACTTACGTAAGAGCGGATTTAATGTTAAGCGTTTTGAGCGTACTTATGTAGATACAACTGCTAAAAACGTTCGCCAAGGCGGAGTTGATGCAGGCGCATCAATGGCAAACTACTATCCACATCGTTGGGTTACTGATTCAGGTAACCAAGAAGATGGTTCAGGTAGCTTTGGTCGTCATGCACAGCGTAAGAGTGTTGTACAAGCACTACAAGCACTAGTTAACGGCAACCAAGATATACGTGACGAAGAAAGTCGTCAGTTTAACTTAATGGCTGCTCCAGGTTATCCAGAGCTAATTGGTGAAATGATCACACTAAACTATGACAGACGCTTAACTGGGTTTGTTGTTGGTGATACACCATTACGTTTAACACCAGATGCAACTTCATTAAATGAATGGGCAACTAACATTAAACTAGCACTAGAAGATAACGACAACGGTGCAGTTAGCTACGACGAGTACATGGCTATGTATTATGGCGCAGGCTTTACAAGTGATAACGCAGGAAATAACATTGTTGTTCCGGCTTCACACATGGCACTACGTACTATTATACTAAACGACCAAGTTGCTTTCCCCTGGTTTGCTCCAGCAGGAACACGTCGCGGTGGTGTAAGTAATGCTACAAGTTCAGGTTACATTAATGCAGAAGGCGAATTTAAGTCAGTAGCATTAAACACTGGACAGCGTGATACACTTTATTCAAATGCAATTAATCCGATCACATTCATTAGTGGTGCAGGACTTGTAGTATTTGGACAAAAGACCCGTGCAAGAAACGCAAGTGCATTGGATCGTGTTAACGTAGCACGTTTAACTGTATACTTACGTGGACAGTTAGAGTTGTTGGCTAAGCCATACTTGTTTGAGCCAAATGATAAGATCACAAGAGATCAAATCAAAGCAGCAGCAGATGCATTATTACTAGAACTAGTAGCACTACGTGCATTGTATGACTTTATTGCAGTATGTGATGAATCCAATAACACACCGGCAAGAATCGATCGTAATGAACTATACTTAGACATTGCTATTGAGCCAGTAAAAGCTATTGAGTTTATCTACATTCCATTAAGAATTAAGAACACAGGCGAAATTGCAGCACTAGGTTAATATGCGCATATAATGAGTGGGGAAAGTTCCTCACTCATTTAAGCATAAATACTGTATAGGAGAATATAAATGCCAATTACAACATTACAAAATATCAGTGTACCTACAGAAGGTGCTGGAAGTAACTCATCATTATTGATGCCTAAACTACAGTATCGCTTTAGAGTATTACTAGACGGCTTTGGTACAACTGGAGGTCCAGATGGTACTAGAGAAGTTTCAAGACAAGTAGTAGACGTAACTCGTCCAAACGTTAGTTTTGAACAAATGACAATTGAAGCTTACAACAGCAGAACATATCTTGCAGGTAAGCACACATGGGAACCAATTACGCTAACACTACGCGAAGATGCAAACAACAACGTACAAAAAGTTGTTGGACAGCAACTTCAAAAGCAGTTCGATTTCTTCGAGCAGTCGAGCGCAGTATCAAGTGGTACTTACAAATTCCAAACTAGAATCGAAATTCTAGATGGTGGCAACGGCGCTAATGGAGCAAACGTAATTGACCGCTTCCAATTAGTTGGTTGTTATTTAGAATCAGCAAACTACAATTCACTAGCATATGCAACTAACGAAGCAGTAACAACTACACTAAGTATTCGTTATGACAACGCTATCCAGTTTGGATCAGACGAGTCGTTCGAAGGCATCGGCGAAGCAGTTACAAGAGCAGCAGCGGCAGCAATTGGCGGCACGACTGTTACTGGCTAATACTATTAGTTGAAGTTGGTATTTTCTATAGAGAGCGGAGATTGTTAATTCAATCTTCGCTTTTCTTTATATACAAGGTTAATACATAAGGATAAATATTAGTATGAGCCTAAAAGATGCATTCCTATTTAATCTTCAATCAGAAACACATTTGCGTGACGCCCGTCATGCGAATCAAATTTATACTGCACATAATTTTGCTTTTGCTCCTAAAACAAAGTACATGTATCATGTGAGGTTTGATCCTCACCAAGACGTCGGAAGCAACACAAATACATCTAAATTCCAAAAAGAAATCGGCATACTTGTCAAGTCAGCAGACTTGCCTAGCTTTAGAGCAAGTGTAGAAAACAAACAACAATATAATCGCAAAAAAAATGTACAAACTAGAGTTGATTATCAAGACTGTAGAATCGCATTCCACGACGATAATACTGGAGTTACTAGAGCATTATTAGAAGATTATTATAGATATTACTTTATGGACGCTAACAAAGTTACAGGCGGGCTTGAAACTGCATACCAGCCGCGCGACAAATATTTTGGCGATGTACCAAATTACGGACTTAACAATGGAAAACCAAATCCATTTTTTAAAAGTATTACTATATACCAACTAGCACGTAGAGAATGGGTTGCATACACTTTAGTTAATCCATTACTTACAGCATGGGATCACGGTAGTGTTGAAAGCGGCGGCACAGACTTTAATGAAAATACAATTACAGTTGCATACGAAGCTGTACAATATACTAACGGTTCGGTTGCAGGAGATACGCCAGCAGGGTTTGCAGATGCATCGATAGGATATGATGTAACTCCTAGTCCGCTCGGCTACTTAGATAATGCAATGATCTCAGGTAACGATGGAGGCAAAGGGCTGCTTCCTACATTACTAGGCTTAGGTACTTCAGCATTGTTAAATAAAGCATTTGGAAATAGTAATAGTCCTAGCAAAAATATTTTAAAACAAGTTGCAACTGGAGTAATAGGAGGAGTAGTATCTAATGTATTGTCACAAAACAAATTACCTGTTCCTGATCCTCAAAATCAACAGCAATCGTCGACATCTTCGTCTACTAATTCTGCATCGCTTTCTAGCAATCAAATTAATACATTGTTATTATCGCCGGCTATTGCAAATCAGATTACTCCATCATTAATTAATAGCGGAGCTTTGCCTAATGTAGATATTAATATTTACAATAATTCAACAGCTTCACAAAAAGCAGCATACAATGCACAAATAGCAAGTAAAATTGCAAACGGCGACCAAAATTTAACACAAATTGCATCAAATGCACTTACAGATTTAGGATATTAAATCATGGAAAATAAAAATATTACTACAGAATTTTTTAATAATTTTTATAACTTGGAAGTTAGTTACAATCCAAGTGAAGTAGATGCAGTAATCGGATATTTTCTAAAAAGAGGATTCGGAGAAGTTAGTGCAATCAATACTGCTAGTGTGTTATTACAGCAAGCAAAAATTGATGAATTAAATGTACAACAGTTATTAGATACGCTTAAAGGTGTTACAGATGTACAGCTAAGTCTTATCGTCGCACAAATACTTAACTTCAATAGAGAAAAGACTAGTGTACTAGGCTTTAGAGAACAAGATGCACAGTCTCAGTTATTTGATCAAAGAAACGTTGTAATATGATATGTCTAGATTTGCGCAGGGTAAATTTAATCTAAAAAATCCGCAAAAGTACATAGGTAATAAAGTTCCTACATACCGCTCAGGATGGGAATTTACTTTTATGAAGTTCTGCGACGAGCATCCTGCAATTGAAAACTGGGCAAGTGAAGCAGTACGTATACCCTACCGCAATCCATTAACTGGCAAACAAACTGTATATGTTCCTGACTTCTTTATTTCCTATGCAGACAAAAGTACTAAAAAGCGTGTAGAACTAATTGAAGTTAAACCTGCTAATCAAGCAATGCGAGAACGCCTTGGTAATAGCAAACACAATCAAGCACATTATGTAGTTAATCAAGCCAAGTGGGAAGCTGCAAGAGCATGGTGTAAACAAAAAGGAATTATATTCCGTATAGTAACCGAAGACGATATATTTCATACTGGACGCAAAAGATAAATGGCAGTAATTATTAAAGATTATAATAGTGTCTTTATACATATACCTAAAACCGGCGGCAGCAGCATACAGCAATGGTTACTAGATAATACAGATAGCTGTGTAACAAAAGGCACAAAGCACCACACACTAACTGCTATTGAATCCAAATACGGAAAATTTGACTTTAGTTTTGCAGTAGTAAGAAATCCTTGGGATTGGTGTGTTAGTTGGTACTTCTTTAGTCGAGATAGAGCGTTACGTAGAATTAAACATCCTAAAAATAAGGGCAAGTTTAGTTTAGAATATAACCAGCAGGTATTAAATGATTTTGAAAGAGGGTTTGAATACTTTATAGAAACTACAATGTTAAAGGATCAATACCATAGGACAGTGGGCATAGATTATATTATAAAGTTAGAAAATATTAATGAAGAAATAAAAGTAATAGCTAAAAAATTTAATATTAACAAAGACTTACCAGTTATAAACGCATCTAGTAGAAATAAAAATTACCAAGAGTATTATAATGATAACACTAGGAAAATAGTACAAACTAAATTTGAAAAAGATATTAATACATTTGGATATAATTTTAGCTAAATAATAGTAGCATATAATGGAAAGTTTAAATGACTAAAAAATTAGAAGACCTGCTAAATTTACCTGATTCAAAAGAAATTATAAAACAAGCAGAAGTTCAAGAAGCAGAACAAACAAAACATGAAATGGCAAATGTAGTTGAAACATTCCGTGACATTGAAGAGTTTGATAAAATTGCTAGTGCATTACCTGCCATAAAAGGCTTAGGCAAAATGGCAGACGACGAGCTTAATGAAATTGCTGATAAAGCAATGCAAGCATACGATGATCTAATGGATTTAGGTATGAATGTAGAAAGTCGTTACAGCGGCAGAGTATTTGAAACTGCTGGCGGCTTGCTTAAAACTAGTTTAGATGCTAAAGTAGCTAAACTTAATAATAAATTAAAAGTAGTTGAACTACAACTTAAAAAGCAAAAACAGGACAACGACGGCAAAGGACCTGGCGATGGCGACATTGTTAATGGAGCAGGCTATGTTGTTACTGATAGAAATAGCCTTTTAGAAAAGCTCAAAGGTATGGATAAAGATAAATAATACATATAGAACGGGGATCATTGCGCGATGAGATCATTTACAACAGTACTAACAGAGTCTAAAAAGACTTACGAATTTAAAATTGGTGTTGCAGGGCCTTTACCAGAAGGATTTGAAGACACACTAGAAACAATACTTAAAAAGTATGGTGCTAGCAACCTAACTTCAGGTAAGAAAACACCAATACAAGAACGACCACTAGACTTTCCACAACTACAGAATATGGAAGTTACCTATTTTGAACTAGGTATTGAATATCCAACTACGCCACAAGTATTACAAGCGTACATTGGCAACTGTTGTAATATTGATCAAGCATATGTGATTGTGCGTAATTTAGGCGATCCTAGAGAAGAATATCAAGAAACCAAAGACGATGCACCATACGAAGCTATGTTAACTAAAGAAGACATGGGTGGAGAAAGTGCGCAAGACAATGTTTCTGGAAACAGAATAATGAGTCTTTTAAAAGAACTAGAAACTGTGCGTAAAGAAAATGAACACAGTGGTGCTGAAGGCGCTCCAGTTGGAGAGTCAACAGACATTGGTGACACAGAAAATACAAAAGCAGTTGTAGGAGGCTGAAATTATGGATATGAAGAAATTAATTGAATCAATGGATCACATCGAAGAATGTGGAATGACAGAGATGCCTGCTGCAATGCCAGCACCAGAAATGGACAAAGGCAATCCGGTAACAGTAAATGTTAGTATGAACGCAAGTGGTAAAGAACACGTTGCAGATCTACTAGACATGATGAAAAATGCAGGACTGGGTGGTGCAGAACCAGTAGGGGCTAAAATGCTTTCGCCGCGTATGGATATGGAACGCTTGTCGAGCATTATGGGTGAGCCAAAAGACGAACCAGAAATGGAAGAGATTGAGGAAGCCGCTGATCCTAAACTTGCGTCAATGATTGCTAAGTTTGTAGATGATGTGGAGGCAGAGTTAAGATACTTTGGCCAGCCCGACGCTGCCAAAGTAGGCATGCTAATAAAGCAAGGTAATGTAGAAGATGCTGCTGGAGAAATGGCAGATGCTATGACCGATCAAGACGGCGGCAGTGATAAGTTTGATATGGTAATGCAAACAGCGCAAGAATACATTGAAGATTATATGAGCGAAGATGAATCATATGCTGCTGAAATGGATGACGAAGAAGATGAGTTAGCAGCTGATATTGAAGATCCAATGGATGATGAAGAAGCAGAAACTGAAGATATGTCCAGTGAAGGCACTTACACTGTTAAAGTTAAAGGCAAAGACATGGACAGTCAGATGGAACTTGCTAGACTTGCAGGATTGCCTACTAATGAAGTAGACGACGAAGTTGAAGAAGCAGGCGGCGATTATGAAAACGAGCCAGACGAAGAGTATAGCGATTTAAGTGCTGTTATCCCAGACGGCGATGACTTACACAAGCAAAAGAAATCACACCCAGCAACAGCAGGTGGCGACAATCCAATGTCAGTTGAAAGTATTAAAGCTACACTAATGGCAGCTTTGCAAGAAAAGAAACTATCTGAAGGTGAATTGCCAGCAGCACTAAAAGCATACCAAGCTAAAAAAGGCAAAGGTAAAGCACCTGCTAAAGGTAAATCTAAATCAGGCAAGATGCCAATGGGTGCAGGTCCAGACGGTAAAAAAGGCACCAAAGACGACAAGCCAGCATTTTTAACAAAAGAAGGTGTTGCAACAAAAGATTGTCCAGAGTGCGGCGCCGCAGGCAAAAAGAAATTAATGGCATGTTCGACATGCGGCTGTAAGTAAATATTATTGCAAGCAAATCAATAGGCTCTTCGGAGTCTATTTTTTTGAGTAAATAACAGTATGGCAGCATCATTAGACGGCGTCTTAATTAAGAAAGCCAATAGACAAGAAACTTTTAGCGAAGAACAAATTGCAGACTTAATGGCTTGCATGGATCCTGACACAGGATACTTGTACTTTGCTAAAAAGTTTGCATATATTCAGCATCCTGTAAAGGGTAAACTGTTGTACGATCCTTACGAATATCAGCTAGGTTTAATGCACAGTTATCACAACTTCCGTTTTAACATTAACATGATGCCTAGACAAACAGGCAAGACCACATGTGCTAGTATCTATCTAGCATGGTATGCAATGTTTATACCGGATCAAACTATTCTAGTTGCTGCACACAAATACACAGGTGCACAAGAGATTATGTCACGCATACGTTTTGTGTATGAAA
>Ga0208545_1001356_pt1 | contig 10946 bp, 21 predicted proteins | sample DEB08_DNA_12_FD_185498 | JGI IMG/M metagenome (GOLD analysis project Ga0208545, IMG submission 185498) | Aqueous microbial communities from the Delaware River and Bay under freshwater to marine salinity gradient to study organic matter... | ecosystem: Environmental > Aquatic > Marine > Coastal ... | reverse complement strand
ACGGAAGTCGTTACTTGGTTTGAACCTAAAGCCATTTTACTTCTCCATTAAATGATTATTTAACCCTACCTTCTGCATACGCTTCCTGAATTTCATCAGAAAGTGAAGCATAACGATTCGGGTCTGTAATTTGCAAGTTGATTAAATCAGACCTGCGGTACATTTTTTTACCACCGACAGATTGTGTGGAACGAGTTTCAGATACAGTTTGTCGTAATGCTTTATCAACTTTAGCCTTTTCTTTCTTTTTAACTTCTTGTGTTTTTTGTACCATATTTATCTTATCGTACATATCAAAAAGTTCAATAGCAAAGTCTGGTCTATATTCTGTGTCAGCTTTACGGAAAATATCTTTCCTTATTTCACTTGCACCAACCCAATCTTGAAAACCTTTGTCTGCAACTCTAGTTTCCCAGTCTGGATATGCTTTCTCAAGAACATTTAATTTTTGTTGTTGTTCTTGTTCAGCAATTTGCTGCCTAGCTTTTAATACATCTGGATGATTTTCAATTGCTTGATTGACAGCCTTTTTAGGGTCGTCATAAAATACATCCTCAAAGCTAGTTTCCTCTTCCTGTGGTGTTTCAGTAGTTTGTGCTTTGTTTTGCGCCTCTAATAAACTTTGAATTAATTTCCGTTGTTCTCCAACTTCTGAACCCTGTTTACCTAATGCCTGTTCGACATTCTGGTGCATTTCAATTACCTCTTCAAGAGTTTTTCCCGAATATTTAGCAGGTATATCCGCTTCTGGGGTTTCTTCAACTACATTACCTTCTGGTTCTGTTGTTGCTTCTACCTCAACTGCTTCTTCTACTACTGCTTCTTGTACAGGTTCTCCTGTTTCTGGTGTGCCTTCTACTACTATACTCATTTTTTCTCCGCCCACTATGGGTTATGAAGTTTAACTATGTCGGATTTCCATCTTGGAGTTCTTCCAACGCTATTGTAGTTGCAGTATCTAAACTCAATATAAAATTTATAATACGCAACTGACCCTTGATTACCCAAAGGTCTTGTTCAGAATTAATATTATTAATATTAGTAATATTAGATTCTAAATTCTTTAAATCAGCAACTAAATCGTGCCAACCTTCTACTTCCATCATAGACATTCTGTCTATTAAGAATTGTTCATCTGTTTTAGCCATGTATTTACTGTGGTCTAGTATTAATAACTGACTTTGTTCCTTCTGCTCTAGCTTTAGCTAGGTTTAATATTGTTTCACTTTTTAAATGCTCCACTTCTGGTTGATTTCTTGCTGTTTCAGACTGTTGTCTTTGTACATCTGCACTCATTTTAGCAATTTGCACTTGTTCTTTTACCATATCTGTTTCTGTTGGCTGTAATGAACCTGCTTGTGCTGTATGTAAAATAGCTTTTGCTTTTTCTTCTTCAGCTTCAGCCATAGTTTTCTGTATTTCAGCTTGTGCCTGTTGTACTTGTAATTGTATACCCATTTGTTGCATTTGTTCCATTTCTGGATTAGGTGCTTGCCCTTGTTGTAGGCTAAATACAATCTGGTCGCGGTTATGTATACTAGAATTTTGGAACATTGCCAATAAAATAACATTAAATGCAGGTGAATCCTTAGGTATAGCTTGTAACATTTGCACCATTTGTTGCATTTCTAATTCTTTTGCCATGATTCCCATAGTAGAGTAAGGTACAAATTTAAAATCTGTTACAGGGTATCTATCTACATCGAATTGTATTTTACGATACATAGCTTTATGTATCATAGGTATTAAAAATGTATTCTGAAAATTCATTAAGGTGCGTTTTTGACGCTTAATACTAGCTGACTGCATCATAGACATGCCAGAAGCAGTATCTTGTTGCCCTGACCCCATATCAGCACTACCTGTACCCATTTGAATCATGTTTTGTAGACTAGCTACTTGATTAAATGTACTAGCATCCATTGCACCCATGTCCAATGGCATGATTGCATCTCTAGGATTACCATTAGTTAGTACAGTTTTGCCTGCTCGTACCTCAAATTTACTTCCACGAGGTAGTCTAGTAGCGTCAGCAGCCATCATCATAGTATTGCGTAATGCCATTGAGTCAATTCTTGCTCTCATTTCAGCATCAAGGGCTTTTTGTGCATTATATCCCTTTTCTACGACACCCCTACCCCAAAACTTATTTGGGATAATGTCATGCTGGTAAGAAACAAAAGGTCTATCTTGCATCATAAAAGCATTTTCTTCTACACGCAAAATATATTCATCATTACATATAGTTACTACTGCTTCTACTAACTCATCTTTTTTAGAATACTCAAAATCATCCTTATCAGCTTTTGCTTTTAAGAATCTTTTAGGTACAAGACCCCAGTATTCTGTAATTTTTACTGAATCTGACTCATCTGCTTGTTTTACTTCACCATCAAACCCTAGTCTTGCTGTATCATAATCACCATCTAGGGGTACATCACGATAAATTCCTGACTGTATGCCTTGTACTACATGGTATCTAGGTTTAATTACTTCGTGGGCGACACCTAAAGCCTCATCAATAGAGTTGGCAGCAGGGTCAATAAGAAATTCATGGGGTGATATGGGTTCTATTTTAACATCAATAGAAGCGTATTCAGTAATCCCCCTCATACCAGACATTGAACCTTCAACTGGTTGTTCTGTTGGTGCTCTTTCTACTGTTTGGTTAACAACAATTTTTGCAACACCTGTACCATAAATAGCACCATTAAGAAAAACCTCTGCGATAGCATCTTTACAGCCTGTTTTTTCTAAATCTTCTTGTAATAAATTCCTTATATATTCTGCTTCACTATTATCTTGGTCAAGCATGTCATCTTGAATGTCAAACCATTTTCCCCTGCCAAAAGTTGCTTCTTCTAATTCAGCGACAGATGACTCAACTGCTTGTTGTGTAGCAGGTGCAATAATTCTTGAGCGTTCCGCAGTTCTTGTCCTGTCAGAAGAATCCCAAATACCACGCCAAATACGATAGTATTCATCCCACTTTGCAGTATAATTCATATCTCGATGATTACGATAACCATCAAGTCGATACATCAACCAACTAGCAAGGGCTTGGTATTGTTGCTCTTTCTTGTCAAGCATAAAAGTTTATTCCTAAGAAATTGTTGCGATTATAACACAAAACATAGTTTTAGTGTACGCTATCGCTGAGTTCTTCTATTTCAATGTGACCATCCATAATCATCTTACATATAGATAAGTCTACTTTTGAATCATCTGGTACTAAAGTAGGGTCTATGTCATTCGCAAAATTTGCAATAATAGACAACGCTGCGACATACCTCATTTTTAAAGTAGTCGGGTCAGCACTAAATTCTAATACATCTTCATAATCTTTATCGTTTAAATCTTCAATATCCTGCAATATCATCTACTGGACTCCATTCTTCCTCGAGTTCTATCGAGTGTGCAAAATCTGCCACACTTACTTGGTCAATATACGCTAACGAATCGAGTAAATCGTCATGTGCCATTTTATTTGGAAAGTCTAACATTTGGTTTTTAAACGCTTTCCAGTCTTTATCTGGATTAAATGTTATCTGACCATGTTCCATTCTACCTTGTAGCGACCATGTTATTCTATCTATTTTCTTTTTACCACCATGACGCAACTCTATAAGCGACAGCCACTTGTTTTCTGTTCTCATTTCATCTTCCAAATAAGGTAAGATGGCATTACGCAATGCTCCAGTTTCTATCCCTACAGAGTTAGACTCTACCCTAACCGCAGCACCAAGAATTTTTTTAGCAGTTTCTTTAATGTTCCATCTGCCATGTATAATATCTTTAACCCACCATTTATCTCGGTCAATTTTTACTACCGCAATAGAAGTTTCGTCTAGTCGAGAGCGTTTTAGATTGCGTTCTTTTTCACTATCCTCGTAACCTGCAGGGTCAACAGCTATACAATATGTACCCTCATCTGGTTCTTCATCTTCTTTAAACCACTCTTCTTTAAATATACCACCACTAAAAGTTTCAAATGACGCTTCAAACTCTTGCCTAAATGACATAGACGACATTGACTTACTAGCAGCCTCTATTTCTTCTTCGGGCAGAAAAGGATTATCAACAGAGGTAAACTGAAACGCATCCCATTGCTCATCATCTTGAGCATCTTGATACAAATCAAAGAAGTGATTTTTACCTGCGGGCGTACCTATAAATAAGGCTCTACCTTTTACATCCGCAAGTGTCGGTCGTATAATCTGTTCCCACACAATAGGCTTCATACTCGCATACTCATCTAAGACCACATATGAAAGCCCAACGCCACGAAGTGTTTCAGGTCGGTCACTTCCCTTTAAATAGATTTTCCTACCATTTATCAAAGTAAGAACTGCGGTGTTCTCGTATGCTTGGATAATTAAATCTTTTCCTAACTCTTTTAACATAGCCCACATAATGTCTTTAGCTTGTTGAAAGGTAGGTGCTATATAAAATACATCCTTAGACTCGGACTGTATAGCGTTTATTAATAATAACCAAGCAGATAGGTAGGATTTTCCGAATCGCCTGCCTGCAGCGACTATCTTAAACCTTTTGTTGGATTTGAATATCTGCAGTTGTGCAGGGTGCAGATTAATGTCTAATTCAGCCAAACTTTTCTGCCATTGGTGTTGAGTCTATATTGACGATTACTTCGTCATCAGACTTTTCCACAGGTTCAATAAGTTCGCCCTCTGGAGTCACATCTAACTGTTGTTGTATGTTATCCAGAGAGGAAACATTAATTATGACTTGAGCATCTGCTTTTGTGCGTGTTGAGTCAACAGCTTTGTGGACAGGGAGGATTCTATCTAAACACATCTTTAAACAATGCACATCACCTTCCATAGCTTTCTCAATTACTTTTTCTACTATCTCTGGAGATTTGTTTGACATTAACTCTCGTGCCAAAGCAGTATACTTGTTTACAGAACCTTTAGGTCTGCCTACACCCTCTGGTGCTTTCATACCTTTGTGGAAGTTAGGGTTTCCTGCTTTTCTTTTAGGTTCTGCCATAAGGCTCAGATTAGAGTTGTCTTGTGGGTATTATAACACAAATAAAGTTGAAATTTGGTTTTTTGTGATTTGGAGGTAATATATATGTGTAGGTACATAGCGTGAGCCTCCCCCTAGGGGTAGCTACGATAGTACGGAAAGTAAAGCAGTAAGCTGTTATGCTTAGCTTGTCTAAGCATACAAAGAATACCTAGACCTAAGCGTAGCTTAGCTAGGACAAAGCCTTTCATAAAGCGAAGGGCTGGAGATAAGGCTGGAAATAACAGAACCCCTATACAGTTCAGCTTATTCTAGGCTTATCCTAGCCCGAGCTGAGCCGACTCTTAGGCGAATCCTTCACGCTCTTGCGACACTTAGCGACAACGGAGCATAGTGTCGCCCATTTGTGAGAGCAAAGTAAATGTGAGAGGGATAGAGAACCTTTCCTAATTTACTGACCACGAAAGAGCAGTACAAAAATATAATTCAATTATTAAACAATTAATTTTATAGCTACTTGGCGACTGCTTAAAAGCTAAGTAAGATTTTAGCTGATGAACTAGAATATAGTCAATACCTGTAGTTGAATATTATTCATGTTAAGTTGAATATTCTTCTAGTAAAAAACTATATTTAATGGTGTAGAAAAGCTATAATGTTTACATGGACTTAAGGAAAACCATACAAAAAAACCTACTACTAACGGAGTCAATAAAAATGATAAACAACGAAATTAAAATTGAAATTGAAATGAGAGATTCTACTGCTATGTTTGCAGTCAAGAAAATGATTGGATATAAAACTATGAGGAATGATAATTTTCAAGTCAACTTACAATTAGCAGACGAAGAAAAAGTAAACAGACATTCACTTTTATTTCAAACTAACCTAGAGGGCTTTGAAGATGTTGCAAAAATTATTGAGGGCATTCACGAATTAAATCTAGGAAAGCAACAAGAAGAAACAGAAGAAGATTAATTTAACAGGGGGCGAAAAGCCCCCGATAATAACGGAGTAAAAAAATCATGAGTTCATTTATAGTAGACGCAAAACACATAGCAGAAATATCAAAACATTACGATGCACTTCCGCACAGAAGCGAAACATTTTATAACCCTGTTACAAATCAAAAGATTGATTTACACAGGGCAACAAGTAAAGCAAAAGAGTTACCATTCAAAACAGTTCTTGCAGTCATGTTAGGTTATGGAAATTTAAAGGGAGTCAATGACAGATACCCACAACACAGAGACGACCAACACGACAGAGAATTTTTAACAGAAGTTGGACAAGAAACTTTGAAACGCAAAGATTTTAATTTGTCCATTGCTGAAATAATAAACATGATTCAATGTTTAAATTACCAAAGCATGGATGCAAATAATTATGAGCAATCAGATACAAGTTTTATTTTGCAACAGATGAAAGAAAAGTTTGCCAATCGTTGGAGTGATATCGAAACAGACGGAAACGAAAATAAAATAACATGGTGTTATCCAAAATAAAAACTCCGTAATAAAATATATTTTTCCCCCTCTTAATTGAGGGGTTTTTTTTGTCCAATTTTCGCACCAATAACAAGGCGTAGCCTTTCCTTGTTAGTGGCTTTTGCTTTTCCATTGCGAAGCAATGTTCCATTACCGAGCGTAGCGAATCCTTACTTAGCCCGAACAAAGTGAGGGCAAAAAAATACCCCACCAAATTAGTAGGGTATTAGATAGATTAAATAAAATCTGAATGACTCATACCAACATCACGCATGTAGTCATCTTGTGTTGGGTTATCTTCATGAAGTTGTTTCAACTCCTCTAAATATTCTTGCTTGTTTAATTCGGCAAGTTCGCTTTGGTCTGCGTCTTGCATTAACTCCCAATTCACAGGTGTTTTATTTAATAAATCTTGCTTGAGTTCTTCAATAGATTTTTTCATAAATTGAAATGACATTATAGTTTCCCCTTGTAGTGTGTATAAATTTCCATAAATGATTTAATATAACTTTCATCTCTCAAAGCATGGGCATAAACTAGCTTTTCAAATTCTTCATGTTCGCCTTTGCTAGAAAAATTATTAATAGGATAGTTTCCAACTTCCCCCCATGTTTCCTCTGCCATTGCATGAGCATCAGATAGTGATGCAGTTTTTGACATCGGGATTTTAATATTAGTATTGAATGACATTTATATTTCCTTTCTTAGTTAAACAGATTATATTATATCATATGTGTATAGGAATATACCACTTATTTATAAATTAATTTATGTTTCCTAAGAAGAAACTTTTTATACTGAGAGTATCAATTCAACGAACTCCCTTGTACCTATAGCTTTGTATAGCTAAAAATAAAGTAGGCTAGAATCGAGAGTTTGATAGCTTAGAATTAATCTAACTTTTTTTAGTAAATAAGTAGACAAGAACTATACACCTATGATATAATGTAACCAGTAACAAAAAAAATATAACTATATAAGGAGTAACAAATGGACACACTAGCAAAACAAAATGAAAGACTAGCACAAATACTTTTACAAGAAATAAAAGCTACAATAAAAGTAAGAACTTCTGGAGTAATAACTGAGTCAGAAATGATGGACAAATTAATACCATTAATAAACATGGCAGATGAACTTCCAAAGACTATACAAATAATAAATAAATAAGGAGTAAAAAATGGATAACAAAAGAGAAAGAATATTACAAGCACTAAAAGATAGTGATGAACTAGCAACATCAAAACAACTATGGGTAATAAATAATTTTTGTCGTGAGAAAGGATTAGATTATTCTTTACCACTTACTAAGTATCACGCTTGCATGATGATTAACTTAATCAAACAAGAAAATGATTTGATTGTCACAAAAGAAATATTAAAAGAAACTATACAAGGGGCTGAGTCATGACACTAAATAGTATTGAAGAACTAGATGAAGCAATGCGACATAAACTTGAACATCATTTTGATGAACAAGAAGCATTGAAAGAAGCAATCGAAAGAAGAAATGAAGAAGAGGAGGATGAATGTATAGAGTAATCAATCACCAAACAAAAGATGGATGGCGTTGTGCCTTAGAAATAAACAAGGGTAGAAAGTGGAGTCATGTTGTATATTACGAACACCCTATTAGAGTTAGAAAGATACTAAACACAACACCAGTTATACATCTTGAACAGTACGACAATCCAAAAGGAATGAGGTACGCAGTTAAGACAGTACATAAGATGGCAAAGGAATATTACAGAAAGGAAAAAAATATTCCTAAGTCAGTAAAGAAAGTGTATAATAATTATTAATTAAACAACAAGGAGTTAATATGAAAGATAGAAATATATATTCAGTAATACTAGAAGCGAGGGGAATGATTGGTGCAGTCAGTAAGAACGCCAAGAATCCTTTCTTTAAATCTAATTACGCAGACATTAACAATGTGATTGAAACTATCACGCCAGTTTGCGAATCGCTAGGGATTGTATTTACTCAATGCCCTAAAGTAATTGATGGCAAGGATGTATTGTACACAAGGCTAACACTACAAGATAACACAGAGTCATTCATTGACTCGGAGGTAAGGTTGTTGTTACCTAGTGCAGACATGCAAAAGCTAGGTTCAGCAATTACATACGCAAGACGCTACGCTTTAATATCAATGTTCGGTTTAGAAACTGAGGATGATGATGGGCAATCAGCGAGCAAGAAACCCACAGCCACACAGAAAAGAAACTCAGAAATAAATAAGGCTATGGAAAAACTTGTCGAAGCACAAAAGAATAAAGACTTAGAAGTGGCTACTCAGATATGGGAGTGGGCAGAAGATAAGGGTTATACTCAAGTGCAAGACAAACACATACAACTATTTGGGGAGTAATCATGGGAAATATAATAATAGATATGCCAAACAAAAAACTACAATCAGTTTTTGAACAAGAGTTTGGGATGGAGTTTAATCCAACAGGAGTGTCAGCTAGTGAGCAGAAGTTTAGAATCTTTCACGAAGCTAACCCCGAAGTCTACGAATTGTTTAAGAGGTTTACCTTTGAAGCAATGAACAGAGGACATCAACAACTATCGGCTGAAATGATTATCAATCGTATCAGATGGGAAACCAAAGTAGTAACAACTGATGCTGATTATAAAATCAACAATGACTACAAACCTTTTTACTCTAGGTTATTTATTGTTGAACATCCACAACACAAAGACTTCTTTAGACTTAGACAGTCAGTAGCAGATAACTTAGGTGGTGCGTGATGGCAAAGAACAGAAACCTAAAAGAGATTGAGGAAGATTATGAAGATGGTTTTAATGGTCTTGCTAATAACCTGCCACTATCAGACTTGCTTAGACTAATGGAAATAAACAAAGACAGAATCATGGTCTTTGATTATGAACAAGGTGATGTAAGTTTGATAGACCATATTAATATGAATGGTACAAGCATACAAATCACAACTAACTCAGCGTTAGATTAAACAGGAGAATAATATGCCGAAACATGAACACATACATGACAAGGAAGATATGGTTAAGTTTACTAAAGATTATTTGGTAGATGAAATACATAGACTTCAAAGAAAATGTCAGCGTTATGAACAAAGATTAGAATACATTTGGAATGACGATACAATTTTAAATCTACAAAAAAGGATTTGGGAACTTGAAAGAAAAGAACTCAAAGCTAAGTTGCAAATAATAAATAAAGATTCACCCATAATTAATTTACTTAAAGCAAATAAACAAAAAGGTATTTCATATAGAACTGTTGCTAAGAAATTAAAGATTGATAAATCAACATTGTCTAGGTGGGTTAATGGTAGAGAAAAAATACCCTCAAAAAGAGAGCGTCAAATTTATAAATTGTTTCAACAATCTAGTGTATAATAGTTATTTTATCAACAGTCATAGGAGGATAATATGGCAACAGAGTACGACAACACAAACAGAGGTAGTATTTGGAGAAACCCAAAGCGTGAATCAGATAGACATCCACATCTAACTGGTACTGCTAATGTAGATGGTACTGAATACTGGGTATCAGCATGGGCTAAAGATAAAGGTGGCAATCCAAAAGCACCTGAACTTACCTTTAGCTTTAAGGCAAAAGATAATCAGCCAGTAACAGAAACACCAGTCGCATCAACTCATGATGCAGAAGATGATTTACCGTGGTAGGTAGACCAAAGAAAGTAGTCCGAAAGGCGAGAGGTAATGCCTTTCGGATTTACAAACTTAACGATGGAACAGAGTGGACTGTACCATCGGCAACAAAAGCAATTAATAAAAGATGGAAAGTAGATGCAACACCACACATGGTTAGGGCTAGATTAAACAAGTCAGATAAGCCCGAAGTTATATTTGCTAAGCCAACTCAAACAAAACCAAGAACTATATTAACTACTAAGGAAGAAGATATCGCAAGACAAATGATGAACTTAGCACTTAAAAATATATGAATACTAAAGCAATCAAAAGACTAGCGTGGCACTTTAATAAATGTGAGGATAACATGAAAAAATTTAGAATTGAATATCGTGAAACTTGCTCTACAGAAGTAGAAGCAGATAGTTTAGAGGAAGCAATCAAACTTATAAAGTCTTATGAGTATCGGGTTGCATCATTATCAAGTACATATGTGAATAATTTTGAAGTCTTAACACAAGTAAAAGGTAAACCGACAGGACAAGAACGCAATATGTTTGAAGCATTTAGATTAGTTTACAAAGGTAAAAAGCGTGGACTAGATACTGAACTAAATAACTTAATGAAACATAAAGACTGGATAAATATTATTGGTATCTTGTATCAAGACAAAGATAAATATTTTAAAGGTGAGGACATAAGATACATTCCACACTTACAAACTTTTATTAATCAAAGAAGATGGGAAATGTTTGCAGACGAACCAGTCAAAAACACAAACCCATATGGTGAACAACACAATTGGAGGAAATCATGAAAGAA
>Ga0208545_1001355_pt1 | contig 10949 bp, 7 predicted proteins | sample DEB08_DNA_12_FD_185498 | JGI IMG/M metagenome (GOLD analysis project Ga0208545, IMG submission 185498) | Aqueous microbial communities from the Delaware River and Bay under freshwater to marine salinity gradient to study organic matter... | ecosystem: Environmental > Aquatic > Marine > Coastal ... | reverse complement strand
CTGAGTTTAATAGACACGATCATGTCATTGAGCCTTTTGAAATTCCTAATAACTGGGTTAAGTTTAGAGCTTGCGATTACGGTTACGGAAGTTACACAGGAGTCTTATGGTTTGCGGTTAGTCCTGATGAGCAGTTGGTAGTGTACAGAGAGTTGTATGTATCTAAAGTTCTTGCGGTAGATTTAGCAGACATGGTACTTGAGGCAGAGGCTGGTGATGGTAATATGCGGTATGGCGTACTTGACTCGTCGCTGTGGCATAAACGTGGTGACACTGGCCCTAGTCTAGCAGAACAAATGATTATGAGAGGCTGTCGCTGGCGTCCTTCAGATAGAAGTAAAGGCTCACGTGTAGCTGGAAAGAACGAAATACACAGACGTTTACAGGTAGATGAGTTTACAGAGGAAGCACGTATGGTATTTTTTAATACCTGTACTGAAACTATCTCACAACTACCTGCTATACCACTGGATAAAAAAAATCCAGAAGATGTAGATACCCATGCTGAAGATCACTTGTATGACGCACTACGTTATGGTATAATGTCTAGGCCACGTTTTAGTATATTTGACTACGACAGTAGAGGCATGCCTCAGAACAGTATGCCAATGGCAGACTCAACTTTTGGATATTAAGGAAATATAAATGGAAGAAGATAATACATTCATTGAAGACGAATCTATTGTATTAGAGGATAGTGAGGAATCCGATGTAGAGGACTATCGTACTAATAATATTATTCCTTATATTGAGGAAAGATTTAAACGTGCGGAAGACTATCGTAACCAAGATGAACAAAGGTGGCTTGCAGCTTATAGAAATTATCGTGGTATATACGGTCCTGATGTTCAATTTACTGAAGCTGAAAAGTCAAGAGTTTTTATTAAGGTTACTAAAACTAAAACACTGGCTGCGTATCAACAGCTTGAGTCTATTATGTTTGCTAATAATAAGTTTCCTTTAACAGTAGACCCTACAGAACTACCTGAAGGTGTAGTAGCAGATGTAAATTTTGATCCTAAAGAACCTGAACAAATAAAAGAATCTGAAGTGGATGAAAGTGTAAGTCCTTATGGCTATAAAGGTGATGGTAAAGAACTAGCTAAAGGAGCTACAAGTAAAACACTAGGTGAAATGCTAGGATCACTTACAGAAAAATTAAAAAACATTGACGGTTTAAAAAGTGGCACAGGTATGACACCTACTGCTATTACGTTTAGTCCTGCTATGATTGCTGCAAAGAAAATGCAGAAAAAAATACAAGATCAGTTAGAAGAATCTAACGCAAGTAAACACCTTCGTAATACTGCATTTGAAATGGCTTTGTTTGGTACAGGGGTAATGAAAGGTCCGTTTGCTATTGATAAAGAATACCCTAATTGGGAACAAAATGGTGAGTACAACCCTACTATTAAAACAGTACCGCAGGTATCTCATGTATCTGTGTGGAATTTTTATCCTGATCCAGATGCAAACAATATGGATGAGGCGCAGTATGTAATTGAACGCCATAAAATGTCACGTACACAGTTACGTCAACTGAAAAAACGTCCTTTCTTTAGAGACAATGTAATTGATGAAGCAATACAACTTGGCGAGAATTACAATAAAGAATTTTGGGAAGATGATCTGTCTGACTATGCACCTGAACATGGCGTAGAACGCTATGAGGTACTAGAGTATTGGGGCATGGTTGATGTAGATTTTTTAGAAGAACAGGGTGTAGATATTCCTTCTGAGCTTAGTGATGTAGATGAACTACAGGCTAATGTTTGGGTATGTAATGGTAAACTACTACGTATGGTAATTAATCCATTTAAACCTGCCCGTATACCGTATCATGCTGCCCCGTATGAACTCAATCCCTATAGCTTTTTTGGTGTAGGTATCGCTGAAAACATGGACGATACTCAAACACTAATGAACGGTTTTATGCGTATGGCTGTAGATAATGCCGTACTGTCGGGTAACTTACTTATAGAGATTGATGAAACAAACCTAGTTCCCGGTCAAGACTTGTCATTGTATCCCGGCAAAGTCTTTAGGCGTCAAGGTGGCGCACCGGGACAGGCTATTTTTGGTACTAAGTTTCCTAATGTATCAGGAGAAAACTTACAACTGTTTGATAAAGCACGTGTACTTGCAGATGAAAGTACTGGTTTTCCTAGCTTTGCACATGGGCAAACAGGTGTATCAGGTGTAGGTAGAACTGCATCAGGCATTAGTATGCTTATGGGTGCAGCACAGGGAAGTATTAAGTCTGTAGTTAAAAACATTGATGACTATTTACTACGTCCATTGGGTGAGGGTCTGTTTAGGTTTAACATGCAGTTTGACTTTGACCCTGACATTAGAGGTGATTTAGAAGTTAAAGCACGTGGTACTGAAAGTCTTATGGCTAATGAAGTACGTAGCCAACGCCTTACACAGTTTATGCAGATTGCAGCCGCACCATCACTTGCACCCTTTACTAAGTTTGATTATATTATTCGGGAGATTGCAAAGTCTCTTGATCTTGATCCAGACAAAGTAACTAATAATATGAATGAAGCTGCACTGCAAGCAGAAATGATGAAGGGCTTTCAACAGGAACAGCCCCAGCCACCACAGGGTGAGCAACCACCTGTAGACGCATCTGGCGTAGGTGGAGCGACGATAGGTACAGGTGGAGTACCTGCGCCGGGAGAAGAAGGATTTACAGGAAATGAACAGCAACCTACTCAACAACCTCAAGCCGCTGTTGGTCAACCAGCAGGAATGGGACCAATTCAATAATTATGTTGAGGACTTAATTAAACAACAGCATCGCACTATGGAGCAAACAGACGAAAGTGTTATAGTTTATAGAGCGCAAGGCGCAATACATACATTACGCAGATTACTTTTACTTAGAGAAGAGGTACTACAGAATGGGTCTAATGGATAAACAGATGCAAGCATTTGCACTAGGTGGATTAAAAGACGAAGGTGGCGAGATTGATGAAGCATCAGGCAATCGTGTACCTATAGGCGGCACTAAAGAAGGTGTACGTGATGACATACCAGCTAATGTAAGTGAAGGTGAGTTTATTTTTCCTGCCGATGTAGTACGTTATCATGGCCTAGATAAGATGATGGCCCTGCGACAAGAGGCTAAGATGGGCCTTAAACAAATGGAACGAATGGGACAGATGGGTAATAGTGAGGAGGCTACTATGCCTGATGATTTACCATTTGAAATGGCCGATCTTATTGTTGTAGGTGGGCAGGGTGAGCCTATGGAGTTTGCTAATGGTGGATTTGTACCTTCTTATGCCCCCGGAGGTCTTACAACTTCAAGTGGTACTGTAGATTTAGACATAGCAGATGTTCCTATGATGGGTGATTCTAGTACTGGTGTTGGCTATACTCCTATAAACTATGATGATTATATGAAACCACCAGTAGTTATAATGAAAGAGTATCGTAATGCTAATGGAGACAGTATTATTATTACTTATGTAAATGGTATAGCATCTACTGAAATACCTGCAGGTTACACACTGTATACACCACCTTCTAACACTGCACCTACAACTACACAGGCAGCTATTCAAACAGCTAATAACTACAGCTATCAAACATCTGGTGGTGATGACTCAGATACACCAAGAGAATTGCAAGTAGACCCTGACTATGCATCTATGGACAATGATACATACTTTTCAACTATGGAACGTCAAAATAGTTTTGGTGGTAAAGCGGGTAATGCAGCAGCAATGGGTATTGCATTGGCAATGGGACCACTTGGGTTGCTTACAATGGGTATGTTACGGGCAGATAAAAAACGACAGCTTACTTCTGCAGAACAACGTATTGCTGCAGAAACAAACCCAACAAAGAAAAAAGCATACCAAGCCACGTTTGCTAAAATGGGTGGTAAAACAAAAGAACCAGAAGAAGAAAATGCCCTTGTAAAATTTGGTAAAGGATTTGTTGCTGCTGTTAGTGGTATGTTTGGACTTGGTAATAATGATGTTGAAAAAGTTGCAAGTGTTGCTGCTAGTGCCGCTGCAGATAATACTAATGTTGTTTCTACTGAAAAACAAGCACCTACTGCTACTCCATTACAAGTAGAAGGCATGGGTTCTCCTTTATCTCCTGTTGTTGCACCTGTTACTTCTGAAGTTGTTGGAGCAGGACCAACAGCATTACCAATGAATACTTTTGACGATGTAAATTTTGGAATTGAACCAGATATAAGATTATCGCTACTTGCAGGAATTGCCCCAACATTTGATAGCACAAGAGATGAACTTAATAGACAACTAGAAACTGGTCAACTTGTAGAAAGTTTAATGCCACCTGCACCTGTAACAGAAGCGCAACGTGCTATTGAGTTTAATAATCAAAATAATAAAGTGTTAAAAGATCAAATTTTAAACAACCCACCTAAAGCAGAGTTAAGTTTACAACCTGTACCTGAAGTAAGTTTAAATCCTGTTGATCAAGCAGTATCACAACCTATAATAACACGACATCCTATTTCAAGGAGTAGTACTTTACAACAAACGCAAAGGCCATTAACTGAACCTAGTGGCGGTATGGATGACACTGCAGCTATACAAGCTGGTATGAAACCTGTAGTGACAACTGCAAATGTACAACAAAAGAACGGGCTAACGCAAAGGCCATTAACTGAACCTAGTGGCGGCATGGATGACACGGCAGCTATACAAGCTGGTATGCAACCTATAGCACAAGCTGCAGGTACTCCAACAGCAGGATACGATAGACAACCTGTAAATCGTGCGTTGTTTGAAAGGGACGCTAGAGGAATGGAAGCCTCACTGCCTACTATTGATTTTTTTGGTAGTACAGAACAATTTCAAGCTAGAGAACTATTAGCGGAAGCTGCTAGAAATGAAAAAAATATGCCCGGTAGTACAAAAAATTTAGAAACAGCTTTAATTAATCGTTATGGTGTAGGGCAACTACAAAATGCAGGTTTACTTAATGAAGGACAAATATATGCTAGACCTTCTTTGTTAAAAGATGGGTCATTTAGACCAGATGTAATAGAGGGAAGTGAAATTTTAGCAGATGGTGTTACACCAAGGAAAGAAGCACCAAAGTCTCAAGTATTTTTTGATGGAAGTATGTATCCTAAAGAAATTTCTCCATTAATGACCCCTAGCCCACAACCATCTCCTGCTATTGAAAGACCTGTGACACAAACAGATGCACTACTTGGCCCACAAACAGATTATGGTCGGCGTATAGCAAGTGCTAGAGGTGATAATTTTATACCAGAATCTAATGTAGATGTTGCTGGTTTAGGAGATTACGTACCTGATTGGGCAAAAAATGCATATAGTACACAATCAAGTGCATATGAAGATAGAGCAAACGAGGCGGCAGCTAAAATTCTAGAAAATAACGCAGTAGCCTTAGACCCCAATGCTGTAGTACCACGTGCAGACCCAGTTGCACCTGCTTCTACAGGCTATGGAAATTTAATACCTTCAGAAAGAACTAGTGACTTTAGAGGTAGCATGGACGTTAAAGACTATAGAGGTTCTGCATTTCCAAACTTAGCAGATACTAGACAAGGTATACCTATAAATTATGTTGAGCCTGTTTCTCAACCTTCATTAGCACCAATGACAACATCTCCATCTTTTGGTACAGAACAACGTCCAGTAGGTGAAGACTTTGATGCCGTACCACAACAAGCAGACCCACGCCAAGCATTTGCAGATAATCGTGTTTATAGTAGTCCTAGAGAAGAAGCAGATAAACGTGGTTTATCAGAAAGTCAACTTACTTTAGGCAGAGCTAGAAATGCATCTACATTGCCTGATCCATATGTTGCTTCTTTAAATAGTGCATTTGGTAGAAGTAGTGTTGAAGATCAAACTAAAAGTATATTTGATCCTACTGATCCTTCTGCTGCAGGACAAGAAGATTATAATACATTAGCTTTAGGCCAAACTACTACTACTACTCCTACAGGTACTGCAGTACTAGATGATGAATTGCCTTCTGCAGCCGCTGTGCAGTCTGTAAAAAATATTAAAGCTAAAGCTAAACAATCTGATGCGGCACGTACTAGCAAAGGCACAAGCACACGTAAAGCAGCACCTACTGGTGATGACAGACTATCACAAGCTAACTTCTTAGAACGTGCATTAGGCATTACACCTGCAAAAATATCTGCAAGACGAGGTAATGATGGTGTGTTGTATCGTACACAGGCAGATAAACGTGAAGCTGATAAACGTCAAGAAGATGCTAAAGTAAGTGCAAGAAATCAAGGCAGAGCAGCAGCACGTGCCTCTGGTGGACAGGCAGCAGTAGATGCTTTTAATAAAGCAAATGCTGCTGATATTGAAAAACGACATGGTGGAGATAAAGAAAATAGTGGTGGTAAAATTGTTTGTTCCGCTATGAATAATGCATATGGCTTCGGTTCTTTTAGAAATAAAATATGGCTAGAGCATTCAAAAAATAACTTGACAAAGGAACATCAAGTAGGTTATCATAGGATGTTCCTTCCTTTAATACACTTAGGCTATAATAAAGACTATAAGTTTATAAGAAAATGTTTAGAGCATATTGCTAGACACAGAACAGCAGATATTTACTTTCAATCAAAAAGTAACAAACGTGATACATTAGGTATGGTGTATAGAACTATACTAGAGCCTATTTGCTATTTAGTTGGAATGTTCCCTACATCAAAGGATAATAAATAATGGAAATAGATTTTGCAGAAGTAGCAGATAACTATTCTCTTTTAGAAGAAGAAGAAAAAGTTATGATTCGTGAAGCAATGAGTGGACCTGTAAGGGAAGTTATTGCAAAAGTTTTTGGTGCAGAGTTTGATCGTATGCTAGGGCAATTTGCCACAGCAGAACCTGCCCCTAAACGTGGTTTAGCTGCACGTTAAACAGTTAATTAGAACTGGCCTACCCACTCCCCTTACAACACAGGCTACGGTGGCCCCAGTAAATAGGAACTAAAATGGAAAACCAAATAGTAGAGGCACAAGAACCGCCCAAGTCAATGATGATGCAACGTAAGAGTAGAGTGCATGAACGTGTAGAGGAAGACGAAAAAGAACTACGTGAGTTAATGGCAGAACGTGAAGGCGCAGAAAAAGAAGCTGAAGTACAGGCCAAAGAAGATGCAGAGCCAGAAGGTGCAGAAGAAAAGAGTTATAAGAAACGCTATGCTGATTTACGTAGAGGATCACAAAAAGCAAAGGCAGACTTAGAGGCTCGTATTACTACACTAGAGTCGCAGTTAAAACAAAGTACTGCACAAGAAATTAAACTACCTAAGTCAGATGAAGACATAGATGCATGGGCAAGCCAGTATCCAGATGTAGCTGCTATTGTTGAAACTATTGCTATTAAGAAAGCACGTGAGCAACAAGAAGGTTTACAGGAACGTATTAAAGAAATTGATACATTACGGGAAAGTGCATCACGTGAGAAAGCTGAAGTAGAATTACTTAAAGCACACCCTGACTTTGGTGAGATACGTGACAGTGATGAGTTCCATGAGTGGGCAGAAGAACAGCCTAAGTGGGTACAAGAGGCACTATACGAAAATGATAATGATGCAAGGTCTGCAGCACGTGCTATTGATTTGTACAAAGCAGACATGAATATCAAGACAAAGAAACCTAGCAGTAACAAAGAAGCTGCTAAGTCGGTGAATACTCGTAATACACGTGGTCAACCAGACGCTACATCTAACAATACTAAAATGTCTGAGTCACGTGTTAATAAAATGTCTACTAAAGAATACGAGAAACATCAAGATGAGATCATGGATGCTATTAGAAAAGGTGAATTTATTTACGATATTTCTGGTAGCGCACGATAAAAAGACTTGACAAGTCTTAAATAAACAATATAACTATATACAACAGGTTTAACACAGCCCCCTACTTATTTGGACTACCTGTGTTAAATCTACTTTCACAAACATGAATAGTGCTAACGACTACCTAAAGTCTTGTGGCCCGTTATATAAAAGGTAGGCCAACTTTTTACAATAATGTTACCCAAAAGAATTAGCCTCATTAATTACATTTAAGTTTGTATCTGTGTCTTAATGCAAAGGAATAATACAATGGCATTTACGACAGCTACGGGTTATGGTAATTTACCTAATGGTAATTTTAGCCCAGTCATTTACAGCAAACAGGTACAACTTGCCTTCCGCAAGTCTACCGTCTGTGGTGACATTACTAACTCCGATTATTTCGGAGAGATTAGTGGTCAAGGCGATACCGTCAAGATCATTAAAGAACCCGAAATCTCTGTAAGCGAATATGCACGTGGCACAAATGTCACAGCGCAAGATTTGCAAGACGAAGATTTCTCATTGGTCATTGACAAAGCAAACTATTTTGCCTTTAAAATGGACGATATTGAAGAAGCTCACAGCCACGTCAATTTCATGGACCTTGCTTCTAACCGTGCTGCATACCGTCTTGCTGATCAGCATGACCAAGAAGTTCTTGGCTACATGTCTGGTTACAAACAGTCTTCTTTGCACTCACAAGCTGATGCACTGAACACTACTGTGAACGGTACTAAAGCGGTATCAACTGCTGGTTCTAACGAACTGCTTTCCTCTATGCAATTGCATAAGGATGACTTTGGCAACATCACTACAAGCTCTGCAGGAACACACTCTATTCCTCTGGCTGCACGTTTGCCCGGTGCTACTGCACTTCCAACTGCTACGGCTTCACCAGCAATGGTTGTTGCTCGTATGGCTCGTTTGCTTGATCAACAGCAAGTTGACAAACAAGGCCGTTGGATTGTAGTTGATCCAGTATTCATGGAAATTCTTGCTGATGAAGATTCACGCTTCATGAACGCAGACTTCGGTGAATCAGGTGGATTGCGTAATGGTCTTACCATTAACAATTTCCACGGCTTCCGTGTATACTCATCGTCTAATTTGCCTTCTTTGGGTACTGGACCGGGTACTTCAGGTACTGCCAACCAACTGACTAACTTCGGTGTTATCGTAGCTGGTCATGATTCTGCTGTAGCAACTGCCGAGCAGATCAATAAGACAGAAACATATCGTGACCCTGACAGCTTTGCTGACATTGTTCGTGGTATGCATCTATACGGTAGGAAGATTCTTCGTCCAGAAGCAATCGTTACTGCCCGTTATAACGCAGCGTAAGGGGGATATAACATGGCTACTTATGATATGACTTCCAGTGATACCGCTGGCGTTGGGGCAAATGTTCTTGCTGTTCCAACCAATGTTGGTAATACTGTACGGACTATTGAAGCAATCCTAGACATTGATGCAATGGTTGCCGCTGGTTACTCTGGCGCAAACGGGGATATCTTTCAACTTCTAGAAATCCCTGCTGAATCAGTTATTGTTGCTGCTGGTGCAGAAATCATGAAGCCTTTTACAGCTTCTTGTACTGCAGATATTGATTTCGCTGGTGGCGATGACATTATTGACGGTGCTGATTTGACTGCTGCTGCTGGTACATACCTTGCAAAAGGCACTAACGGTGAAGCTAACATTGTCAATACAGGCGCAGCTTCTACATTTGCTGCTGCTGCTTTGGCATGTGTTGGTGCTGCTGATACTATTGACGTTCTTGTTGCTGGTGCTGCACCTGCTACTGGACGCCTTCGGGTATATGCAGTAGTTGCAGATGTTTCGGCTGCAAAAACTGAGGCTGCTGTTGCACAACGTGACCTCATTTAATAAACCTATATACTTTGGGGCTGGCTATATGCTGGCCCCATTGGTGCATCAAGTTTATGCAACAAACAATTCTTGGGGCAAAAACCTATTTAGGAATTACAATGGCTCTTACTTATTTAACATTAGCTAACAATGTCATCACTCGTATGAATGAAGTAGAGCTTACCTCTAGTAACTTTACTAGTGCTAGGGGTGTACAGATACAATGTAAAAATGCAGTTAATGAAGCTATAAGATATATTAATCAACGTGAGTTTGGTTATTCTTTTAATCACGCTACTAATACAGAAACATTAGTGCCGGGAAAAGTTAGGTATACTGTACCTACTAGTACTAAGTCTATAGACTATAATACAGCTAGAATAAAGAAAAGTACCACCTTTAATGCGTCAGGCAGTAATCTTAGTACATTAAACTATAATGAATACATACAGAATGAGTATGCTAATCAAGAAGATGACATTGCATCTACTACTTTAAACGGTTCACATTCTGATTCTGTAGCAACATTAACGCTTACATCTACTACAGGTTTTGATGCATCTGGTACTATATATCTTGGTAGTGAGCAAGTAACTTACACTGCTATATCAGGTAATGATCTTACAGGATGTACACGTGGTGCTAATAGTACTACTGCAGCTACACATGCAGATGGAGTATTTGTAGCTCAATTTGATAATGGCGGTGTACCTAGAAGTATTACTCGTACACCCGATAATAATTTTTTACTTTATCCATTTCCTGATAAAGAATATACCTTGACATTTGATTACTATACATTTCCTGCTGATCTTTCTGCACATGGAGATACTACTACTGTACCTGAAAGGTTTGCACCTGTGATTGTAGATGGTGCTTCTGCATTTGTGTATCAGTATCGTGGTGAAATGCAACAGTATCAATTAAACTTTGCTAGGTTTGAACAGGGCATTAAGAACATGCAAAGCCTGTTAATTAATAAATATGAGTATGTTAGGTCTACTGTTGTATTAAGACCACGTGGCTCTGTCAACTTTATGTCAGGGGTTGTAAGCTAGTGCCTGATAGTTCACAGACACAGCCAGTTGCATTTAACTGTGAGGGCGGTTTAGTTCTTAACCGTTCTAACTTTATTATGCAGCCGGGAGAGGCACTACAACTAGAAAACTTTGAGCCTGACATTTCAGGTGGCTACAGACGTATTAGTGGCTTTCGTAAATATGTAAATGCTGTTGTGCCTCAAA
>Ga0208545_1001350_pt1 | contig 11001 bp, 9 predicted proteins | sample DEB08_DNA_12_FD_185498 | JGI IMG/M metagenome (GOLD analysis project Ga0208545, IMG submission 185498) | Aqueous microbial communities from the Delaware River and Bay under freshwater to marine salinity gradient to study organic matter... | ecosystem: Environmental > Aquatic > Marine > Coastal ... | reverse complement strand
CAGACAACGTAACCGAGCAAGCACCAGAATACAGCCAACTCAAGCAAGTCCTAGACTTAGTTGCAGACGGACTTACCAAAGACATAGAGGAAGCTAGAAAAGGCAAAGGACGCCGCCCAACGTGGCTAAACGACCTTATGCACCTTGACCCTAGACAGCTGGCACTCATTGGTCTCCAGAGTTGCTACAATGCAGTCTTGAAAGACAGCACGCTCAGTAGTGTAACTCAAGAAATAGGCAGTCTTATAGATCGTGAATGTTTAGCGTTGGAGTTGCTACACAGCGACGACGAGGAAGCCAACAAGAACAACAGACAAATAGTAAAGATGGTGTCTGAAGCCCACACGTCAGCACATGTCAGGCTGAAGGCTCTCAGGAACATAGCTACAAAGAATGGCACTAGGTCAGTCTACTTTGGCATCGAAGAGAAAAAGGGTGATCGCAAGATGCACATGAAGCGGAAGACAGCCAACGCCGCTCCAGTCATCTCAGCAATCTTTCAGTATTGTCATGTGTTCCAAAAGGACACTCAGTACACCACTCCCAAGAACTCCATTACAAGGCTTTCGTTTACTGATGAAGCCATGAGACAGATTGAGAGAAGCAAAGAGTATCTCCAATGGTCACAACCGCTACTCAAGCCTATTCCAATGGACACACCGAACCCTTGGCAGGGCTTCCATACAGGGGCTTATAAGGACTGGAGACTAGCAGAGGTTGTCAAGTTGGTTAGAGGGGCTTCCAGCAAGCAGATTGAGGCCATAGAGCACAGTTTCAAAGGGGAAACTCCAGAACACTTTAGAGCACTCAATGCACTCCAAGAAACGAGGCTTTGTATCAACGAAGAGATGTTGGAAGTTGTCGAATGGTGCTGGGAAACTAGGCAGTCTTTTGGAAAATTTCCAAAGCGAGATACACCAGAGTTTCCGAGGCTACCAACGGATCACATGACAATGGATCAGGAGCTAAAGAAAGCAATCAAAGAAGACCAGCGAGAGTGGCGAAACACTGACCGCAGGGTCAAGGGTGCTGAAGCTGTCATGAAGCAAGACCTTCAAATAGCTAATGAGCTGGCAGTCCATGATTACTTTACGATCCCTTGGGCATGTGATTTCAGAGGCCGCTTCAACATGGTTCCGTCTTTCAACTACCACAGAGACGACCACATTAAGTCACTCTTTCAGTTTCAGAGAGGCCGTGTTGTCGATGGGCAAAACATTAGATGGCTAAAGATACACATTGCAAACTGTAGTGGCTTTGAGAAGATCGATAAAGCACCTCTTGATGAACGGGTAGCTTGGTTTGACAAGAATGAGGGTGTACTCTTGGACATGGCTGAAGACTATAAGAACAGTCTGGGTCAATGGTCAGGTGCAGACAAACCTTTTCAAATGCTCGCGGCTATCTTTGAGTATTCCAGATACCTTGATGAAGGTGATGATTTTGTTGGCTTTATACCAATTTCACTTGATGGGACTAATAGTGGTGTTCAGCATTACAGTCTTTTGACACGTAGTGAAGAGGGTGCTTTGGTAAACTTAGTTCCACAAGACACAATGGCTGACCTTTACCAAACTGTTGCTGACAAAGTTACACAAAGGCTTGTTGTTGATTTAGACGACCCTAGTGCCTTTGGTAGGAATGAGATCACCAAGGCTGAACTGGCGCGTATTTGGCTAGACTTTGGTATTACCAGAGGAAATCAGAAGAGGGCTTGCATGACCTACCCATATTCATCGGTTGTCGCTGGAATGACAGGGCAATACATGGAGGACGTAATGAAGCCTTTGCAACGATCTGTGTCTTATGGTGAACTAGAAGTACACCCGATTGCTAGGACTAATAAGGAGCGAAAGGTGGCGGCTAGATACCTTGCTGGTCACAGCTATGACAGTATTGTGGAGACCTTGCCCAAGGCCGCTCAAGCAATGAAGTGGATACAGTCGTGCACCAATGTTATCAGCAAGCAAAACAAGCTGGTCAATTGGACTTCGCCTAGTGGTTTTAGGGTCTTCCATAACTATCTAAAGAGGGACAGGGTAGAGACTAAGATATTCCTGTTTGATACAGCGGTGGGCATGAGAACGAGGTCTAAGGTCTCCTTATCGTTAGATACAGGTAAGGTGGATGTCAGGAAGAATACAGCTAGCGTAGCGGCTAATACGATTCACAGCCTTGATGCGGCTGGCATGGCTAAAACCATAGTTCTATTGCTAGACTCTGGAGCAACTGAAGACTTCTTTATGATTCATGATTCATTTGCAATCTCAGGAGATGTAGACGACCTTTACCATGGTGTCCGTGAAGCCCACATTCAGATGTATTCTGAAGAGAACCTGTTGCTAAAGTGGCAAGAGGAACTCAGGCAACAGCTGGATCATCCGTTTGACTTTGAGAGGTCTGAAGTCAATCCAATGCCCTCAATGGGAAACCTAAATTTACAGCTAATAAGGTACAGCCAATTTTGCTTTAGTTAATACTTATGTCACCCTTCAGAAGCCCCTAGAGTTCCTTCCTCCTACTAAGGACTCTAAGGACTTCTTCTCCCAAACATAAAAGGCCATCTCTAGTCATCTAGGGGTGGCCTTTTTCTATAGAAAGACAAAAGTATGCCTAAGAAACAAAAGATAAACTTCCAGACTCCTACAGGGGTGGCTAAGTACCCCCACCTCTTGAAACCTGACACAGCTTTCGACAGCGAAGGTAAATATAAGTCAGAACTATTGTTGTCTCAGGAAGACGCAAAGCCCTTAATAAAGATTATTGAGGATGCGGCTAAAGAAGAACATGGGAAGTCTAATTACAGAGTGCCCTATATGACTGACGAAGAAACTGGGGAAGTGGCTTTCAAGCTACAGTCCAAATACATGCCAGAGTTCTATGACACAGCTGGTCAAAAAGTGCCAACCAATGCTTTACCACAGATCGGTGGTGGTAGCCGTCTAAGACTAAAAGGCTTCCTAAATGTCTATAAGGTCAGCGGTCAGGCTGGGGTGTCTATAACACTACAGGCTGTCCAAATTGTCGAAGCCGTCCAAGGTATGAATGGAACAGGCTTTGGAGCAATCGAGGAAGGTGGGTTCACTGTGGACACATCAGCAATCGATGCACCATTCGCACCTACTGAGAACGCTGACAACTTTGACTTCTAAACATAGATACAGAGGTATTAAGGAAGGCTATAGATCAGGTCTTGAGGTTGGTGTTGCTGAAGAACTCAGGAGACTAGGTATTCCGTTTACCTACGAGACCGAAAGGTTTTCATACCTAATCCCAGCGCGGACTGCCAAGTACACTCCAGACTTCATTCTCCCGAAGGCTGGCGGTGTATGGTTCTTAGAAACCAAAGGACGCTGGGTTACAGCTGATCGACAGAAGCATGTGTTGATTAAGAAGCAACTGCCAGACCTTGATCTACGTTTTCTTTTCCAGAATGCAAACGCGAAACTGTATAAGGGGTCTAAGACTTCTTATGCAGACTTTTGTACCAAGAATGGGTTCGCTTGGGCACATAAGCGAATACCAGATGAGTGGATTGAAGAGTGTCATTTAGGCATGAAGCAAGCCAAGTAGCGGTAGCTATAAGACCAGCGAAGGCTGGATAAAGAGAGCAAGGGGCGGTCTTAGGATCGCCCTTTTTTATTTTAAGGGAAGCAAGAAACATGAGAAACTTTGTAGGCATACGATATGCACAAACACAGCTGATGAGAATACTAATGAGTGACAAATACAAAAAAGGCACTCTGTCAGATAAGAAACAAGAGAAACTTGATGCACTAATCGAGTTCTGTGGTGCTTATGAGAAGCATAGGAACATCCAAGGACTGAACGATCACGATTTTACACATTATTGGAATGAAAGAGATGGTTGAACAAGAAGAGAGCACCTTTGTGTCTCACGAACAATGCGATGCCTGTGGGTCATCGGATGCAAACAGCCTCTACAGCGATGGACATATGTTCTGCTTTAGTTGTCTAAAACACACCCCAGCTGACGGAGAGTTCACGCCCAGCGCACAGCCAACCAAGACAGACATCAGCCTACTATCAGGCGACTTCATGGAACTAAGGTCACGTAAGTTGACTGAGCAGACGTGTCGTAAGTTTGGTTACTTTGTAACTAAAGACAGCAAAGGCAATCCAATACAGGTAGCAACCTATAAGGATGCCAAGGGTAAGACTACAGGCCAGAAGATCAGAACAAGAGACAAGCAGTTTCCTACACTTGGGAAGATCAATGGTCTGTTTGGAATGCACCTGTGGTCAGCTGGTAAGAAGCTGGTCATTACAGAAGGCGAGATAGACGCCATGAGCGTCAGTCAAGTGCAACAGCATAAATTCGCTACAATATCTGTGAGGAATGGCAGTGCTGGCGCAAAGAAGAACCTATTGGAGAACATAGATTACCTCAACAACTTTAAAGAGATAATCTTGATGTTTGATCAGGATGAAGCTGGACGTAAGGCCGCCATTGAGTGCGCTGAAGTCTTGCCCATTGGTAAAGTTAAGATTGCTGTCTTACCACACAAGGATGCCAATGAGTGTCTTGTGAAAGGTGAGGCTGGAGCAATCATCAATGCTATCCACCAAGCCGCTGATTACAGGCCAGATGGTATAGTCCAGATGTCTGACATGCGTGAGACTGTAGCAACTCCCGACGCTGAAAGTCCAATGAAGTACCCGTATCCAAGAGTTAACAACATGCTCAAAGGTATACGGCAGGGCATTGTGACTATTGTGGCTGGAAGTGGCACAGGCAAGTCTACATTAATCCGTGAGATTGCTTACAACTTACACATGTCAGGAACACGGGTTGGCATGTTGATGCTAGAAGAAAGCACCAAGCGAACAGCCCAAGGTCTCGTGGGTCTCCACATCAACAGAAACATTGTGATTGACGAGGATGCGGCTACTGCAGAAGAGATAAAGACTGGCTTTGATGACTTACTGTCTCATGGTCAAATCTACCTCTTTGATCACTTTGGTTCATTTGACATAGACACCATTTGTAATCGTATCAGATACATGAAGCATGGACTAGGTTGTAATGTCGTATTCTTAGATCACATTAGTATTCTTGTGTCTTCATATGCTGGAGCAAATGACAACGAGAGGGTGCTAATAGATCACATCATGCACACCCTGACAGTCTTGTGTACTGAGTTAGACTTAGCGTTAATCCTTGTGTCCCACTTGAAGAGGCCAAACTCCGAAAGAGGTCACGAAGGCGGCGATAGAGCACAGCTGTCACAGCTTAGAGGAAGTCACAGTTTAGCACAGCTGGCGACTGCTTGTATTGCTATGAATGTGGACAGTGAAGACCCAACATCAGGCAAGCGAGAACTTGTCGTACTAAAGAATAGGCATACGGGTTTCGTAGGCCAAGCGGATGAACTTCAGTACAACCGCGAAACAGGCAGACTTACTGCCACTGATAGTAACTTCGGTTTCTAAAAACTTCCCCAAACAAAACAACATTAGTAAAGCAAAGGAACACGTATGCGTGGTTTATCAACTACGTCCAGAGAGGCGTATGCAAACACAGATTTAACAAAGAATACTCGGATGGTCTTTGATGTCATCCAAGCGGCTGGCGGCAAAGGTTGCATCAGTGCACAGGTACAGCTGGCACTCAAGCACATGCCGTATGGCTCAATCACCAACCACTTTAAATGGCTGAAAGACGCTGGGCTTATCGAAGTCATAGGGAAGCGCAAAAGTCCGTATGGACGCAATCAGCAAATCTTCAAAGCAACAAGACAACTCAATGCACAAGGGGAGCTATTCCGATGAGCACACACGAATACACAATGAATGAATACCAAGCAGATGCGGCAAAGACTATGATCTACAAGTGGAAAGTTATCTACCCAGCTTTAGGTCTAGCAAATGAAGCAGGGGAAGTCCTTGGTAAGATCAAGAAACTCATCAGAGACAACGATGTAGATTTCAAAGGCAACTCAACAATCTCAGCCCACAAAAAGCAAGAGTTGGGAGACGAGTTGGGAGATGTACTCTGGTACATTGCGGCACTCTCAAAAGACCTCGGATTAGACCTTAATACAGTAGCGCACATGAACCATGTCAAACTTTTGTCACGTCAAGAACGCGGTGTTATCAAGGGTTCTGGTGACAAGCGATGAGTCGGTGGATATGGGACTTAGAAAGCAACGGGCTACTAGACACCATCCACACTATCTGGTGCATTGTCTGTCGTGAGGTGGACACTGGTGAAGTCCGTAAGTTTAACCCAGACCAGATCGAGGACGCACTTGAGCTACTAGCAAATGCTGATGAGATCATCGGTCACAACATCATCGACTACGACATCCCAGCTATACAAATAGTCTATCCAAACTGGACAACTAGAGCCAAGGTGACTGACACCTTAGTTCTATCGCGCCTAATACATGGCGACATGTTCAATGAGGATGCTGAACGCAACTTCAGTGTCTCTAAGTTTCCTAAGAAACTCTGGGGAAGCCATAGCCTCAAGGCTTGGGGTCTTCGCCTTGGTGACTTCAAGGATGACTACGATGGCGGCTGGGAAGCCTACAGTGAAACGATGATGTCATACTGCGTCCAAGATACTCAGGTGACTGATACGTTATACAAGAAGTTGATGAAGACTGAGCCTACACAGAAGTCTATCGACCTTGAGCATCGTATGGCTTCTATCTGTCGTGAGATCGGCAGTAACGGCTGGACTTTCAATGAGAAGAAAGCTGGTGAACTGTATGCTGAACTTGCACAGAAACGCCATGTCATCGAGGAAAACTTAAAGGAACTATTCCCACCTTGGGAAGTAACCGAAGACTTTTACCCTAAGTCAAACAATAAGACCCGTGGGTATGTCAAAGGTGAGCTGTTTGTTAAATCAAAGACAATCTACTTTAACCCAGCGTCAAGGGTACACATCCAAAGATGTCTAGTGGACAAGTACAAGTGGAAACCAAAGCACTACACGCCAAATGGTCAGGCTAAGATTGACGAAACCATCTTGGCTAGTCTTCCGTATCCAGAGGCTAAGAGGCTTGCTGAGTTCTTCTTAATTCAGAAGAGGATTGGTATGCTGGCTGAAGGTGCTGGGGCATGGCTCAAGAAGGTCAGTGCTGATGGTAAACTAAGACACCGACTAAACAGCAATGGATGTGTTTCAAGCCGCGCCACAGCGACATCTCCAAACCTACAGCAAGTGCCTAGTTCTGGCTCACCTTATGGCAAAGAGTGTCGTGAGTTGTTCACAGCACCACGGGGCTGGCATATCTGCGGTACAGACCTTTCTGGGATCGAATTGAGGCTCTTAGCTTCATACCTTCATCCCTATGATGGCGGCAAGTATTCTAAGCAAATACTTGAGGGTGACATACACACCTACAACCAACATGCGGCTGGTCTAGCTACAAGGTCTCAGGCCAAAACGTATATTTATGCTCAACTTTTTGGAGGCGGTGATCGTCTAATTGGGGCTATTGCTGGTGGTGGTGCAAAAAAGGGTAAACAACTAAAGGACAACTACGATCATGCTGTCCCAGCGTTTTCTACCTTAAAGAGAAACCTAAAGACAGCGGCTAAGAGAGGTCACATCAAGGCACTCGATGGGCGCAAACTAAGGGTCAGGTCGGAGCATCGTTGCCTCTCGCAATTATTACAGTCAGCTGGGGCAATAGTGGCAAAACAGTGGGTCATGATGACCTACGACAAAATCAAAGAAAAGTATGGCGACAAAGTATTCATCATGGGCTGGATTCATGACGAAATGCAGATCGCCTGTAAGACAAAGGAGATAGCCGAAGATGTCGGAAATATCGCTGGAGCAATGGCACAAGAAGCTGGCGTTGCTCTCGGACTTAACATCCCCACAGAAGCAGAATATTCCGTGGGGCGAACTTGGGCTGACACTCACTGAGAAGAACGATTACTTAGAAAACTTAATACTACTCTTTGTAATCATAGACCGAAGTTGGCGTAAGCCATTCACTGTTAAATCAGACTTCGCAAGAGTTGGAGCACTTCACGTTGCCATAGCGGCAAGTGAAGGCTTCATAACCAACCAAATAGATGAGGATAGTTGGGGTAAGCGTTGGTACGTGACCCCAGACGGACAGGATATACATGAAGAAATCAGCAGAACACTTAAAGAAGTCATTTACTCGCCCCACATTACTCATTGATGGAGACCTATATCTCTTTAGAGCCGCTATTGCTGTAGAGCATGAGATCGACTGGGGTGATGACGTATGGTCATTATCTACAGACCTCAAAGCGGCAAAGAAACTATTTACGTCTATGGTCGATGAGTTCAAAAAAGAACTGGTTGTAGAAGATGTGATAGTCACAATATCAGGCCAAAAGAACTTCCGTAAAGACATACTAGAGACCTACAAAGGCGGGCGTAAGAAAGTACGTAAACCAGTCGGCTACAAAGCACTCGTTGAGTGGGCTATGGAAGAATACGATAGCATTATGGTGGACTGCTTAGAAGCTGATGATGTCATGGGCATCATGGCCTCTCTGCCGAACACCGAAGCAATCATTGTGTCTGATGACAAAGACATGAAGACCATCCCTTGTAAACTCTACAGACCAAACGACAATGAACGTCTGGTCATCAGTGACATGGAAGCCAACAGGAACTTCCTCATCCAAGCACTAATGGGTGACATGACTGATGGCTATGGTGGGTGTCCAAAGGTAGGCATCAAGACAGCCGAAAAGATACTAGGCAACCATCCGACTTGGGATGCTGTCGTCAAACAATATCAAAAAGAAAAACTATCAGCGGACTACGCGCTGACACAGGCACGTATGGCTCGGATTCTGCGCTGTACGGATTGGGACAACGAGAGAGGAGAGGTCATACTATGGAAACCAACAAGATAGAAGATGCTGTCAATAAGCCACCTCATTACAACAAAGGTTCAATCGAGTGCATCGATGCTATGCAAGCGATGTCTGATGGAGCAATGGTCTGGGGTCACAATGCGTACCTCTGGCAGAATGCTTTCAAGTACCTGTGGCGTTGGCCTTACAAGAAAAAACCCGTCGAAGACCTAAAGAAGTGCCGCTGGTACTTGGATCGACTCATTTCACTCATTGAAGAAAAAGAAGAAACACTATGAACAACTTATTGCCTACCGATTACCAAGCCTTCATACACACCAGCCGCTATGCCAGATGGATAGAAGATGAGGGAAGACGAGAGAGCTGGACAGAGACTGTCGGGCGTTACATGGACAACGTGGTTAAGCCAAATGTAACCCGTGCTATTGCTAATGAGAATGTTATAAATGAAATTGAGCAAGCAATATTAAACCTAGACGTAATGCCTTCTATGAGAGCCTTGATGACAGCTGGTAAGGCATTGTCACGAGACAACACAGCTGGATACAATTGCTCTTATACACCTATAGACCATATCCGTTGTTTTGATGAAGTCCTATTCATCCTTCTCTGTGGTACAGGTGTCGGCTTCTCTGTTGAAAAGAAGTATGTGAACAGCTTACCTAAGATACCTACACTTACATCAGGTGTCTGTAGAATTATTGTTGAAGACAGCAAAGAGGGATGGGCTACTGCATATAAAGAATTAATATCTGAACTATACGTTGGCAGAATACCGACATGGGATGTATCTAATGTTAGACCAGCTGGTGCACGTTTAGAAACATTTGGCGGCAGGGCATCCGGTGCTGAACCATTGGTTGAACTGTTTGAACATACCATAGAAATCTTCAAGAAAAAGCAGGGTGACAAGCTGTCGTCTTTAGATGTCCACAGCATCATGTGTATGATCGGATCGATAGTGGTGGTTGGTGGAGTGCGTAGGTCAGCGATGATCAGCCTAAGCGATCTGTCAGATGACGAGATGAGAACAGCCAAGTCTGGCGAATGGTACATCAACAACCCACACCATGCACTCGCTAACAACTCTGTGGCCTTCGAAAGCAAGCCCAGCGGTGTAGACTTCATGAACGAATGGGCGTCATTAGCGGCCTCTGGTTCTGGTGAACGTGGTATCTTTAATAGACAGGCGGCTAGAACTAAAGCCCACTACGATGGGACTAGGGATAGTAACTGGGAATTTGGGACTAACCCATGTTCGGAAATAGTGCTTCGAGGACAGCGACTTGAGGAATATGAAGACCCTGAGACTGGTGAAACTAAGACTAGAGGCATTGTTGGTACTGGTGGTCAATTCTGTAATCTGACAGAAGCCATCATTAGGGCTACAGATACTGAAGCTGACATATCAAACAAGATACGACTTGCGACTATCTTAGGTACTATCCAAGCAACCTTAACACACTTCCCTTACCTACGTGATTGCTGGACAACCAACACTGAGGAAGAGGCACTGTTAGGTGTATCAATGACAGGCATCATGGACTGCACGTTGACTAATGGTAAAGAAGCTGGACTTGATGATAGGCTAGATACATGGCGTAGGGTTGCTAGAGAAACCAACAACTACTTTGCAGATGAGTTTGGTATCAACAAGTCAGCTTCTATAACTGCGGTCAAACCAAGTGGCACTGTTTCACAGCTGACATCATCCAGTAGCGGAATACATGCGAGACACTCTGACTACTACATCAGAACTGTACGTGGAGACAATAAAGACCCACTGACACACTTCTTAGCAGACCAAGGAATACCATCAGAACCTTGTGTGATGAAGCCAAACACTACGACTGTATTCAGCTTCCCTATGAAGTCACCAGAAGGCTCAGTCACACGTCACGATATGACAGCGATTGAACAGCTGGAAATGTGGCTGATGTACCAGCGTCACTACACAGACCATAAGCCATCAGTGACTGTATCAGTTGGGGATGACGAGTGGATGGAAGTAGGTGCGTTTGTCTACAAGCACTTCGATGAGATGTCTGGTGTCAGCTTCCTACCAAGGTTTGACCACACGTATGCTCAAGCACCCTATCAGGACTGCACTGAAGAAGAGTATGAGGCGGCATCGTTTGCCATGCCTGATGCAATAGA
>Ga0208545_1001349_pt1 | contig 11004 bp, 8 predicted proteins | sample DEB08_DNA_12_FD_185498 | JGI IMG/M metagenome (GOLD analysis project Ga0208545, IMG submission 185498) | Aqueous microbial communities from the Delaware River and Bay under freshwater to marine salinity gradient to study organic matter... | ecosystem: Environmental > Aquatic > Marine > Coastal ... | reverse complement strand
TTTATCTATCTTACCGCCCAATTTTTCTACGTCTTCGTGTACGTGTGAAATTTTTTCGTCCAGGTGCTTTAGATGATTAGTTTTTATTAATTCTATTTCACGCTCCACGCCTTTAACGTGACCGTAAAGAGAAATAATATGTTCTCTTTCATCCTCTGGTGTTATGCCTTGTACTGTATCGTTCATGTTATATATCAAATACCTTATCTACTTGTTCAATTTTAGCTAGAGTATTACTAATATTACTAATACCACCAATATTAGATCCTTGCAATGTCGTATTAAGTTGCGGCAAGGTACCACCAGTTAAATTCATACCAGCAGTAGGTAGTTCTGGCGCGACGCTAAATGGATTAACTGATACTGGGAATTGTTCTAGTGTAAGTGGTAACGAGTTGTATTGTTTTAATAATCTTTCTATTTCTCTTTGCGCTGCTAGATATGGGCTACGTTGACCAAGGGCGCTAGCGTTCTCAGCAAAAGATTTAACTATGTTTTCTGATGGTATGAAAGGTCTAAACCTACCAGTCTTAATAGCATTTAATTGGATATTAGATACCCGATCTTTAAACTCTCTATCTAAAGTAGTTTCACCAGTGCCTAAAACTCTAGCGGCATAATAATCTTTCAGCATGTTTTGTTGTACTTTGTAAGTTTGTTCGTTAGCAATTTGATAACGATCTACAATTTGTTCTGGAGTTACTGGTCCACCTTTAAGTAAGGGTTGAGTAAACTCACGACGAGCATTATTAATACCGGTTCTAAAGTCAGCAATTTTAAATTTCATTGCGTTAACCGGATTAACTTCTACTGCACGCAAACCAACTAAACCTGCTAGTTCATCACCTAGCTCATAAGTTTTACCATACTTATCAAACTTACCTTTTTGTATTATATCAATTGGTTCTATGGCTAGGTCTAATCGTTTAAAAGATTCAATTGAACCAGGTAATTGTGACTCAACTAAATGTCCTACAATTTTTTGTATTTTTTCACCTACCGGAGTTTGGTCTGTGTATAATCTTTGTCCAGTTTTAGTACGCCCACCCCTAACAATAATATCTGTTGCTGCTTGCGTCCAAATAGCTTCACTAATAAACGGTGAACCAAGTTCTTTAGTAGCTTCAAACACACCACGCATTAAACTTTCCATAACCGGCGCTTCATCTTTATTACCATCTCGGACATTATTTAACATAGTAACAAATGGTCTGACCATGGTATCATAAGCATTAGCATGAGAAAAATCTACATACTTTAAGTTACCTGTTTCCTTATCGCGTATTGGAACTAATGTTGAATTTTTAGACCATTCAGGTACAAATCTTCTTAAAGCATCCATCTCGTCTTCACCAACATCATACATCATTTTAAAAGACTCGGTTACTGCTGCAGGTACTGCAACTGTTGTTGCACCAAAACCAATTAATCTTTTATAACCTATACCTGAGAACGGTTTAACTTTTCTACCATCAGGTAGAGTTATTTCTTCTGCTATTTCTCTAAACCCTCGTGATAAAATGTTAGCACTAGTACGCATAATTTCTGCCGGAAAAGATACAAAGTTACCAAGCGGTAATTTTCTTAGTCCTTTTACAAATTCATTTACATAGTCATAATTAGGTATGTTATTACGTACAATATCAGCTGCAGTTTCATCTAAAAAATCATCATACTTATTAAAACCTTTAGTTTTTGCGTAAGCATCTAAGTCTGTTAGCCCTGCTTTTCTAAAAGCTTTGTCATATCTATTACGTTCCACGGCCCATGATGTAATTTTCCAAAAGTCATCCTCAGCTGTATATAAATCTTCAGCACCTTTTTTAAGTTTAGATAATTTTTTTGTTAACCCACGTAGCGCGGTTAAATTACTAGTGCCTTCACCAAACTTAACATCTGTTAATAATCTTTGTAAGTCACCAAGACGCACATTAGTATTAACCACACCAAGTTTTAATAATTTTTGATACATGGCATTAGCCTCAGCATCACCACGCGCACCAAACTGCAACATCTTATAAGCTTCTTTCATAGCCTTACCTTCTACCGGAAAGAAAATACCGTTAGCGGTAGCAAAAGCTCCAGCACTAACAACGTTACGTACGTGAGTAATAGGACTGAGCACAGTTTTTGCAAGTTGTGAAGTAGCTTTAGGATATAAAATTAAATTTTGATATAGTTTAGATAGCATACCATCACCTAATATATTGGTACTAGTTTCTGCTAGTGCATCGGCAATACCTTTGTGTGCAAACATACCATTTAATCTGTGTGCAGCATTACCTATTTGTATTTTACCACCTGGATCAAATCCAACCAACTTAACGTTACCATTACCCAAAGCTTCTACAGCTGCAGCTTCGTCATCAAAAAACATTTGTTTTTTATTTGGATATTTTTTAACTGTGTTGCCTGCTGCGTCTTTCATCATTTCAGTAGCTAAGTTAGACTCATCTAATAGCTTATCAAAAAATTGATTACGTCTAGTTAGTAAAGATAACTTACCGGTACCAGCTAACATAGTTGACATAGGATCATCTACTTTACCAAGTATCTCACCTACAATTTGTTTAGCTCCTGGTTGTAAATCATTAATAGCTAAACCTTTACCTTTAAAATCTAATTCATGTAATGTAGTTTTATTACCAAAAAAATCTGGTGCATTAAAATATGCTCCTGCGTTTTGTTCTGCCTTAGTAGATAATCTTTGTGGTGGTCTTGCTGATTCTACTACTTGGTTTACATAATATTCTGCTTGTTCATCTGTTATTTTTTTACCAGCTTTTTCCGCAGACTCTTTAAACATATTCATGCCTTTTTTAATAGCTTCTCGGCCAGGCGCAAAATTAAACATTGGTATCAAAGATTTGTTTTTAAATACTTCGTAGGTTGATCCTAAATAGTCACCAAATTTTTTACCAAAACCTGTTTTAAAAGATGCTAAATCATCTGCTGACATTTTTTTACCTAAGTAACCAAACATCTCACCCCATTCACTTCGCATATCTTCAAACGCACCAAAGATACCATCTATTTCTTTTTGTCCAGCACCTAAAGACTTTAATTTTTTTATAGATGCAGCACGACTAGCTTCATCTATTGGTGTAAATCTAAGACCACCAGCAACATCATCAATTAACTCACCTGATAATAAAGTGTCATTTAATTGTTTCATAAGATCAGCACGTTCAGTAGTCTTAGTTCTGTTTAATGCACCTTTTACAAATGGAAATATTTTATCAATGTGACGGTCCACGTTTCGTTGTAACTCAATTGCACGGTTTGCATCAGCCTGTCTAATACCAATTTGTTGTCGTTCTAAATTAAAAAATTCTTGGGGCTTATCACCACGTGGTCTAAATTTAGAAAATAATTTATCAAGAGTTTTATTGTTAGATTCAAGACCTTTGTTTCGAGCTATAACTTTACCTAATGCCGAACCAGTGCCAGCTACTACACCTAGCATTAATGAACTGTCTAATCCAAATTTTATTCTGTTTAGTATTTCTCTTGATGGATCCGTGTCACTATTAGGGTCTAGTTGTGTAGGTCCAACACTAAATGCATCACCTAGTGTACCAACAGATTCTGGATCACCGACAAAAATAGCATCAGCAACACCAATACCTGCAGCGCCACCGGCCGTGGTCAATAGTTTACCACCCGTGGTCAACGCTTCTTGCATCCGGCCTTCCATGTCCGGTCGCGATACTTTAAAATAATTACCAGCCCGTTTAGAAGTCACTGCTTTTTTTGCTAACGCACTACCTAACTTCCAGCCTTGTGATCCTGGAATTCCTAAGTTAGTAAATATTCTTGCTAAACTACCAGCAGTGGTAGCTTCAGCTTTTTCATCAAAAGTAGTTAGGTCGTCAAAATAACTTTCTACTTTAGCCGCATTGTTAGTACCCATACCTAAGTCCATTAGTGATGCGCCAAGAGTAAATGCACCTTTAGGTATATCAATTAAACCAGCAGCAATACCAGATAGTAAACTTTGTATAGTACCTACCTTGTCATTACTACGTTGTTGAATGCCACCAAAATTACTTACTCTAGTGCTACCAAGATTGCTAGACTTATCGCCGGCAATACCACCTAAGTTTAAATATTGTCTAAACACATCATCAACATTAGCTTTCTCTACATTGCCACCGTCTTTCATTACTGTGCTAAAACGTGTATTTAAAAAAGAATTATTTCCAATAGCGTTTCCTTTAGCTAATTCTATAATTTCTTTCATCTCGTCTAATTGTGAGGTTAAAGATTCTAAATTATTTCTTTGACTTATATTTTTATCTGCATACCTCATAAATTTATTTGGAATAGCTTCTAAACCTTTTAAATCTAAAATAACATCTACGTCATCAACTATTGATTTGTGTTTTATCATTTGTTCATCATATAGTTTAGTTAACTGTCTTTTATTTTCACCAGTAGCTTTTTTCATTTTTGAAGCAAGCATTTGTAAACCTGTTCTTGGATTTTCATAAAGAGCTGCTTTTAAACCATTTACTTTTTTTGAAAGTATTTGCCAATTAGCTGGATCTTCATATTGAATATTTTTAGTGGCAGCATTATAAAAACTATCTACATGATCTAAAGCTTTTTTATCTTCGGGAAAAGTTTTGTTCCATTTTCTAATCGTTGTGTTTAGTTGTGATCTTAATTTTTTGGCTTCTTTTGGCATTGAAGGATCGTCGTAAAAATCTTTAAGTTTTTTATTTCTTAATTCGTTTACTACAGTTCTAGAATAATTTCCTCCTTGAGTTTCTGTGCCAGGAGTAAACTCTAGTCCATCAAAAGGATCATAGCCTTCTCTATTTTTTATAGAGCCTTTAGTTCTGCTTATCCAACTAGTTTTGCCAAATGTTTCAAAACCTAAATAATCAGAAAGCTGTGTCATTGAAGGTGCTTCACCTGTTGGATTAATAGCTTTGTCGTTTTTATATTGATTAAATCCTTTTATTGTTTGTTTAATTTTTTCTGCTGTTTCAGCAGTGTGACCTACTGGATTTGCAGGGCTAGATAAACCTGTCGATTGAGTAACTCTACTAGCTTGACTACGGCTCATATTAAACAAATCGCCTAATTCAGTGGTGGAAGCTTCAGGATTATAAAATTTGTGAGCAATAGTTTTAAGTTTGTCGTTTAAACCTAAATACCTATTTTTCTTCTGTCTAATTTCTCAGCGTTAGTTAATAATTTTAAAAGTTGTTGACCACCTTTAACTCCAGGTTTAATCAATTGTGGTATTATAGATGCAACCATACTATCTCCTACGATTTTTGTGAGTGTTCGATAGCTTCCTCTATTGTATCAAATTGTTTTATCTCGCTGCCCGATTCGTTGACCGCTACAAACAATTTACCAGTAGCATTTTCAATGTCAGCGTAGATGGTACCGGCTGCCATTCGTGTGGTATCCATGGCACCTTTAGCATTCATTGGTAATGCATCATCAACACCTTGATCAGAAGCATCAAAGAATTTTTTAACTCTAGCAATAGCTGCAGTGTCACCAGACTTAGCAACATCAGCTAATATTTGTTGTCTTGCTGCTTTGTCATTTAGTATATCGGTTATAGCTTGTTGTGATGAAGCACTTGAAATTTCTCTACGTCTTGCAGCCTCAGTATTAATTGGTGCAAAGCCAGACTCAATTACATCAGCTAATTCATCACCGCGTAACGCGGAGGTTCCTGCAGATAGTAAAGCATTACTAGCTAACGCTAATTTATCCGGCTCATACATTAATGATTCATATAAACCTTTTCTTTCTAATGCTGCATTTTTTAATCTTTCCATTTCAGAAATTTGGTTGGTTGCAACTTTACCTGTTGCTGATTGAGGTACGTTTGCAGCGCCAATCGGTGCTCCTGCTATAGTGTCATACAAACTAGTTCTAGTAGGGTTTTGTTCAGTACCAGTTAAAAATCCTGATACTCTTTTAGCAACCCCTGGTACAGAAAAATCTAAACCAAGTTTACCTAAAGTTCTAGCAGCTTCTTCACCAAAACTATCATCATTACCTCTTTCAATTAAACCAGCTCTTTCTGCTCCAGCCATACCTAAGCCAAGACCAGCACCAGTTGCACCACCTAAAATACCTACAGGAGCAGCTAGTTGTGCACCTCTACCGATTTTTGTTAACGCACCAGGAGCTACCTCATCAAGCATAGTAAAACCTCTGCCTTTTTTTAAAGCGGCATCAGAACCTTTTATCCCACTATCTTTTAATACTTTTCTATTTATAAATTGTTTAAGTGGACCTAAACTTCCTTGTCTAGCACCTTGGCCTAAAGCTCTTAATGCTTGTGGCGCTAACAATCTAAGTAGACCACTACCAATACCTGCCATACCAGCGCCCCCAAGAAACACAGGAAGTAAATGTGCTTCACGCATCTTGCCATCAGGTCCGGGTACCATTGGTTGATTACCACTACCTACACCAACAGGTGTAGTTTCAGTTTCAACGCGACCACCTTTTTTCATTGGTTTCCTGTTTGGGTTTTTTAAGTTAGCAGTAATACCACCGCCGTGTGCTACGCTGCCACCAAGTTTAAACATTTTTCTTTGTAAAGTGTATGCCATATTTTTATACCGTTGGGTTGCCTGGGTTGCCGTATCCAAATGTGCTAGCTAAATTACCAATACCACCTAGTGCACTTGCACCTATACCAAATAATTGCATCATCGGATTAACACCAGCTTGTGCTTGTTGACTGGAGAAAGTAGTTTGTCCTGGGTAGCCACCACCAATACCGGCAACTTGTTGTCCAAAGAAGCCCATTCTATCGTAAGGCTCAAAGGCTATCATCTTGTTAGCTTGTGCAGTTGTGTCTAATCTTGCTTGTGCTTGTTGTTGTTGTTGTGAACCTAGTTGTCCTAGTTGGCCAATATTTTGTGCTGCTAGTTGTGGTTGTAAGGACGCTAGTCCAGTTTGCATTTGTCCTGCTTGTCCAAATAAACCTAAATTTTGTAAAGCTTGTTGTTGTGATGCTTGCGAACCAGCTAACGCTGCTTGCGTTGGTTGCCCAAACAACCCAACGTTTTGCCCTGCTTGTTGTTGTAATCCTTGTGCCATAGATTGTTGACCTTGTAGTCCTTGGCCTAACAACCCAACGTTTTGTGATGCTTGCCCTTGCGCTGCTTGCCCTAGACCCATACTTTGACCATAAGCTTGATTAGCTAATTGATTAGCTTGTTGAAACCCTGCTTGTCTAAGTTGAGCTAATTGTGAAGCCATACCTTTGGCTCCTTGCGCTCCAAGAGTTCCTTGTGCCACGCCAAAACGACCACCGCCAAATGCGCTACCCGCACCAAGACCTAGTTGAGCTTGTTGTCTTTGTAGTTCTCCTCTGTAATCAGCCATAGTAGTGTCAATAACTTCTTGTTGATACGGCGACATAAATTGTTGAAAAGAATCTGGTCCGGTAAATCCTCTAGCTGTTGCAAAATCCGCGTCCCCCGCTCCTTGGCCCGCGATGCCTGCTTGTGACATTAAATTTGCTTGTGCTTGCGCGTTAGCTAAAGCTTGTGAACCTGCGCCTTGCCCTGCTATGGCAGCGTCTGCCGTCAAACCTTGTAATCTTTCTGCTTCGTCAATACCCGCGGTCCCCGCTCCTTGGCCCGCTACTGCTGCTAATCTTGCATTTTCAGCTGCCTTGGCTGCTCCGGTTAAATATTGTTGATAAGCACCAATACCATCGCCACCAGGCGTTATACCAGTAAATTGACCATCACTTCCAAATATTCCTGTACCTAAACCAGCTTGTTTTAAAGCTGCGTTTATAGCTGCTTCTTGTAATTTATTTTGATCAGCAGAAGTTGGCGCGTAAGCACCATACTTTTGACCAGAAACATTTTCACCACCCGTTGTTGGAGCTAATGGCGTACCTAAAACTGAAGCTAGTTGTGGACCAAACGCTTGAATAAGCGCTTCTAATTGTGGCTCTCTTCTTTCAATTTCTTGTTCTGTACCTTCTGGGTATGACGCCATAATTTTATCAACAATATCTTGATAATTTATATCTTCACCATCATCGTCAGCTTCACCACCTTCTTCTAAATGAACACGACCACCTTCTTTATAAGAGGTTGTTTCAGGTAAAGTTTGCATGTTCATTAACTCGTCTAGTAAAGTTGGATTTTGCTCTGCTTCACGTGCTTTCATAGTAGCCTCTAATGGCGACATGCCGTTTTGTATTAATAAGTTTATTAATTGTTCATTCATTATACTTGTGCTTCCAATTGGTTCATCATGTCATACATACGTTGTGCTCCTTTTTGTATACTACCACCGCCGGCAGCTCTTACTGCATCGGAAGTCATAACAAATTCATTTTTTGCTAGCATGGCTGGCACGTCATCTTGTTTTTCTTGTGCACCCATTGGGATAAAACCGCCACCGCGACCATCTAGTTGCATACCTTCTGGCACTTCAGTTGTTTGTGGAATGCTACCAGCATTTATAGTACCGCCGTCTGCTTTTAATTTTCTTACTACTTTAAAACCAGGCATAGGAGAAAAATCCACAGGCTCAAATTGGTCGTACGGATCATATCCGTCAAGTAAGTTTGGTCCCATGTTATGAAAATCATCTTCAATTTCTTTTAATAGTTTTTCTAATAACTTATTTGAAACTTTACCCGCATAACCACCAGGCTCATTTACTAAACCACGTTTAGGTTTTGCAGGTGTTTGTGGAATGCTACCAGCATTCATAATACCACCCATGTTTAAACCAACACGTCCACCATTATTATAGTAAGAACCAAATCTTTCCTCAGGATCAGATAGATAACCGTAATATCTACCTAATTCAGCAATTGCATTATTATAAGCTTCTTGTTCTTCTGATAGTCTAGCTGCTTCGGCATCTTGATCAGCTTTAAATTTATCAATAGCCGTTGATGCTGGTCCAATTTGTTGTATGCCTTGTGCTACTGCACGTCGTGGTAAGTTTTGCATAAACCCGGCATCTCTAACTAACGCTTCATTGCCAACACCATAATTTGCACCAGTTGCTTGTAATGCTGGATCTTTTCCAAATTTAATTGCAAGAGCGCTTCTGTCTCTTACTGCCGATTGATAAGCTGGATCATAGATATCAATTTTAGGTTTACCTATTAGGTTAGATTGATCGCCAACGGTAATTTCATCACCGCTAATTGTATTAGCAACATTAGTGCCTTGCATAAAGTCACGTGATTCGTTGACACCGGTTTTAAGATAATCCATAAAAGTTGGATTATCTATTTGTGAAATATCATATATAGGTTGTGAAGGCATGCCAGCAGTTGGTGCAATATAATCTGGATTAGGCATTCTTCCTGCTTGATTATAGTTTAAACGTCCAGTACCTGCATCACCTATTCCAGGTTCAAGAGTGTACCCAGCTTGTTGTTCTATAAATGGATTTTGATTATTTCCTGCTGTGCTAGCAACAGGTTTTGTTTGTTCTGATAAAGCCATTCTACCTGGATCAGATAGAAAACTACCAAGTCCAGTTAAAACTTGACCAGTACCACTAATATCACCAGCAGTTTTACCTGATGATAAAGCTGTTAATAATTGTGGCATTAAATAACGCGACATGATCCCCGCTCCGGGGCCCATGAACATCGGAGCAAGCATCGGTAAGAAAGGTGCTAGTTCTTTAGGAACTAGTTTGTCAGCTGCTTTGTTAGCTGCACTGCCTAAAAAATCTTTTATTGCACTTCCAATTCCAAAAGCCATTTATTCTCCTGATTCCGCACCTATAGGTGGCATCTCTAGTATGTTAACTTTAATATCTACAGCTTTGGTGGTGGACCATAGTTGGCCACACTGTGGGCAGGTGCCGATTGCCTGTTCTTCTGAATCTACCTCATAATCACAATTTTTGCAATAGATTCTCTGATAAACTTCTGGCTGTATTACCGGTATTTGTTGACCGTTTACAGTCTTATAAGTGATAGGTTTACCCTCTTTAATTAAACGCATTACGATATCTCCAATACTGACAGGTGTACATGTATTTTAGCTGCGGTGCCCGCGGTAACGTTGATAATATCACCTTCGTTAGCGACCAACGGGTTAGTAATAATCTCTATAGGATTACCAATAGGAAAAGAATCAGTCGTTAAACCAGTAGCTGGTAAGTTCATACTAAATAAAGTTGACTCTGTATCCGCTGCAGTATCACTATCAACATCAATAAAATTAATTGTTGCCAATACATTACTAGAATGTGAGTTGTATAATCTAATAGATTTAACAATACTAATTGTATTAGCTGGCGCTGTATACAATACTGTCTTACTAGTATTAGCTAACACTAAAGTTTTTGATAAAAATAAATCAGCCAATGAACCAACTCCTTGCTAAAGTTTCGTCTTTAGTTTGTTGTTGATAACTAAAGTTTAGTTGCGTTACAATTTGTTCAAGTTCTCTAACCAAAGTATCAAACGTTTGTGTTTCATATTTGGGTGTTGCTTGTGGTAATCTACCTACTACTATCTGTGCCATTATCTACCTCCGTCCGGTTTAACGTCTAAACGTAACGTACCAAACCGCCAATTATCATTTACGGCATTACTAGATATAACTACATTAGCTTGACGACCACGACCACGGGTATCTATTTTAGTAGTAGTTGGTAAAACAGTTGACACATTAATTCTAACGTTACTATAGTTAGTAACTTTTTTGTTGTCGGTATGAATAGCTGCAGTGGTAGAGCTAGTGCCACGAGTGCAACCAGTCAATGCACCGGTAGTACTATTATTAGCAGTGTAAGTTATTAATTCTGTACCTATTAATATTGTACCTGCAGCAGGAAACTGGGTTGAGTCAGTTAATGTTACGGTAGTTATACTATTGTTTATAGCACCATTTAAAGTAGTTTCGTTAGTAATAGAATTATAGTTTTTAAAACTTAATAATACTTCAGCACTACCTGTTTGGTCTTTAAAGTCAGGAATAAATCTACCTATAGACAACATTTGTTCACCGTCTTGTA
>Ga0208545_1001346_pt1 | contig 11015 bp, 10 predicted proteins | sample DEB08_DNA_12_FD_185498 | JGI IMG/M metagenome (GOLD analysis project Ga0208545, IMG submission 185498) | Aqueous microbial communities from the Delaware River and Bay under freshwater to marine salinity gradient to study organic matter... | ecosystem: Environmental > Aquatic > Marine > Coastal ... | reverse complement strand
GACGGGTGACGATGGCATTGAACGAGCTACAGGCCGTAAAAGCCAGCGTAAAGAAGTAACCCAGCGAGTACGGGGCGAACAGGTGCGTAATGTGACTGAATCCCCGTCTTGGAAGTATTTGGAAGGATTAGCGGCGTAAAATGCACGATATTATCGCATCTACTTTTAAAATAGTGTGGATTGTCTTATTGATCTGCATAATCCTAGCCGTTTTTGGCTAACACCTAATGCCCGATAGGGCGGAAAGAACTAACAACATGTCTAAGTATTTACCGAAAGAATTGATTACCCGTTTTAGTGAATTGTCTGATGACTTTGAAGCAGTCATTAGGGCAGATGAACGGCAACGCATCAAAAAGCTTATTGATGATGAACTGGTCAAAACAGTGCGCCAGCCTATTGCAATGGGTGTTGCTACTGGATTACACGGTGAACCGTTAGCCGTTCAGCCAGTCAAAAAGACTAGCAATAAATACTTTATGAACAAAAACGCGGTTAAGGTTCTTGGCTATCTTGAGCGGGGTTTTGTGGCGGTTCCGACTATTGCTGGTAATCTGAATCTTAAAAAACAGACTGTTTATGCGTATATCCATATCATCAAAAAGAATGGTTATAACATCCAAACCCGCAACACTGGTACCCGTCGCAATGGCTACCACAGAATATACAGGGTTGCGGCTTAGTCTGTTTTGTGGTTTAACAATGGGGCGGGCAGGTTTGCCCGTCCATATCAACAACCGATAGAGTAGGGTTTATCTAATGCAAGTAGAAATTTTCGCACATAAAGACGATGTTCATAATTCAAAGAAGATAGGTAATGCTGTTGTTACAGCCAAACGCACTAAGCATAAGGGCTTTGATGTGTTCAAGCTTTATGGCACTAACCAAGATGGGGCGGCTTTTGAAGTTAATATCTTTTTGGACTCAGGCCAGAAGATAGCCCAGATGGTAGGCGATGCGGGCGATGTTGATTCATACAAAAAGGCGAATCCCGCAGTAGGCTACAAGGTATCATCTGAATAAACTAATCACTGTTTTACCTCCCTACTTGACCCCGTCACCTAGTTGGCGGGGTTCTTTTTTGCCCAGATGCCAGTTAATACCCAATGGCGTTGTATTGGCGGGATAATCTGGCGGGGCTTGTGTTCGGGTGGTGTTATGATTAGTTACACTAAGAGACAATCTTTCAAAGTTATCGGTGCGTAAAACGTCAGGTCAATTCCAAGAAAACCAAAAAGAACGACGCATATACAGGCGCGGGAATCTATGGCGGGATTATCGGCAATTGCTGTCAGGGTGAATCCTTGGCCTCACCGATGTCGAGGCCCAAATAGGGGTTACTAGGGCCACCGGGGGGGTACCAGTACTTGTTAGCAATGTCGCCATCGGTTTTGTATTTGAGGGGTTATCGGGGCAGGTAAAAAACAGTGCTTTGGGGTAACCCATTGGGGTACTCCCGGCATGTGTGCTGCGGGGGGGTGTATCCCGGCGGGTTATACCCCAGTATACCTACGAATGTTCAATTTGTCAAGCTTTATTTTTTTTTAGTTGACATTTAGGTAAAACATAGTCATAATAGGGGCGTAGGTTGAGTTTGTAATTAGCACATCTCCCCAATTTCAAAAGCACATTTGCACAAAAAGAGTGAGATTGTGGCTACACACGCTCTACCTACCCCCATTTAACCGAAAGATAACCCTATGTTCACCGCAATGCTTCTGATATGCAGCGTATACATGCCTAATTCATGTATAATAGCTGAAGATTCGTGGGGGCCGTACTCTACAAAGGCTGAATGCACCACACGAATAGGTGTAATGATAGGCGAAGTAAAAGAAATAGCCCCAAACATGTTTGTAAAAGCTACACAGTGTGAGTTAACCATCAAAAAGGGAACGAACACGTGAACTTGTTACCCCAACCCCAAGTCAAAAAGCGTGAATTGACCCCACAACAGGTACAATTCCTAGACATACTGTTTGAAAACGGTGGTCAAGTCACTGCAGCAGCCGTAGACGCAGGATACGCAAAGGGTAGTGCCGCGTGGTTACGAAGACATCTAGCTGATGAGATAGTAGACCGCACAAAAGACGTACTGTCTATGAACGCACTCAAAGCAGCCAACCGATTAGTAGACACAATCGACAACCCCGCCCCCGAACGAGGTGACGATCTACGTCTAAAGGCCGCTGAGAGCCTGTTGAACCGTGTTGGTGTCAAACAAGCAGAACAAATCAACCACAATGTAACGGCAGTACACGGCGTAGTCTTGTTGCCACCAAAGAAAGATGTAGTAATCGATGGATAAAGCAAAAACAGTTACCCCTAAACAGTACGCAGCGGGAGTAGACCGGGGCATACAAGAGTTGCAAAACCAAATCAAAACTCTTTCCAAGTCAACTATGGGTGCAAAGACGTTAAAGTCAGGAATGTTGTCCCAGACACAGATGGGACGAGAGACAATGGTGGACAACGTCAAAGAAATCGAGTCATTGAAGGCAGACTTGAAAGCAGCTATCAGTAGTGCGGGTGCAGCAAAGAAAGGATACGCAGCAAGGTACGCTGTTGATAAAAACGTAAACCTATCAGCTACTCCCAACAAAACTGTGTATCGTTATCCTTACTCTGAATACTATACAAATTTTAAACCCCAACGAGGTCGCAAAGCGTCGGGATCATCGGAGAAAAACTAATGCGGAGTGATCGTGAAATACTAAAATTGGCTAATGAAAACATAAAAGAACTAACAAACGAAGAGTATGGTCGTTACAATGAATTAATGAAGATGCCTATCAAAGAAAGATATAGCACAGGTAAAATGGCGCACGGCGGTAAAGCTTGTCGTGGTCGTAGCGCGGCGTCTAGCGCGGAGAAAAACTAATGCCAATAAGACACAAAGGAAGAAAAACTGGAGATGTTAGCCAGTATGGAGTACCTATATACGAGTTAAACGGAGAAAAATTTTCAGAACGTTCTCGCACTTTGCGTGTAGACGATAAGTATGTAAACGTACCTTCTGTTAGTGGCGATTTAGAGTACAGTGAAGATGAGTTGTATGACGGTGTTATGTCTGGAAAATTTAAACCAACTAGCGCACATGGAAGTTTGAATGAAGCTGTTAATGCTGCTATACGAAGAAGTGGGGGAATAAAGGGAAGACCCGCATCAGGATCAATGGAAAAAAACTAGTATGGCAGGACGCCCAAAAAAGGACCCCGACGCACCCAAAGCCACGTACAACCTGTCCGTAAAGGAACGTGCGCGTCGTGCTGTCCAAAAGAAACTAAACGCAGCCAAGCGTCGTGCCAAAAAGACAACAAAAGCAGCAGAAGACAAACGACGTTACGCCCGCAGACTAGAAAACGATATAGGCAAAGTAGAGAAAGCCCTTGTTGGAAAAGAGACAACAGTTATCGACAAAGGTGATCTTACTGATTTACCTGCTGCGGTTGCCGACCTCGTTGAAGATAGCGAAGTTGTATTCCAGCCGAACCCCGGTCCCCAAGAAGAGTTCCTTTCCGCTGGTGAACGTGACGTGTTATATGGTGGGGCTGCTGGCGGCGGTAAGTCGTTTGCCCTTCTTGCCGATCCTCTTCGTTACTGCCACAACCCTAACCATCGTGGCCTACTGCTTAGACGTACTCTCGACGAACTAACCGAACTGATTGACAAGTCACGTCAGCTATACACAAAGGCGTTTCCCGGTGCAAAGTTTCGTGAGTCAAAGTCTACGTGGGTGTTTCCATCCGGTGCAACCATCTGGTTCACCTACCTCGACAAAGACAAAGACGTAACACGCTTTCAAGGACAAGCGTTTAACTGGATAGGTATAGATGAAATCACACAGTATCCTACACCGTATGTGTGGGACTATTTGCGTTCTAGGCTTCGTTCTACTGATTCTGAACTTCAGCAACACCTGTACATGCGCTGCACAGCCAACCCCGGAGGTGTGGGTGGCTGGTGGGTCAAAAAGATGTACATCGATGGAACACCAGAAAACAAAGCTTACCCTGCTTTTGACCTAGACACGGGCAAGCCGTTTGTTTGGCCTCACAACCACGAAAAGGCAGGACAGCCTCTGTTCTATCGCAAGTTCGTTCCTGCAAGGTTGACAGACAATCCGCACCTTATGGCAGACGGACAGTACGAGTCCATGCTAAGATCACTTCCCGAAGTTGAACGCAAACGACTTCTTGAAGGGGATTGGGATGTAGCAGAGGGAGCAGCCTTTCCTGAGTTTTCACGAATCAAGCATGTGGTCGAACCGTACGAAATGCCAACTAACTGGCCTCGCATACGGATGGCTGACTACGGCTACGCTGCACCGTCGTGTGTCTTGTGGGGTGCAATCGACTGGGACAACAACATCTGGATATATAGAGAATTATACGAAAAACACTTGACAGCGGAGCAATTAGCTGATAGAATACTAGAAGCAGAACAACTTGACCCAGTACCACACTACACTGTATTGGATTCTTCGTGTTGGAACAAGACAGGCTTTGGCCCATCCATAGCAGAAGTAATGATGCGAAGCGGAGTCAGGTGGACACCGTCTGATCGTAACCGCATACAAGGCAAGATGGAAATACACCGACGCCTAGCCGACAATCCCTACACAAAAGAACCCCGCCTACGTTTCTTTTCTACATGCCAGCACATAATAAAACAAGTAGCGGGCATACCCCTGTCTAAAACAAACAGTGAAGATGTGGATACAAAGGCTGAAGATCACGCATACGACGCGCTGCGCTACGGGATGATGACACGCATGAGTGGCTACGTATCTATACACCAGCAACTCAACTCCATAAAGAACCACGTACATCAAGTACAAGATGAAGTATTCGGATACTAAATGGCAGAGATGACACTACAAGAGGCTTTTGATGCTCACACAGCGGGCAAAGAAAAATCCCTTATAAATAATTTTAAGGCTACTTTGCGTGATTTAGAAAAAGCAGGGTTTCCTCCCAGCACTCCTATGTCCCAGTTAAATACAGAAGAGGGCATAACTGCTCTACAAAAGTGGACAACCACAGAACGATTTAAAAAAATATCTAGTGGATCAGGTATGTTTGCTTCTCGCGTTAAAACTTTAATTAACGTTGGGATTGGGCCTGAACAAACAAATGTTCTTTCAAATTACGAAAAGGCTAACAGAGGTAAGCCCACAGAATTTGGTATTCGTCTTACTCGTGCTGCTAGAAAACTAGAACTTCCTGCCTTTGATGATTTTAATTCGGCTATAGATGCTACAGCCCGACAGATTACTAATAAAGAGGCTAAAGCATTCTTTATGATTAAGACTCTTACGGGTCTTCGTAATCCTGACATAGTAAAACTTCAACTAGGAAATGCAGAGCCGGATGCAAAATACGGATCGTTTGACCCAACAGTCAAGAAACTTTACAGTATAAGTAACAAAGGGGGCCGAACTAATTACGATCTTGGAGAAATTGTACACAGCATACTTGCAGATTTAGCTGCGGATGCACAAGCAGCAGGTCGCACTGAACTGTTTACACAGTCTGAAGAAAAACTGCGAAGCATCATAAATCCAGTTATGAGGTCAAACATGACATCTATGGGTTTAGAAATACGAGACTTAAACAAAAACGCTGCTGTAGATTTTAGTGTTCGTGATCTTAGAAAAAACATATTTGATATTCTAGAAGAAGAAATAGGAGCAGCGGATGCTAACAAAGTTTTAGGTCACTCTGATAAAGCAGATGTAGGTCTTAATCACTACAAAGTTGAAAGAAAAAGTCGTCGTAGTCTTTCCCGTCTACAAAGCGCACAAGAAATATTTTCTAATCTGTATATGGAGTCAATAGGCTTCGATAACCCTCAAACTTTATTTGGTAGTGATGGGTATGGATTTGCCAACGACAACTTCAAGCCTACAACTGCAGTCCCTCTTTCGGTAGACGTACCCGACGAACAACAGACGTTAGATAGCAAAACTAGATCAGCTACAGCCCAAGCTTCCGGTGCAGTAGACAAATCAGTAGACTCCCTAGAAAATAAAGTAAAAAAATTAGAGGGGTTAATAGGGCAAGTAGAAAACTTAACCGAACAGACAGAGGGTCTTGCTCCCCCTGACGACAAATCTACTACTAACAAAGCCGCTAAAGAACAAGCCCTACTCCAAAAAGGCGACAGTTATTTATCCAAGTTTTTAGGTAAAAACTCTGACACCCTTAAACAAATCGGAATAGGTCTAGTAACTACAGCAGCTTCTATACCGGGATTCAGCAAAGTAGCTAAACCTGCAGAATTAGCACTTGAAGCTGCAGGTGCTTACGGATCAGCACAAGAAGGTGCGTCTACTCGTGAGCAGTTAATGCAGATGGGAGTTGATCCTACACTAGCGACTGTGGCAGGAACAGCCAAAGGAGTAGCAGACTTTGTTTCTCCCGTGCCACCCCAGCCTGTTGTTGCAGACTCGTTTTCTACTCGACCTATTGACAGAATGGCAGCAGACAGCCCTGAAGTAGCGCAAAGCCTACAAGATACAGGGAACATGGAGCAGCCAGTAAACATACCTGACCCTGCAGTTACGAAGCCACAGATGGCCTCACAAGGGTTTGTACCAGTTCCCGAAGCCCGCGCTAATGCAATGCGGGGGGAAACAACAACAATGGCCCAGTCGTTTTTATACGGCGGCGTTGTAAACTAACCATACAACTAACGGAGGCATTTATGCCAGACAATAACTACAACTACGGCGCGTCATACATAATGAACTCTGACAAAGAGAGCGTTGACAACCAAGCAGGTGTTAACTCCCTGTATCGTGAAAAGCTAGAATTTACTGGTGAAACACAGATGGGTAAACTTGCAGAAGCTATGCCTAAAAAACAGACTAAGCCTACAGTCGAAGCTTCATTCAATACAATGGCAGAAGACAGAAACTACTTCAGCTAGAGGAATATCATGTCCGATAACTTTTTGGAACCTGCAGACGATACCGCTGTACCCCTTGTTGATCCTGAAGAACAACTTCCGGGAATAGCATCGTACGTTAAAGCTAAATTTGACGACGCAGAAAACGGAAGGTTTTCATACGAACAGCGATGGCTAAAAGCGTATAAAAACTTTAGAGGTATCTATGATTCTACTACGCAATACAGGGACAGTGAAAAGTCAAAGGTCTTTATTAAGATCACGAAGACTAAGGTACTTGCAGCATACGGTCAAATTGTTGACATCCTCTTTGCTAACAAGAAATTTCCACTCGTTGTAGAGTCTACACCTGTGCCGGAAGGAATAGCAGAGTTTGCTCACCTTTCTACTCCACTAGACCAAATGCAGCCCTCTGAAGACCCATACGGTTTTGCTGGGGATGGCAGGGAACTACCTTTTGGTGCTACCCAAGCTACTTCTGGCGGGGACTTTCTTGGTGGCTTGTCTGAAAAGTATGGACAAGCTTCGTTGTCTGAAGGCCCAGCTAAAATGGGTGAACCCCAAATTAGCCCCGCACAAAACGCTGCGTTAAACATGGAGAAGATGATTCACGATCAGCTTCTTGATACCAGCGCAGTAAACGTACTTCGTAGTTCTATTTTTGAATCCGCACTGTTGGGTACAGGAATTGTAAAAGGGCCGTTCAACCACTATAAAAGAGTGCATCGTTGGCAGACTGGCTCTGAAGGTCGTACGTACCAGCCATACGAGCGAGTAGTTCCTCGCATTGAACATGTATCCCCGTGGGATTTTCATCCTGATCCTTCTGCTACAAGCGTAGAAGATTGTGAATACGTAATTCAACGGCATAGGATGAATCGCCAACAGTTACGTAATTTGATTACGCAACCCCACTTTTACAAAGATGCAATTGAAGAGTGTCTTGCAAAAGGCCCAAACTACGAAGACAAATACTACGAAGATACTATTCGTGAAGAAGAAACAGAACCGTATGTAGGTGATAGCCGCTACGAAGTGTTAGAGTATTGGGGTTTTCTTGATGCAAAAATGGCACGAGAAGCTGGTTTGGATGTGTCGTATGACGTAAGTGAGTTTGAACAAGTACAAGTAAATATTTGGACGTGTGGCACAATGGTGCTACGGTGTGTCCTTAATCCGTTTACCCCAGCCCGCATTCCGTATCAAGTCTTTCCATATGAAATCAACCCTTACCAAGTGTGGGGTGTGGGCGTTGCTGAAAACATGGAAGACGCACAGATGCTAATGAACGGTCACGTTCGTATGGCAATCGACAATCTAGCCCTAGCTGGTAACCTTGTCTTTGATGTGGACGAAGCGTCACTGGTTCCCGGACAAAACATGGACATCTTTCCCGGAAAGATATTCCGTCGTCAGTCTGGTGTAACTGGTACAGCTATTAACGGATTAAAGTTTCCTAACACAGCACCTGAAAACATTCAGATGTATCAGATTAGTCGCCAACTTGCCGACGAAGAAACTGGATTGCCTTCTATCATGCACGGGCAAACAGGAGTAGCTGGTACAGGACGGACAGCATCAGGGTTGTCTATGTTGTTAGGTGGAGCAAGTTTATCTCTAAAGACTGTAATTAAAAATATAGATGACCAGCTATTAAAACCACTAGGAGAATCGTACTTCCAGTGGAACATGCAGTTTAACGAGTCTTCTCCCGAAATTGAAGGGGACTTAGAAATAAAGCCACGTGGTGTAGCTGCGGTAATGCAAAAAGAAGTACGAAGCCAACGACTAACTACGTTACTTCAAACAGTCTCTAACCCCATGCTTGCACCGTTTATTAAAATACCAAACCTTATGCGAGAACTAGCTATTGCACAGGACATTGATCCCGACAGCTTAGTTAACGACATGAACGAAGCACAGATTTTTGCAGAAATGCTGAAAGGATTAGCCAATGCTCAACAAGAAGCAAGCCAGCAAGGTCAGCCCGCTGGTAGCGAACAAGGAAGCGTGGGACAGTCTGGAGGAATACCTGCAGGAGCAAATCCGAATGACGCTTCGGGCGTTGGTGGCGGCACAATCGGAACTGGAAGTGTTCCGGCTGCAGGGGAAGATAACTTCACTGGAACAGATCAAGGGCCTGAAGGCTGATTATGATGCGGCGATAAAGGCAAACATGTAGTGTCAATAATACAGAATTACATTAGTTCACTGGCAGGACAAGCTCTTACTCCTACAGTAGATACCCCAATCACTCCGACTCCTTTTGACGACGAAAAGCGTAAAGACATAGGGTTTGGAAAGTTTGGAATATCTAGGGGGTCAGCAGACAGCAGTGTAGTTAGTTCTCCGCCTAATTTTACAGATGGAGAAGACCCAGACAACTATCCCGGAAGTGGAAAGTTTTCTGGAACTAGCGGAAATAACACTCTTACCGTAGACCAGATACTTACAGAAGATGGTACTATAAAACCAGAGCAAGGGTATTTTGATTCGTTATCTGGAAAATACTACATAGACCCCGTGACAGGACAACTCAAAAAAGGATTTCCTACTGGATTAGGAACATTTTTACCTGCTCCCATAGGTTTTCTTGCAGGAGCAGGACTAGCCATATCTAACAAAGTTTTATCTGGTATATCCGACAAAGTAAAAGAAGGAAAAGAAGGATATGGAATTGCTAGTGTAAACGGAAAAACAGTAGGCGTATCAAAGGGGCTTTTTGGAGGCTACGTGCTGACAGGTAACATTCCAGACAATATTACAGCAAAGCAACGACAAAATTTAATAGATCAAATCCTTAATACAAAAGCCCCGGCTCCAAAGCCTAAAGAAACACTACCATCTGCTGTTAAAACTCCTTCACCAGATGACAATAATGATCCTGTTTTTGACGATGATGGTTATTCCGGGGTTGGACCTTCACCTGACGACGGGGGTAGCATGGGTGATCCGGGATATTATCCTTCTAATGTTTCTCCTTCCCTTTACACTGGTCGTCCAGATGATAGCCCATCTACTCCCGACGAACCCGGTGGCGAGGAGCCAGACTACGGGGGCGGTATGCAAGATGATTATGATAGTGGTATTGATGGGCCGGGCGGCGCAAAAGGAGGTCGCGTAGGACTAAAGGGTGGCGGTGCTGCTGGAAAAGCACCATCTACAGGATTCATAGATGGTCCGCCTCAAAACTATTCAAAAGGCATGACTGTAGCCGACACAGAAGACATGAAAGTCCGTGTGGGATCATTTGTTATTAACGCACCTACAACAGAGCGGTTACAAAAAGAAGGCAAGCTACCAAAAGGTCCACAAAAACGTAAAGCTGCAAAAGGCGGCAAGATGATGGACGTAGCGTTATCTAAAGGTGAATATCTAATAGACGTAGCAGACATTGAAAAGTTTGGTGGGTATGATGCACTAAACGCAGAAAATGACAAAGGCAAAGCAGAAGTAGATCGTAGGCAAGCTGCAGCTAGTGGTGGTTTTATTAACGGCTACCAATACGGCGGATCAGCAGGAATAAAAGCAGGACCCTTATCTACCGTAGAACTTATGAAGTCGGGATTAAACTTGACCAATCCTACTCCTTCTAGCTTTATGGAATTCGATTCTGGTGATCTTGCTCCCTACACAGTTAACGGAATAAACGTAGGAAATGTACAAAAAGCTTTAACCCTTGTAGAAACTAGAGGCTATCAAGATCGTAATGAAGGATACTTTTTTACACGAGCAGATACAAGTGGAAAAGAATCTTCTGCGTTTGGCCCCCTTCAGATTACCAAAAAAACACTTGAAGGTATGGTGAGTGACAACTTTGGTGAATTAGAATTAGCGTTTAAAACTGAACCCGGCTTTAAAGAATATTACAATAAAATGATTGTAGAGGGCCGTAACGCAGTTAACGTAAAAAAATATAAAGATATTTACGTAGGACCAGAAGGTTCAGCCAGACCTACCTATGCTTCCGAAGAAGAAAAAGCTAAGTATAAAGGTTTAGGATATGGCAACATACCTGTAGATGAACATAAAAAATACTATCCTACCCTTGCTTCTGTGTACATGAACTATAAAGCAGGAATGAGCAAATCTGAAGAAGATTT
>Ga0208545_1001345_pt1 | contig 11018 bp, 15 predicted proteins | sample DEB08_DNA_12_FD_185498 | JGI IMG/M metagenome (GOLD analysis project Ga0208545, IMG submission 185498) | Aqueous microbial communities from the Delaware River and Bay under freshwater to marine salinity gradient to study organic matter... | ecosystem: Environmental > Aquatic > Marine > Coastal ... | reverse complement strand
ACCGGAGTTTAAATTCAATGCGCCAGTGTTTCGCAAAAAGAGTATTCTCAAGAATCTTAAAACCATTCAAGCTCTCCCCAAGGAACACCCCGCAAGACGTATTGTTGAAAAAAGAAGGTTACCGCATGAGTCTCTCTCCGATTTGTACTTATGCGAAAACTTTTTCAAATTCACGAATTCGATAATCAAGGGTAAGTTTCCTTCTTTGGATGGTGATCATCCAAGGTTGCTTATTCCGTTTCGTGATGAGAGTGGTGAAGTGTTTGCGTATCAGGGTAGAGCCTTTGGTAACGAACAACCTAAGTATATCACCATCAAGATTGATGAGGAGCGTGAGAAGATATTTGGTCTAGACAAGGTAGACAAAAGCAAACCTATCCTTGTTGTCGAAGGCCCATTAGATAGTCTGTTTCTGGATAACTGTATTGCAGTTGCTGGTGCAGACTTTAGTAATATAAAGGGTGACCTCACGGTTATCTACGATAATGAACCTAGAAACAAGGAGATTAACAAACAGATAGAGAAGACGATTGATCAGGGGAAGAGCGTATGCCTGTGGCCTGATACTATGAAGTGTAAAGATATTAACGATATGATTATCGCTGGATATTCTAAAGAAGACGTACAAGAAATTATAACACATAACACCTTTTCTGGAGCATCGGCTAAGTTAAGGTTCGCAGAATGGAGAAAAATAAATGCCTAACAACTACTTACCCACACCCTATCAAGAATTTATTCACCTATCAAGATATTCGCGGTGGTTACCAGAAAAAGAACGTAGAGAAACGTGGGATGAAACTGTAGCAAGGTATTTCGATTTCTTCAAAGAACATTTAAATGATCTGCATGAATACAAACTTACTGATAAACTCAGGAAAGAACTAGAAGAGGCAGTACTATCTCAAAAGGTTATGCCATCGATGCGTTGTCTTATGACCGCTGGAGAAGCACTAAAGCGTGAGAACATTGCTGGGTATAACTGCTCTTATGTTGCAGTTGATCGTCCACAGGCATTTGATGAAATCCTGTATGTGTTGATGAACGGCACTGGGGTTGGGTTCAGTGTAGAACGTCAGTATGTTTCTAATCTTCCAGACGTTGCAGAAGAATTTTTTGAGTCGGACACTACTATCACCGTCGCAGATTCCAAGCTGGGTTGGGCAAAGGCTCTCAAGGAATTGGTTGGTATGTTGTATATCGGTCAGATTCCACGTTGGAATTTGTCTAAGATTCGACCAGCGGGTGCGCCTCTCAAGACCTTTGGTGGTAGAGCATCTGGACCAGAACCTCTAGAAAATCTGTTCAATTTTTGTGTTAATGTTTTTCAATCAGCAAAAGGTCGTAAGTTATCTTCCATTGAATGTCACGATATTGTTTGTAAGATTGCAGAGGTAGTAGTTGTAGGGGGTGTAAGGAGAAGCGCACTCATAAGTCTCTCTAACCTCTCTGATGACCGTATGAGAGCAGCTAAGTCAGGTCAGTGGTGGGATGATAACCCACAACGCGCTCTTGCAAATAACAGTGCGTGTTACACAGAGAAACCAGATATTGGTGTTTTCATGACCGAGTGGAAGTCTCTTTATGAGTCTAAGTCAGGAGAGCGTGGTATCTTCAATCGTCAGAGTGCAGTTAAGATGGCTGCAAAGAATGGACGTAGAAATACAGAGGATTATGATTTCGGTACGAATCCGTGTTCGGAGATTATTCTACGCAATCGTGAGTTCTGTAATCTGTCAGAGGTCGTAGTCCGTGCATCTGATACACGGGAGACTCTTTTGGAAAAGGTGCGTCTTGCTGCGATTCTAGGTACTATTCAATCTACACTTGTTAACTTCAAGTATGTATCATCTTCATGGAGAAAGAATTGCGAAGAAGAACGTCTGCTTGGTGTTTCCCTTACTGGTATTATGGATTGTCCTCTTACAAATGGTAAGGAAGACGGACTTGACAAACTCCTAGAGGAACTAAAGGCAGAGGCAGTAAAGACAAATGCAGAGTTTGCAAAAAAGATGGGAATCAATCAAAGTGTCGCTGTAACGTGTGTTAAACCGTCTGGGACAGTCTCACAGTTGGTTGATGCTGCATCTGGTATCCATGCAAGGCATAATCCTTACTATATTCGTACAGTTCGTGGAGACAAGAAAGACCCTCTTACAAGAATGATGCTGGACGCTGGATTCCCTGTAGAAGACGATGCGATGAATCCTTCCAACACTTCTGTGTTCTCTTTCCCCATGAAGGTTGATCAGTCAGCTATATTCCGTACAGACATGAGTGCGATAGAACAGTTGGAATTGTGGTTGACGTATCAGAAACATTGGTGTGAACACAAACCATCTGTTACTATTTCTGTAAAAGAAGATGAGTGGATGGAAGTCGGTGCGTGGACATATAAAAACTTTGATTTTATGTCTGGCGTCAGTTTCCTTCCATTCTCTGAACATACATACAAACAAGCACCATATCAGGATTGCACAAAAGAAGAGTACGAGTTCTTTGTTGATAGAATGCCTCAAGAAGTAGAATGGAGTAAGTTGTCAGAATATGAAAAAACAGACATGACAATTGGAGCTCAAGAATTGGCATGTGCTGCTGGATTTTGTGAAATACAATAATGAAATTGGTTGTATGTGAAGAATGTGATGCAGAGTTTCGTATAAAACACGCTATGGATGAACACTACTATTCTGTAAAGTTTTGTGTATTCTGTGGAAATGAACTTGCAGAAGAACTTGAAGATGAAGTAGAAGAGTATGAGGATGAGTAATTTTTATATTAATGGAACTAGACGAGGCTTGGGTGAAGCACTTAGTAAATTTTATGACACGGTAGACACTCTAGAAGAATGTGATGTGTTCATTAATTGTAAGCACGATGGGTTTCAACAAGTTGATCTATTGTATAAGGCTGCTGAACTCAACAAACGTATAATCAACATAGGGTCAAACTCACCTGATCAGCGTGGAAATAGGATTAGAACTTATCCAACTGAAAAAGCAGCACTAGACTTTGCTAACGATCAATTATATTATCTAGGAATAGATACAACGATTGTAAGGTTTGGTCGTTTTGATACTGATAGGGTTGCTCACATTGACGCACCAAAAATGACTGTATCATATTGTGTGGGCGTGATTGATTGGATTCTTAATCAACCATATAGAGTAAAAGATATTACGGTTACACCATGAACATGTGGAAATATTGGTGTAAGGCAATTGGGTCTAAAGCATTCGATGAAGATAAAAAAGCAGACAGGGTTGCAATAATCAGGACTGTCTGGGTTCTCCTACATATATGTACATGTTTTGCTATTATTGCAAACGCTTGGAGACAGTGGTGAAAACGAGTTCAGCAAAGGCAAAAGGTCGTAGATTCCAACAGTGGGTTCGTGATCAGCTGATTGAACAACTTGATGTACATCCAGAGGATGTAGAGTCTCGCAGTATGGGTGCAGGGGGTGAAGACCTTATCATGGCCCGTGCTGCGAGAGAGAAGTTTCCGTATTCTATTGAGTGTAAGAACCAAGAAGCACTCAATGTGTGGAAATCATACGAACAAGCAGAGTCAAACTCTGGTGATTATGAACCCGTAGTGTTCATTAAACGCAACAACCAAAAACCTCTTGTAGTGGTTGATGCTGAATATTTCGTTAAATTACACGAAAAATTGACCTAAACGAATCGAATAACCTAAATATCCATAGGAGAATACCGTATGGAAATCTTTGGTGTTATTGCTGAGTTAGGTTTTACCATCACTGCTGTACTAGGCGGTGGTGTTTTTATTGTTATTCTCCTAAAATATATTCTCGCCTCTGTTGTGGATGCGACGGCGAATTTGAGTATGTTGATTACGGCGTTGGATAACCGCGTCAAAACTATTAATAATGAAATTGTACGATTAGATTCTTTGGTATGCCATGTATTGGGTGTGAAGCCAGATGTCAGAAGAATGTCTGCGGCCGATGGCAAGGAGGATGCCAGAAAGGATTAGTTGTGTGGAAGATATTATTAAAGCGGTTCAAGACGAAGGTATAACTGTTGTCATGGCTGTTGGTATGGGTTATTTTATATTTTTTATATGGAAGTATGTGACTCAACAAATTTTACCCGCACTCGACAAAGCTACGATGACAACTATATCTCTCATTGACAGAGTAAGGATGCTTGATAATGACATGATAAGAATGGACCAGAAAATCAATACGATTCTGGAACTTCGTGACATAGAAAAGGAGAAGAAGGATGAGTAGGAACTTTTTCAGTCTAAAAACAGGTCATCATGCTTCTGATGTATTCTTTAAAAATCAGGCAATCTGGCACGATAGTGATATGCTCAAATCTTTTTTGATGGGAGCATTTGTCGGTGCGCTTTTTGCTTTCGGATATGCTTTCCTATCTCCTTCACATGCTGGAGAACTAACACACACATGGAAGTCTCCTGCCTTTAGTGGTCAGGGATACAGCGCACATGTTTTGACTATTGAGAACCAAGAGTTTTCAAGGTCGCAAGCAATTAGAGAAAAGAAAGAAGCAGCAGAGCGACAAGCAATACGCGATGCTGCAAATACGAACCTATCTAAATTTATGAAGAATGTTGAGTCTAGAATATACGCCCAACTTTCAAAGCAACTAGTAGATAGTATGTTCGGAGAAGATGCTTCAACTTCCGGCACAGTTACTTTTGAGGGTACAACAATTAGTTATGTCAAAAGTAGCGAAACCGTAGATTTAACGATTGTGGATGCAAATGGTAGTACGACTGTTATCACTGTTCCTGTTGGCGACTTTACTTTCTAGTTGTGCGAGCATCCAACCACAGGATGCTCCTGTACCTAGTACTGTGCCGTTAGTAGATGAACTATACAACATAACACCGCCTGAACGTAAGGTGCCGGTGGCAGTATATAAGTTCAATGACGTAACAGGACAAAGAAAATCCAGCTCATCACTTGCATTACTAAGTAGTGCAGTGACACAAGGTGGAGATATATGGTTAATCCAAGCCCTAAAGAAAGCAGGTAAGGGCGAGTGGTTTCAAGTCATAGAAAGAATGGAACTGGAAAATCTGTTAAAAGAAAGACAGATTATACGAAACACAAGAAAGAACTATGACGGAGATACGGCAGAAAAGATTAAACCCCTATTGTTTGCGGGAGTATTGCTGACAGGGGGCATAGTTGGGTATGACACCAATACAAGTACAGGTGGTATGGGGGTAAGATATCTGGGTATTGGTGTATCTGATGAATATCGTAAAGACATGGTAACAGTAGCTTTACGATTAATATCTGTACAGACAGGTGAGGTACTTTTGGCAGTCAGTTCTCAGAAAACTATTCTGAGTACAAAGTTATCTGCCACAGTGTTTAGGTTTTTAGATATGGGAACAAAGTTGCTAGAGACAGAGGCTGGGATAACGGATAATGAGTCCACAACCTATGCAGTGAGGAAGGCAATCGAACAAGCAGTTATTGAAATTATAAAGGAAGGTGAACAAAAAGAATTATGGAAATTTAAAAAGGAGAAAGGAAAATGAGAACGGGCATACTTACAATACTCGCTTACTTTGTTATGTGTAGTGTGGGTTATGCGAGTGACGTTTATATAACACAGTCTGGTGCAAGCTTGACTGCAAACATCAATCAAGATGGACAGACCAATAAGTTCGGTGATGATACAACGGCAGTTACCTTAACAGGCGACAACCAGACGTTGGATATTGACCAGATTGGTAATACTAACACTATCGCTGCATCTGTTGTGGGTGCAACACAGACGTTTACTCTTAAACAAGAAGGTAGTAGTAATACGTCTACCGTATCTGTTGGTGCAAACTCTGCGTCTGCTGACAATAGTATTATTCAGACAATCACGGGTAGTTCTAATACGACTACGGTGAATGTGGGTAACTCTGCTGCAACTGATGATGCTGATATTGATATCGTTGCTACGGGTGACAGCAATACTATTACAATAAATGAAAACAGTACTGCCTCACTAACTGGTGGTGACAAGAAGATTACGAACATCACAGCTAGCGGTGGGAGCAATACGATTACGTCAACACATACTGGTGCTGCTGACCAAGACACAACCCTACATCATACGGGTTCATCTAGTACATTTGCGATTACTCAAGGCGGTGCTCATGATGGCACTACCTCTATAACAACAGTGGGGTCAGGACACAGTGTTACGGTTACTATGGACGATTAGTCTCATTCTCTTTAGTACCAGTGCTTATGGTGCTATTGGGAATGTGGTTAAACACAAAGGAAATGCTTCTGTAGAACGGTCAGGTGAAAAATCCGTTTTGCAAAAGGGTTCTGATATCGAGTTCAAGGACACGGTGAAAACTGGTAAAGGCGATGTTGGTATCAAGTTTGTTGATGACACCAACGTAGCAGTGAGTGCCCACAGTGCCTTGGTTATCGATGAGTTTATCTATGACCCCAACTCTAGAAAGGGGTCGAAGTTGGTTATGAATATTGCACTTGGCACGGTGCGTTATGCGAGTGGTAATATTGCGAAGCTGAATAATCAGAACGTGGACATTCGGACACCAACAGCAAGAATTGGTGTGTTGGGAACGGCGTTCAGTATGACGGTGGATGAGGTTGGTAAGTCTTTAATTATTCTGTTACCTAATAAAGACGGGACAGTGGGTAAGATATCGGTGGAGACTGATGCTGGTCAGGTTATAATGAACCAAGCATTTCAGTCAACTGTAGTTGGTACAGGAGAAGCAAAACCATCAAAACCAGTGATACTGGATTTGACACTGGACCAGATTAACAATCTACTGATTATCAAACCACCAAAAAAGAAACTTATTAAGTTACTTAGTGAATCAAAGGGAAACAAGAATTTACTTGATATTGATTTTCTTGAGTTTGCAGCATTGGATAAGAATGAGCTAGAGGAAGACTTGTTTGAGTTTAACGAGTTGGACATTAACGATTTGGATGTGGAGTTACTTGGTAACATCCTTGACCAGATTGCTCTTGCCCTAGCACAGTCAGAGTTGATAGATGGTAGGACAGGTGGATTCAATAAGTCAACACAAGTCAACACACTGGTAGATGGAAACAGCACACGAATCATACGAAGGGTAGGAAACAATACAATAGAACTAGACTTGATAAACGACTATGGATATACAATCAATATTACACAGGGTATTCCTGTGCCGGAGATAACAACAAGAGATGAAGACGCTTCTAATATCATTACTATTACTCAGTCTGACTAATTTTGCATATGCTGACAACAGCGTGTATCTTGAACAGATTGGTACGAGTACAGATACTACTGTCAATATAGACATTGACGGTAATAACAACTCTGTCAATCTATCGATGGAAGGCACGGGTAATGAACTGGATTTCAAACAAGAGGGAAACAACAACACCATCAGTTGGGTTTCCTATTGGGGTTCTGGTAAAGCATGGGGTGGTGATTTGGATGGTAATAACAACACGCTTAAATTTGAACAGTACAATACCACAGGCTCGGACTCTAATCGAATAGGTTTTCATATGCCGGGCAACAGTAATGAGTTACACATTTGTCAGGGTGCGACATTCTCTAGCAGCACAGACACAACCTGTTCTGGCACAACACCTAGTTCAGAATATGGTGGTCATACTGTCAACCTAGACGTACACGCAAACGGTAATAGCATAAAGGTAGGACAAGAGACAGGCACAGGTAATGCTGACCACTATGCACAGATATATTACTTTGGTGGAGACAACAACGATACCTTCCTCACTCAAAAAGGAAATGCAAACAAAACCCTAAATATGATTGTAAGAACTGATGGTGGCGAACAAGAACTTATGCAAAAGGGAGATGGAGCACATACTGCGACAATAGACTTGACGGGCTCATATCATACTGATATGACAATGACACAACAGGGCAATACCGCACAGTCTTATTCTCTTACTCAGAATTGTCAAACATCAGGAGGGTGTAGTGTCTCAGTGACGCAAGGAAATTAAAATGAAAAAGTGGATTATATCATTATGTGTGATTTTACTATTGTGTGGATTGCGTTTTGCAGACCCGTGGTTTCTAGACATGGTGCGACTGAAAGCACTAGACCAACACCAGCGCAATCAAGAGTCAATGACTCTCTCTAACCTTGCAACAGTAGAGATTAACAATCAGACAATCAGAACATTAGGACAGTGGCCTTGGGACAGAAACAGGGTTGCAAACAAAATTATAGAACTCTATCAGGCTGGTGCCTCTATCGTGGTTGTCCCTATTCTATTTGCAGACCCAGACAGATTTGGTAAAGATGATGCACTTGCCAGAATACTCAAAAAGACTCCTACAGTTATAGGACAGATACCCAGCAACGACAAGAGTAACACTGGTGTGGTTCGTGGTGTTGCAACTGTTGGAGAAGACTGGCAACCGTGGGTGTATAGATATCCCGGCGTGGTTGGTCCTATTCCAGAACTTGCAGAGAGTGCTAATGCAGTTGGTATGATGGTAATCGCACCAGAGAAAGATGGTGTGACTCGTCGTATGCCTCTGGTCATTGCATCAGATGGTAAATTGTTTCCATCTATCAGTATGGAGATTTTACGCATAGCTGCTGGTGATGTGTCCTTCCAGATGAAGACAGGTATTGCTGGTGTGGAGAAACTACGCATACCGAAGTATAAGATGATCGACACAGACGCCAACGGCAATATCTGGTTGGACTTCAAGTGGAAGACACCCGTGTACGCATTGCATGAGAAGTTGCCTGATCTCAGTGGTAAGATTGTGATATTGAGTATGACTGCATCAGGTCTAGAAAGTGTAGTATCAACACCTGTTGGTAATATACATTCGCATGACCTCATTGCTGCATCACTGGCGACCATGATGACAGGCCGAAATATCACCAGACCATTCTGGACAGACCTAGCAGAACTTGCCGTCAGTGGTGCCGGTGCGTTAATCCTTACAATTGTGGTGTTGACAATGGCATGGTATTTTGGGGCAGTATTACTACCCATTTTTCTTGTTGGATCGTTCTACGGGTCATCCTACCTCTTTACAGAGTACAGTTATCTAGTAGATTGGTCCTATCCCGTCCTTACTATGTTTGTGGTGTGGGCCATTGCTGCGTTCCTACGGTTCATGGAAGAATATAAAGAGAAGATGGAAATCAAGAAACAGTTCGCAGGGTATGCTTCTCCTACCGTGGTTCGTCTTCTACAGGAAAACCCTGCACTTATCAAAGATGGTATGAAGAAAGAGATCAGCATTTGCTTCTCTGACCTTCGTGGGTTTACACCATTGGGTGAAAGTTTCGGTGATGATGTCAAGGGTCTTACAGAAATTATGAATGGGTACATGGATGCAATCACACAGCCTATTCTAGACTCTGATGGTATGGTCATCAAGTATATCGGTGATGCGTCTATGCACATACACAATGCACCTATTGACGATGATGATCACCCAAGGAGTGCAGTGAAAACTGGACTACAGATGTTGAGTGCAGTGGAGAAGTTTAATGATAAAATTGTTTCTGAAGGTCGCCCTCCTGTCGGTATGGGTGCCGGTATTAATACTGGTCTTGGTTACCTTGGAGAGATGGGAAGTACCAAGCGTCATTCGTATGATGTTCTAGGTGATGCAGTATCGACTGCTGCTCGTATCGAGTCTAAGTGTAAGGAGTATGGTTGTCTGTTGCTGGTAGGAGAGTCCACCTATGACAAGACCAAGGATGACTTCTTCTATCTCAAGGTCGATGAACTAGCAGTCAAGGGTAAGTCCGTGGGTATTCGTATCTATACCGTCTTGAGTGAGATGGATTGGATGATGAAAAATACGAATTGGGGGTTTGCCGAAAATCAACACATAAAAATGCATGAGTATTATCGTAATCAGCAGTTTGACCATGCCATTCGTTTGTGCAATGATTTGAGTGTAGAGTTTGATGGAAGAATGAGAAACTACTATACCATGTGGATTGAACGATGTGAGTTCATGAAGACTCAACCACTAGACAAAGATTGGAACGGCGTTTTTATCGCAACAACGAAATAGGTCTAATATGTGGTTATTCATGACATCTCCGATTATTTCTTGGGCTCTTTGTTTAGTTGGATTTAGTGTATATTTTACTTTTTCTGATGTACGACCTTCTGGATCAATGTTGCCGTGGTTTATTGCCGCCAATAATGCTCTGATGACATTTGCTTTTTATCGATGGATGATAATACTTTATTTTAAAAAAACCTCTTGACAAGTCTCTTTTTTTCGTGTATACTGTATAGACACTCGAAAATTAAAAGAGATAAATAGAATTATGGATGTATATCTTCACACAGCCCTTGCAGTGGGTGCAATTGCAGCAGCATATTATGCTGGTCGCTGGTCTATTAATGACAAGATAGAACTGGTCATTGGAACAATGTTAGATACTCTTGAGAAAGAAGGTTTCGTTGCAACGGTGCTGGACAAGGATGGTGACAAGGAACTTGTTCCCATTTCTGAGTTGGTTGCAAACGCAGTCAAGGAAGCCAAAAAATAACTTGACAATAAGCTTATTATTTGGTATGATAGAATATAACTGAGAGAAAGAGACGATTATGAAAAAATTACTTATTGGTGCCGCCGTCGCTGCTATGATGATGACCCCAGTGGCTGCGAAAGCAGGTAATGATTGGGTCGGGCCCGCTATTGCTGGTACAATATTTGGTGTAATAATTGGTAGCCATCATGGCCACCACAATAACCATACAAACCATACAACTGTTATTGTTAGGGAACCGACTCATGTATATCGCGCCCCACGGCGTGCTCGTTCTGCATTGGTTGAGGTTTGTAAGACTTGGCCGCACACAGTGCGGGATCACTACGGTGATTACTACACTGAGATGATTTATGATTGCCGTCTGGTAAGAAAAGCTATTTGGTAATCAAAAACTACTTGACAAATCCCGATCAATAATGTATAGTTAGAATCATGAGCGGTATGCACCTATTGCCTGTGTA
>Ga0208545_1001342_pt1 | contig 11039 bp, 10 predicted proteins | sample DEB08_DNA_12_FD_185498 | JGI IMG/M metagenome (GOLD analysis project Ga0208545, IMG submission 185498) | Aqueous microbial communities from the Delaware River and Bay under freshwater to marine salinity gradient to study organic matter... | ecosystem: Environmental > Aquatic > Marine > Coastal ... | reverse complement strand
CACAAAGGAAATTCCAATTAAAAAGACCATTCCCAGCAAACCCCTCCCCAAACTTTTCATAGAAAAAGAGGCATTTGGAATAATGGTTTCAGGGCCCGATTGGGTTTGAATGTCAATAGTGTTTAGGCTGGTTTCAACAACAGACAGTGCAGTGGGTGCTGCTTCTAAAGTGGCGCTGCCAAGACCAATGAATAGAACAAGAACAGCAGTTAAAATAGAAAACTTCAAGTATTTTGACATCTTAATTTCTTTTGGATATTTCATCTCTGATTCTAGCAGCTTTTTCGTAATCTTCTGCTTTAACTGCTTTGTCTAAAGCTGCTTCTAGTCCGTTTAGGTCTAACTTTTTTAAATTATTTTCTGGAGCTATTTCATTCATAGCGTCTGTAGGTATTTCTCCAAGATCAGTCGGTATTTCTTTTACGGATAGGTTTATTCCCGCTTTACTCAATATGCTTTCATAAGTAAAAATAGGGGCGTTAAAGCGTAAGGCCAATGCTATGGCATCACTAGTTCTGGCGTCAAAAACAGCTTCAACACCTTCTTGTTCACAAACAATATTGGCGTAAAATACGCCGTCTATAAGTTTGTGAATGATTACTTTTTTTAAGCCAATATGAAAGTGCTGCGCAAAATTTTTAAATAAATCGTGGGTCAAGGGCCTAGGAGGACTAATTTCCTTTTCAAGGGCTATGGCAATGGATTGAGCCTCAAAGGCACCAATAACTATGGGGAGTTTTCGGTCTCCCTCCATTTCATTGAGGATTAGTGCATAGGCCCCATTTTGGGTTTGACTATACGAGATCCCTTTTATTTTTAATGGAATTAAGGTCATAGTTTAAAGGTCATAAAAAAAGGCCAATTAATAAAATAATCAGCCTTGTATGGTGTGGCCCAGTTTAAGGGGCGCAATTTAATAAATTTTAAGCGTTCTGTGCTTTAAAAGCTTTTAATTTTTCAATTAGTTCAGGGACAACCGTAAAGGCGTCTCCTACTATTCCGTAGTCTGCCGCTTTAAAGAATGGTGCTTCTGGATCTGTATTAATCACCACTTTTACTTTTGAGGCACTCACCCCTGCTAAATGTTGTATGGCTCCAGAGATTCCAATGGCAATGTATAGGTTAGTGGCTACAGGCTTTCCTGTCTGTCCTACGTGTTCTCCATGAGGCCTCCATCCAAGGTCTGATACTGGTTTTGAACAAGCAGTAGCTGCTCCTAAGACATTGGCTAAATCTTCAATTAAACCCCAATTTTCTGGTCCTTTAAGTCCCCTTCCTCCAGATACAACCACATCTGCGTCTGCAATGGTTGCTTTTCCGCTTACTTTATCTACTGAGGTTGTTTTAGTGGCAAATAAACGATCTTCTAAATTGGGTGAAAAAGCTGTGACACTAGCGCTGGTTTCTTTTTCATGAATGCCATAAGAGTTGTTGGCTACGCCAATCATTTTAATGGATCCAGTGAGTTCTGTGTGGGCAAAGCCTTTGTTGCTAAAAGCAGTTCTCTTCACAACAAAAGGGGCAGTGCTCTCTGGAAGAGCCACTACATTGGGGGCAAAACTTGCACCCAATTGAGCCGCTAAAAGAGGGCTTAAGAACTTACTGTCTGCAGAGCTACTCACAAGTACTACTTGTGCGTTAGCCTCTTTGGCTGCTTGGGCTATAGCTGTTGCGTATGCCTTGGCATTAAAAGTATCTAATTTGGCTTCTTTAATGGCTAATATTTTAGCCACTCCATAAGACTGTAGTTGGCTCGCATCTGATGGATTTATAGCAACAGCGACACAATCAGTGCCCAATTGCTCTGCTAATGCAGCGCCATAAGAAGCCACTTCAAATGCATTTTTCTTAAAAACCCCTTTTTCTGTTTCGGTATATATGAGTACGGACATAATAATGTGTTTTATGGCTAGGTTATAAAACCTTGGCTTCGTTGTGTAATAAAGAAATGAGCTGGTCTATATTGGTTGGATCAATCATTGTTACAGCGCCTTTGGCCTCTGGTTTACTAAAAGATATCTCTTTGGTATGCGACTCAGAAGTAGTTGCAGGTCTAACGTGAAGCGGCTTTTGTCTGGCCATCATAATTCCCCTCATATTTGGAATGCGTAGATCGCTTTCTTCTACCAATCCCTTTTGCCCTCCAATAACCAGTGGAAGTTGGGTGCCCAATGTTTCTTTACCACCATCTATCTCTCTTATAGCTGTAGCGTTATTTCCATCTATCTCTAAAGAGATACAATTGGTTACGTATTGGTAATCCAATGCGCTCGCTAAAAACCCTGGTACCATTCCGCCATTGTAATCTATAGATTCTCTTCCAGCAATCACCAAGTCAAAACCTATTTCTTTTACTAGTGCAGCCAATTCTTGGGCAACAAAAAATCCATCTGTCGCAGGAGCATCTATTCTATAAGCTTCATCTGCACCAATGGCAAGTGCTTTCCTTAGGGTAGGTTCTACAGAGGCATCACCCACGGTAACTACTGCTACACTAGCGCCTTGCTTTTCTTTAAACCACATGGCTCTGGTGAGTCCAAATTCATCATTTGGATTAATGACAAATTGAACACCAGCTGTATCAAAAGCGGTGTTGTTATCTTTAAAATTGATTTTAGAAGTAGTGTCTGGGACATTACTTATACACACGAGTATATTCATCTCAAATTATGCTTTAAATTCTGAACCACTAAGATAAGAATAATTTATAATTTACTATGCATGCATAGTAAATTTTATTGTTTTTTTAATCTTTATGAATTCCCAAATAAGATATTTATTGCTTATTTTTGCGTGCGTTTTAAGACATACCTATGAAAACATTACAGTTTAGAGAAGCCATAGCAGAAGCTATGTCAGAAGAAATGAGAAAAGACCCTTCTATTTATTTAATGGGAGAAGAAGTAGCGGAATACAATGGTGCTTACAAAGCTTCAAAAGGAATGCTAGATGAATTTGGTCCAGAGAGGGTGATAGATACGCCTATTTCTGAACTAGGATTTGCTGGAATTGGTATAGGGTCTGCTATGAATGGGAACAAACCTATCATAGAATTCATGACTTTTAACTTTGCCTTAGTAGGGATTGACCAAATTATTAACAATGCGGCTAAGATCAGACAAATGTCTGGAGGTCAGTTTAACTGTCCTATAGTCTTTAGAGGACCTACTGGCTCAGCGGGTCAATTGGGTGCAACCCACTCACAAGCCTTTGAAAATTGGTTTGCTAACACCCCTGGTTTAAAAGTAGTGGTGCCTTCTAATCCAAAAGACGCTAAAGGTTTATTAAAAGCAGCCATCCAAGATCCAGATCCTGTTATTTTCATGGAATCTGAGCAAATGTATGGAGATAAAGGAGAAGTTCCTGAGGGAGAATACACCATCCCATTAGGTGTAGCAGATGTGATTAGAAATGGATCAGATGTCACGGTAGTTTCATTTGGTAAAATTTTAAAAGAGGCTCTAAAAGCTGCAGACACGCTGTCTGGGCAAGGGATATCTTTAGAGATTATAGATTTAAGGACCATCCGTCCTTTAGACATGGACACCATTATTAGCTCTGTTAAAAAAACCAACAGATTGGTTATTCTTGAAGAAGCTTGGCCTTTTGGAAGTATTGCTTCTGAAATTGCCTTCCAGGTTCAAGACAAAGCCTTTGATTACTTAGATGCTCCAGTACAGAAGATTAACACAGCAGACACGCCAGCACCATATTCTCCCGTCTTGTTGGAAGAATGGTTGCCTAGTGCACAAGATGTGATAGACGCGGTAAACCGTGTCATGTATACCAAAGCATAAGATATAATAAATTACAAGCCCTCCTCACGGAGGGCTTTTTTAGCCTTCGATTCCCCAGTCTGTCCACTTATTGTTTGGTGTTTATGAACCCATTCAAACCTACTATGAAAAAATATATTCTATTTCTTTTGTGGCTTACAGGCATGGTCCTACAAGCCCAAACTAAGGTCAGCGGAAACGTAAAAGATACAGACGGCTTTCCTATCGCATTTGCCAATGTACTTTTTCCGGGGAGCACCATTGGAACCATTACCAATGACGACGGTTCCTTTTATGTAGCGTCTGACCAGACCTACACCCAACTTTCCGTTTCATTTATTGGATTTAAAACCGTCCTTTTGGTTTTGGATAAAGGAAGTAATTACGGGCTAGAAATTGTTCTGGAGGCCGCTGCGGAACAACTACAGTCTGTGACACTAGTTTCAGGAAAGCAGTCAAAAAAGAACAATCCCGCAATTGATATTTTACGAAAAATTTGGGCCAAAAAACGCAGCAATGGACTGGGTAATTACCTTGATGTACCAGGAGCCAGGCCTTTTAGCATAACCGGAAGTTTTGGTTTTGGGTTTTAAGAATTTTATTGGAGGTTACAAAGAGGTCTTCATTGCACAAAAATAATCTATCACCTTTATGGCGTGGATTAATTTAAATGGATCCTGCATTCTTCTAATAGCGCTATTACATAGGCGATGAAAATTTCATTATAAGCTGCTTTAGAACAGCAGTTGGCCTCTAGGAATTTGAAGACAAAAAAAACAGCAAAGTAGTTAGTATAAACCAAGGATTGGACGTATTTTTGCCCCCTGAAAAATAAATAGATTAAAGATTATGAGCGAGAAAAATATAACCTCTTTTGATGTCTTAATTGAGATACCTAAAGGAAGTAGAAATAAATACGAGTACGACTTTAAGTTAAAGAAAATTCGTTACGACCGAATGATATTTTCTTCTATGATGTATCCAGCAGATTACGGATTTGTACCAGAAACATTGGCTTTAGATGGAGATCCATTAGATGTTTTGGTCTTGGTTACAGAACCTACCTTTCCTGGCTGTGTCATGGAAGTGAAACCTATTGGTGTATTCCATATGGCAGATGAAAAAGGCCCAGATGAAAAAATAGTTTGCGTACCGGTTTCTGATCCAAATTGGAATAAAGCCAATGATTTGTCTGACTTAAACCCACATTTGATCAAAGAAATAGAGCACTTCTTTAAGGTGTACAAAGACCTTGAAAAGAAAAAAGTAGATGTTGGCGGATGGGGAGACGTTCACGAGGCCAAAGAAATTGTGGCCAAGTGCTTGAATCGTTTTAAAGATTCAGACGTTCCATTAGCTGAGGTAACTATTAAGTAGACTGAGCAAAAAAAATTCAAAAAGGCGCCCCGCAGGGGCGCCTTTTTTTTTAACGCATATTTTGCTACATTAGGGGGCTTATAACATAAACTAAACTTAAACTCAATTACTTATTTATGGAATCTAATATTATTTTTCTTCCTATAGCCTTAGCTGTTTTAGGATTATTATTCATGTTTGTTAAAATGGCATGGGTTAAAAAACAGCCCGCTGGCGATGAAAAAATGCAAGGCATTTCTAAAGCCATCAAGGAAGGAGCGCTCGCCTTTTTAGGAGCAGAATACAGGCTTTTAGCCATTTTTGTGGTTATTGCCTCTGTGGCATTATACGGAATATCATTGGTGGTAGAAACCACCAGTTGGATGATTGTGCCCGCTTTTATTTTTGGGGCCATTCTATCTGCTTTAGCGGGAAATATAGGGATGAGAATTGCCACAGATTCCAACGCAAGAACAGCAGAAGCAGCCAAGACCAGCTTACCACAAGCATTAAAAGTATCTTTTAGTGGTGGTACCGTAATGGGTTTAGGGGTGGCTAGTTTAGCGGTTTTAGGACTCAGTTTATTGTTCTTATTTTTCTTAGGCCAATTTATGGGTGCAGATGGAAGCTTTTACGAGAATATGACCGTAGTACTAGAAACGCTCGCCGGATTCTCCTTAGGAGCAGAATCTATTGCACTTTTCGCTCGTGTGGGTGGGGGTATTTATACCAAAGCGGCAGACGTAGGCGCAGATTTAGTAGGAAAAGTAGAAGCAGGGATTCCTGAAGACGACCCAAGAAACCCAGCCACTATTGCAGACAACGTAGGAGACAATGTAGGCGACGTTGCCGGAATGGGGGCAGACCTTTTTGGCTCTTATGTAGCAACCGTATTGGCCGCAATGGTATTGGGTAATTACTTAATTAAAGACATGTCTGCTGGAGGATCATTCACAGATGTATTTAACAATATGGGCCCTATTTTATTGCCTATTGTGATAGCAGGTGTAGGGATTTTAGCCTCTATAGTAGGAACTTTCTTAGTGAGAATTTCCTCAAACGATGCTAAAGAATCTCAAGTGCAACGCGCATTAGACACGGGTAACTGGGTAGCCATTGCACTGACCTTAGTAGCCTCTTGGTTTTTAATAGATTGGATGCTTCCAGCCACCCTTCAGATGAATTTCTTTGGCGAGGGTATTAAAGACATTCCTTCCATTAACGTATTTTATGCAGCCTGTATTGGACTGGCGGTAGGTGCCTTAATTTCTTTTGTTACAGCATATTACACTTCATTGGGTAAAAAACCTGTCATGGATATAGTGGAGAACAGTTCTACAGGGGCTGCCACCAACATTATTGCAGGATTAGCGGTGGGAATGAAATCTACCTTTTCTTCGGTTATTTTATTCGCAGCCGCCATATACGGATCTTATGAATTGGCCGGTTTTTATGGGGTGGCGCTTGCGGCATCGGCCATGATGGCCACCACAGCCATGCAATTAGCCATAGACGCATTTGGACCCATTGCAGACAACGCAGGAGGGGTAGCAGAAATGAGTGAATTGGCCCCAGAAGTAAGGGAGCGTACAGACATTTTAGACTCGGTAGGAAACACTACTGCAGCCGTTGGTAAAGGTTTTGCTATTGCCTCTGCAGCACTAACTGCCTTGGCCTTATTTGCTGCCTACGTGACTTTCACCGGGATTGACGGTATCAATATATTTAAAGCAGACGTGTTGGCCATGCTATTTGTAGGAGGAATGATCCCAGTGGTCTTCTCTGCATTGGCCATGCAATCTGTAGGAAAAGCTGCGATGGAAATGGTACAAGAGGTGAGAAGACAGTTCCGTGAAATTCCAGGAATCATGGAAGGAACTGGTACGCCAGAATACGCTAAATGTGTAGACATTTCTACCAAAGCAGCCCTTAGAGAAATGATCTTGCCAGGTTTAATTACCATCATTACCCCAATTTTTATTGGACTGGTTTTTGGTGCAGAACCTTTAGGAGGGTATATGGCTGGTGTTTGTGTGAGTGGTGTTATGTGGGCTATTTTCCAAAACAATGCTGGAGGTGCTTGGGACAACGCTAAAAAGTCTTTTGAGGCTGGTGTAATGATTAACGGAGAAATGACTTATAAAGGTTCAGACGCGCACAAAGCTGCGGTTACTGGAGATACGGTGGGAGATCCTTTTAAGGATACCTCAGGACCTTCTATGAATATTTTAATTAAGTTAACCTGCCTTGTAGGTCTGGTGATTGCCCCTATTTTGGGAGAAGGACATACCTCAGAAGGATTGCATGAATCTCACCAAGAGATCTCAGTTTCTGTTAATGCGACTTCTAACGACCAAGACCAGGTGTCTGCAAGTGTAGTTTACACCATTACTGAAAATGGTGAAACTAAAACAGTAGATCGTGTATTTGAAGGTACAGAAGCCAGTGTGCAGGAAGAGTTGGCTGCCTTTCAGGCCGACATAGACAGCCAATCCGGTAGTGAGATTAGCATTGAAATTCAAAAAATGGACGTGCGTAAATAAACACTCAAACATAAGGGCTTAGCCCCAAAAAGCCCATGGCCATTTGGTTATGGGCTTTTTTATACAACAGAAAAATATGTCATTGATTAAAACAGCCGTCTACCACCACTGTGAATCTTATTTGCGTCAAAAAGCCAAAGGCTATTTAAGTCAAGACCAATCTTTACTTGAATCTCTAGATAGTGAAGGGAAAAGCTCTGCCGGAGACAAACACGAAACCGGTCGCGCCATGATTCAGCTAGAGCGAGAAAAATTAGCACAACAACGCGAACGCAATGATCAAGATATAAAGACACTGGACGCTTTGAAAAATAAGACCACTACAGTACATATAGCTCCTGGTGCCTTAGTGAATACCAGTTTGGCTAGTTATTTTTTGGCCGTCCCGGCCGATGCCTTCTCCCACAACGACAAAAAAATCTACTGCATCTCTCCCCAAAGTCCCATAGGGCAATTACTACTCGGCAAAAAAGCTGGAGAATCCTTTTCCTTTAGAGGAAATAGTATAAAGGTGTTGGAGGTTCTTTGAGTTTAAAACAAACCATTAATCTCCGCGTCTATTTTTTCAATGATGGTTCCCAAGTCTTCTGGTTTGGATACAAAATCTAAAGGGTCTACATCTATGACCAATAATTTACTATTGGTGTATCCGTGTGCCCACGCTTCATAGCGTTCGTTTAGTCTGCTGAGGTAGTCTATAGAGATGGTATTTTCGTATTCACGGCCTCTTTTTTGAATTTGACTGACCAAATTGGGTACAGAGCTCCTAAGGTAGATCACTAGCTCTGGTGGTTGCACTAATTTTTCCATCAGTTCAAACAACTGTTTGTAGTTGTTAAAATCTCTATTGGTCATTAGCCCCATAGCGTGTAAGTTAGGGGCAAATATAAAGGCGTCTTCATAAATGGTCCTGTCTTGGATAATATTTTTACCGGATTCTCTAATCTCTAGAATTTGTCTGTACCTGCTGTTGAGAAAGAAAATTTGGAGGTTAAAACTCCACCTTTCCATTTGATTGTAGAAGTCATCTAAGTATGGATTGTCTTCTACTTCTTCAAAGTGTGCATCCCAGTTATAGTGCTTAGAGAGTAATTGTGTGAGCGTGGTTTTTCCAGCTCCAATGTTTCCGGCAATGGCTACATGCATACTTTTTGGTATTTGGTTAGGTTATTGTCTTCCTATATAAGGGGGCAACAAGATACCTAAATTCTACAATTTTATAAAATCTAAATGACTAAAAGTATTTGCCATTTTTGGATGATAGGCTTTTTTCTATTTTGAAGGAGGATTTTTTTTATTTTAGATTAAACTTTTCACAAATCCTTTAGTCAAAGGTTAAACACTTAATCATTATGAACACATTTTTTAAGACGCTTTTTATAATCATAGTAGTGCAAACAGTTGGAGCTGCTCAAGACTTTCAGGGGACGGCTACCTATATGTCCAAATCAACGGTAGACATGAATTTCGGAGGCAGACAAATGCCTGAAGCCCAAAAGAAGCTGATTCAAGAGCGCATGAAGTCTATGCTTGAAAAGACTTTTGTGTTGAATTTTGACCGAACCAGATCCACTTATCAAGAGGAGCAAAAATTAGATCAGCCTGGTGCAGGAGGCGGAGGCGGAATGCGGTTTATGGGTTTAGGTGGTGGTTCTGGAGCCTATTATAAAGACATACAGGCCCAAACCTATACAAACGAGACAGACATTTTTGGAAAGCCCTTTTTGGTAGAGGATACTTTAAAGCCCTTGGCTTGGACCATGACCGCAGAAACAAAGCAAATAGGACAATACACCTGCTATAAAGCCACTGCTGTCAAACCACTAGACACCACCATGAGATCTATGTTTGGTAGAATGAGGCCAGGACAAAGGGGTAATAGCACAGCTGAAAATGAAAAAGGGCTTACTACTGAAAAGGATTCAACTAAAACCAATAAAGAAGGAGAAAATTCTTTGGCATCCAGAATAGAGATGCCCAGTGAAGTAATCGTGACCGCCTGGTATACTTTGGATATTCCAATTAGCCAAGGACCTGGAGAATATTGGGGATTACCGGGACTTATCTTGGAGGTTTCTGAAGGTAGAACCGCTATTTTATGTTCTAAAATCACTTTAAACCCCAAGGAAACTTTAACGATAGAGGCCCCTAAAAAGGGTAAGAAAATTTCACAAAAAGAATACCAAGAGACCATGACTAAAAAGGCATTGGAAATGTCGGAACAATTTAGAGGCAGGGGTAGGTCTGGAGGTCGCAGTATTATGATTCGCAATTAATGAAAAAAAGTTTAAAATATGTCTTGGCTACACTTTTGTTTGGCTTTGTACAATTGGTTCAAGCACAAAAAGTAACCATTACAGGAGTCGTTAAAGATTCTTTGGGTGTGGGTTTAGATATGGCCAATGTAGTGGCTATTAATGAGGCCACTAAAGCCTTAGATGGTTTTGGTATTACGGATCCAAATGGCCGCTATAAAATTATAGTCAATGCCAATACCACTTATAGGGTCAAGGTGAGTTATATTGGTTTCACACCAAAAGAGTATCTGGTTACGACCACTTTACAGGATTTTTTAAAGGATGTGTCACTAGACCCCCAGGCAGAGGCCTTAGATGAGGTGGAGCTTACTTATGAAATTCCAGTGACCATTCAGGGCGATACTATCGTGTACAATACAGATTCTTTTGTAAGTGGCACTGAGAAAAAATTAGCAGACGTCATTAAGAAGCTTCCAGGTTTAGAAATAAATGACGAGGGAGAAATAGAAGCAGAAGGCAAAAAGGTGGGTAAAATTATGGTGAACGGTAAAGATTTCTTTGACGGAGACACCAAATTGGCTACAAAAAATATTCCGGCAAACGCCATTTCCAAAGTAGAGGTGCTTAGAAACTATTCCGAGGTGAGCCAATTGAGTGGGGTGACTAATAACCAAGATAATGTGGCTATTAATATTAAACTCAAAGAAGGTAAAGAAAGATTTTGGTTTGGGGAAATTACCGCAGGTAAAGGTTTGGAGGACACTTTTTTAGCCCATCCTAAAGTGTTTTATTACAGCCCCAAATTTTCAGTAAATCTTATTACGGATGTTAATAATATTGGAGAATTGCCTTTTACACCAAGAGATTTTTTCAATTTTACTGGGGGCATGGCTAATTTTAGTAGGGCAGGGGGCACTCAGTTTAATGCCACTAATAATTCATTGGGCATATCATTGTTGCAAAATAACAGGGCCAAAGCCATAGACACTAAATTTGGTGCAGCCAATTTTAACTACGCTGCTACTCCTGCATTAGACTTGAGTGGTTTTGCTATTTACTCTTATACAGGAACCTTGTTAGAAACCATTACCGCTAGGCAGTTTATT
>Ga0208545_1001341_pt1 | contig 11042 bp, 11 predicted proteins | sample DEB08_DNA_12_FD_185498 | JGI IMG/M metagenome (GOLD analysis project Ga0208545, IMG submission 185498) | Aqueous microbial communities from the Delaware River and Bay under freshwater to marine salinity gradient to study organic matter... | ecosystem: Environmental > Aquatic > Marine > Coastal ... | reverse complement strand
ATTTTGAAATGCAAAAGAAATTTTTACCCATTATGATGCAACAAACGGAGCGTATGGAAAATTTGATTAATGATTTACTTTCATTGTCAAAAATCGAATTACAAGAACATATTAGACCCACCACTGAGTTAGATTTAAAAGAAATAATAACTCACGTGATTAAATTGAATTCAGAGCTTGTTAAGAAAAAAAAGATAAAAATAGAAAACAATATTACAGATGATACTTATAAAATTTCTGGAGATAGAAATAGATTAATAGAAATTTTTACTAATTTAATTGATAATGCTTGCAAGTATAGCGATAGTGATACTGTCATTAAAATTTCCTTGGTTAAGAAAATGGACACTATTTTGTTTTCTATTAAAGACCAAGGGGTTGGAATTCCTAAAAAATATTTATCCCGAATCACTGAGCGTTTTTTCAGAGTAGATCCTGCAAGAAGCAAAGATGCAGGGGGTACTGGTTTAGGTTTGGCTATTGTTAAACATATAGTAAATCAACACCGTGCAACTATGGATATTATCAGTACTGAAGGAAAAGGTACTGAATTTACCATTGAATTTCCAAAAGTATAAAATTTTAGAAGATAATAAAATATTCTTTGTCATAAAAGTTTCATAAACTTGTAATAAAATTGAAACAAAGAAATTTTATAAGAATTAAATATAAATAAACAAAGGAAAAATAAAAATGAAAAATGTTAAAATTATTTTATCAATCTTGACGGTGATGCTATTTGCGTCAAATGTTCAAGCAAGAGATCAAATCCGGATAGTGGGGTCATCAACTGTTTACCCATATGCAACTGTTGTTGCTGAAAATTTTGGTAAAACAGGAAAATTTAAAACGCCCGTAATTGAAAGCACTGGAACGGGTGGGGGTATGAAATTATTTTGTGCTGGTGTTGGCACTGATCACCCAGATATTACTAATGCATCAAGAGCTATAAAATCTAAAGAAAAAGCATTATGTGAAAAAAATGGTGTAACTGAAATTATAGAAATTATTGTAGGAAATGACGGTATTTCTTTAGCTCACGCAGTAGATTCTCCAGATTCAAATTTTACTAAAGAACAACTTTGGAGAGCACTAGCAAATGAAGTAGATGTAGATGGTAAATTGGTTGCTAATCCATATAAACAATGGAGCGACATTGATCCATCACTTCCTTCTAAAAAGATAGAAATTCTTATTGCCCCACCAACATCAGGTACAAGAGATGCATGGAATTCTTTAGTAATGAGCAAAGGTTGTTCTAAAGAGGCAAAAGCACTTTTTGGTGACAAAGCTAGTAGCGAATGTACTAAAATCCGTGAAGACGGTTATGCAGTAGAAGCAGGTGAAAACGATACTCTAATTGTTCAAAAACTAGCATCAAATCCTGACGCATACGGCTTTTTTGGTTATAGCTATTTAGTTGGCAATAAAGACAAGGTGAAAGCTGCAGCTATAGAAGGAGTTAAACCTAGTCTTGAAGGTATTCAAGATTACTCATATCCAATAGCTAGACCTTTATTCTTTTATGTAAAAAAAGCACATATTGGAGTAGTTCCTGGAATTGACGCATTTATTAAAGATTTTACGTCAAAAAAAGCAATGGGACCAAGAGGTTACTTAGCTGAGATCGGTTTAGTACCTTTAGCTAAAGCAAAATATGATGTTGTAAGAACTGCAGCGGTCGAATTAAACACTATTAGCATCAAGTAATTTAAATTCCTCAAACACAATCAAGGCCAGAATAAACTTCTGGCCTTTTTTATTAGTACAATTTGTAGTTTAAAATTGTAACAAATCTGTAACATTAAAACTGTAATACATAAGCTCATGAATATTATAATTTTATTATTAGTTACAATATTTAGCTATCTATCATTTTTATATGGTCGCTCTAGAATAAGAAAAATTACATCAACACAATCTATAAAGATTAACGCTCTACCAAATTATTATGGTTATTATCTAGCTTTATGGTGCGCGTTACCAGCATTAATTATATTATTATTTTGGTCTATATTTGAACCAGCGATTATTAAATATTTGATCTCACAAACTTTAATTCAAAACGATTTAAATTATTCGAGTGACCAACTTAATTTACTTTATCAAAAAATTAGATCACTTTATGAGGGTAATTTTTCAGGAACCTTAACTGAAGAAATTAAAATAGGTGTTAAGAATTATGAAAATTTACAAACAATTGCTCAAAATTCTAAAATTGTTTTATTATTATCAACTTTTATTGCTGCTATCTCATATGGGATTTTTAGAATTTCAAAAAATAATAAAGCAAGACATGATGTTGAAAAAATTTTAACAGGATTACTTTTTGTATGTTCTCTAGTTGCTATATTAACAACAATGGGAATTATTTTCTCTCTTTTATTTGAAAGTTTAAAATTTTTTTCAGCAATTAATATTTTTGATTTTTTGTTTGGAATGAATTGGAGTCCTCAAAGAGCTTTCGTTAGTGATGCCTCAGCAATTACAGCTTTAGAATATGAAAATTTAAAAGGTGCTTTTGGTTCTGTTCCTTTATTTGCTGGTACAGCATTTATAGCTCTCATTGCAATGCTTGTAGCTGTTCCTATTGGATTATTTTCTGGAATTTATATGGCAGAGTACGCAAGTTCTAAAGTTAGAAAATATTCTAAACCAATTATTGAAATCCTGGCTGGAATTCCAACAGTTGTATATGGTTTTTTTGCAGCGCTTACTGTTGGCCCCTTTTTTAGAGAATTAGGTGAAAAGTTAAACTTAGAGGTATCTTCTGAAAGTGCTCTTGCTGCAGGATTGGTAATGGGGGTTATGATTATTCCTTATGTGTCTTCATTATCTGATGACGTGATTAATGCAGTCCCTCAATCTTTAAGAGATGGATCTTATGCAATTGGAGCAACCAAATCAGAAACTATTAAAAATGTTGTAATTCCTGCTGCATTACCAGGGATTGTGGGCTCGGTGTTATTAGCTGTATCAAGAGCCATTGGTGAAACAATGATTGTGGTAATGGCTGCTGGTTTAGCCGCAAATCTAACCATTAATCCACTTGAGTCTACCACTACCATCACCACTCAAATTGTAATGTTATTAATTGGCGATCAGGAGTTCGATAGTCCAAAAACACAATCTGCTTTTGCATTGGGCTTAACACTTTTCTTTGCAACATTAATTTTAAACTACATAGCCTTAAGATTTGTTAAAAAATATAGAGAAAAATATGAATAAAGAGCAACGATTAAAAAAACGACATAATGCTGAAAAAAGATTTAAGCTCTATGGATTAACTTCTATTTTACTAGCAATTTTTTTTGTAATCTTTTTATTAAATGCTATCTTTTCAAAAGGCAGTGGCGCATTTTTAAAAACAACTATCGATGTTGAGGTAAATTTTGATGCTGACACTTTAGAATTAAGTGAATCGCCTCCACTCGAAGATTTAGAAAATACAGATTACTATGAACTAGCAATTGATAGTATTCTTAAAGTAAAAAAAGTTAATGGTTTAACTGAAGAAAAGTTATTAATTAATTTATTTAGTCCTGATTATGAATATGAAATAAGAAACTTTTTACTTGATAATCCAAAAGCTTTAAATCAAACCACTGTATTAAAACTAACTGCATCAGATGATTTTGATCAATTGCATAAAGGTAATTACCCTAGAGAACTTCCAGAAGAGCGAAGACGGATTAATAATTTTCAATTAAATCTTTATGACGAATTAGTTAATGAAGGAAAAGTTAATAAAATATTTAACTCATATTTGTTTACTAAAGGAGATTCAAGAAACCCTGAACTTGCAGGAATTGGTGGAGCCTTAGTGGGTTCATTTTTTACCATTGTAATTACTTTATTATTATCTTTTCCAATCGCTATTGCAGCTTCAGTTTATTTAGAAGAGTTTGCTCCTAAAAATAAAATTACTGATTTTATAGAAATTAATATAAATAATTTAGCAGCAGTACCTTCCATTGTATTTGGATTGTTAGGTTTGGGTATTTTGCTTGGGACCTTTCATCTACCAAGATCAACTCCATTAGTTGCAGGAATTACTTTAGCCTTAATGACTTTACCAAGAATTATTATTCCATGTAGAGCTTCCTTAAAAGCAGTACCTCCTTCAATTAGAGAAGGAGCGCTTGCAATTGGCGCATCTAAAGTTCAATCAGTTACGCATCATGTTCTGCCTTTAGCAATTCCAGGCACTTTGTCAGGAACTATTATTGGTTTGGCCCAAGCGCTTGGGGAAACAGCGCCCTTAATATTGATTGGTATGGTTGCTTTTGTGGTCGATATTCCATCTATTCCAACGGATCCATCAGCTTCGTTGCCAGTACAGGTTTATTTATGGTCTGAACAAGCAGAAAGAGGGTTTGTAGAAAAAACATCAGCAACTATTATGGTTCTTTTAAGTTTTTTAATTACATTAAATTTTATAGCAGTTTACTTACGACAAAAATTTGAAAGGAAGTGGTAATGAAAAATAATAAAATAAAAATTAAAAGCAGTAATTTAAATGTGCATTATGGAGAAAAACAAGCGCTCTTTGATGTAGATTTGGATATCTATGACAAAGAAGTTACAGCTTTAATCGGTCCTTCTGGATGTGGAAAATCAACCTTCATAAGATGTATAAACAGAATGAATGATGTTATTGATATTTGTAAAGTTGAAGGATCAATTACAATAGATGATGAAGAGATCATTGACAAAAATCTGGATGTGGTAGGACTTCGAGAGAAAATTGGTATGGTTTTTCAAAAACCCAATCCTTTTCCAAAAAGTATTTATGATAATATTTCTTATGGACCAACCATTCATGGTTTAGCAGAAAATAAAACAGATATGGATGAAATTGTTGAGAATAGTTTAAAAAAAGCAGCTTTATGGAACGAAGTTAAAGACAGGTTAAATGAAGCAGGCACAGGTTTATCTGGAGGTCAGCAGCAAAGATTATGTATTGCAAGAGCCATATCAGTAAATCCTCAAGTTATTTTAATGGATGAACCGTGTTCGGCACTAGACCCTATTGCCACTGCTAAAATTGAAGAATTAATTGATGAACTTAAAAAAAGTTATACAATAGTCATTGTTACTCATTCAATGTCCCAAGCTGTAAGAGTTTCTCAAAGAACTGGCTTTTTCCATTTAGGAAAAATAATTGAAGTGGATACAACAGAGAAAATATTTAAAAACCCTGGAAATAAAATGACCCAGGATTATATTACAGGGAGGTTTGGTTAATTATGTCAGATATTACACATATTGTTAAATCCTACGAGGATGAATTACAAAGTTTAAATGATAACTTAATTAAAATGGGTAGCTTAGTTGAAGCTCAGTTGACAGACTCAATGGAGGCCATCATCAAAGTTGATAAAGAAGCTGCTGAAAACATTATTAAAAATGATGAAAAAATTAATGAGTTAAGAGCAACTATTGAAGAGCAGATTGTAACAGTACTCGTTAAAAGAGCCCCGATGGCAATTGATTTAAGATTAACTATTTCAACTTTAAAAATTTCAAGTGATCTTGAACGTATTGGTGATTTAGCAAAAAGTGTTGCTAAAAAGATCAAACCTTTACCACGCGATCTTCCAGAAGAGTTAATTGCCAGTTTAAAAAGATTAGGGGAGTTAGTTCAAAGACAATTGAAAGATGTTTTGGATGCTTATCTTAACCAGTCAAAAGAAGCTGCTGTTAAAATTTGGAAATCAGATGAGAGAGTAGATGATTTAACACATATCGCAATGAATGAAGTTGCAAATTTCTTAAGCAAAGATAAAAAAAATTTAGATCTAGCAACACACTTATTGTTTGTGACTAAAAATATTGAAAGAGCAGGAGATCATATTACTAATATCGCTGAAGCTTTATTTTATCTAATCGAGGGAGAGCATATTGAAGGAGCAAGACCTAAAGGTAAAGATTTTGATCCAAACTAATGAGCGTTAGCATTCATATTGTAGAAGACGAACAACCCATTATCACTTTAGTTAAATATAACCTTGAAAAAGAAGGTTATAAAGTTTCATCATCAGACAATGGCAATGAGGGTATTGAAGATATTAAAAAATTATTTCCTGATCTTGTTTTATTAGACTGGATGTTACCTGATTTTTCTGGCGTAGAAATTTGTAAAATTTTAAAAAAAGAAAAAAAATTTAAAGAAATTCCAATCATAATGCTTACTGCTAAGGGTGAGGATGAAGATAAGATTAAAGGGTTAAACTCTGGTGCAGATGATTACATCACCAAACCCTTTAGTTTCCCAGAATTACTTGCAAGAATAAAAGCGCTACTTCGAAGATCTAAGCCCTCATTAGTTTCTGATATTGTTGAATTCGAAGACCTTAAGGTGGATAGATTAACACGACGTGTTTTTAGAAAAAACAAAGAAATTCATTTGGGACCCAAGGAATATGATTTAATCAATTTTTTTATTAAAAACCCTAAACGTGTTTACTCAAGAGATCAAATTCTAGAGAATGTTTGGTCTGATAATATCAATGTTGAAACAAGAACAGTTGATGTTCATATAAGAAGACTTAGACAAAGTATTAATATTGATGGATTTAAAGAATTAATTAGAACCGTAAGATCAGCTGGCTATTCATTAAATTAGTAATGACTGTAGAAGCATAAAGACTTAAAATAATAATAATAAACTGAACATAGACACATGATTTAGGACTTGTTAAGGTCTGATTATGAAAGGTTATAGATTTATTACAAGTGACGACACTTCAGAATTTTGCCATCGTGTAACGGAGGCCATATCCAATGGATGGAAATTGTATGGTGAACCCAAAATGACTTTTGATAAAAAAAGAGGGGTCATGCGTTGTGCTCAAGCAGTTATAAAAAATTCACCTCAGAAAAAGTATTCCAAAAAGATGAAGCTATCATCGATATAAATGGCAGATCAGATAATACCCTTTGTTTATATGCTAGGGATACTCTTATTAGCACTCCCAGCTTTTCTACAATCTAATTAAAAAATTTCTTTTTTTTCTTATGCTTCTGATCATGATCATCGTCGTGATCATCATGGTCGTCATCATGATCAAAATCAAATTCATAATCATTATCTAATCTAGAAATTTTGTTGAATTCTTTAAAATCTAGCATTCCATCATTATTTTCATCAAGTATTTTAAACACACCTTGTTTTGAATAACAATGATCATCATTGTCAGCAAAACTTACGCCTGCTGCAATCATAACGACTGATATAGCTAATAGAATTTTTTTCATTTTTTTCCTTAAAAGTTAATTATTTGTTTAAATTATAAATAGTTATTTAAAATTACAAAAAAATTACATCATGTAATTTAATTGTAATAGATTATATCTATCAAATATCATGAAAATTTTATTAGTAGAAGATAACGCTAGATTATCCGAGCTTATTAAAAAAAACCTAGAAAAAGACAACTTTGTAGTTGATATCGCAAGCAACCTAATTGAGGCTGATGTCAGTCTTTCCACTTATCAATTTGATTTAATAATATTAGATTTAAATCTTCCTGATGGAAATGGTGAAGAATACCTAAATAAATTAAGAAAAAAGAAAAATAAAATTCCAGTAATTATCCTCACAGCAAATAACAACTTTGATACTAAGATAAAAAATTTAAATATAGGGGCTGATGATTTTTTAACAAAACCATTTAAACATGAGGAGTTAGTTGCAAGAATTCATGCGATTTTAAGAAGACCAAAAGAATTAAATGAAAGTATTTTTGAAAAAGGCAATATAAAATTTAATAACAATACAGGCGAATTATTGATTAATAACAAAGAAGTAAAAATTTCAAAAAAAGAAGTTTTATTATTTGAAATATTATCTAATAAATTTTCTAAAACAGTTACTAAGTCTGAAATTGAAGATAAATTATATGATCATAATAAAGAAATTTCATCTAACCCAATTGAAGTAACTTTATTCCGTTTACGTAAAAATTTAGAGAAAAATAAATCAAATCTAATCATCAATAATTTAAAAGGAATTGGTTACAGGTTAGTTAATGCAAAATAAAAAATCTTATTCTTTATTAAATAAATTAATTGTTAGAACATCATTGATTAGTTTAATTTTGTTAGTGATCTCAGGAATAGTTATCAGTTTAGGTTTTAGAAATGATATTTCAGAAGATATTCAAGAAGGAACAAAAGACATGATAATTGACATGATCTTGTCCGAAAGTTTTGAACACGTGTATTGGGTTTTTGCCTTGTGTTTAATTTTATTGATTATTTTAATTTATTTTACAGTTAAAAATTCGTTAAAAGACGTAAATACAGTATCTAATTTTGTTAAAGACATAGATATTAACAAAGAAATTCGTTTCCCAAATTTAAAAACTCCAAAAGAAATTAATCCTCTAATTGAATCTTTGAAATCTTCCTTTGCAAAAATAAAAGATGATATGAAGCAACAAAGAGAGTTTATTGATAATGCTGCTCATGAATTGAATACTCCTATAGCTATTTTAAGAGCCAATATTGAAGGCATGGATAACAGTAAAAATAAAAAAGAGTTACTAAATGATTTAGAATTAATTGAAAATGTCTCTTCTCAAATGTTGAGATTATCTCATCTTGAAAAATTTCAAGTTACCAAAGATGAAAAAACGGATTTAGTGCAATTGATATCGGATTTAATTGACTCTGATGACAAATATAAAAATGAAATTAATCTTCAAAAAAATCTCAAGGATCTGATAATCAATGGTAATAAAAACTACCTAGATATTTGTTTTAAAAATTTATTTGATAATGCGATCCATAATAAAAAACAGGGCACACAAATTAAAGTGTTTATAGATAGTATTTCAGGAGTTTCTGTTATCAATGAACATACTATCCAAAATGTTAATAAAGACACTGATAAAAATATTTTTGAAAAATTTTGGAGAGGGGATAAAAACAAATATTCAGGATCTGGACTTGGTCTTGCGATTGTTAAGAGAATTGTAGAGGCGCATAAGGCTACTATTATCCCTCAAATAGATCAAAAAACCTTTAAAATCATAATTAATTTTAATTTAAACTAATTTTAAATTAGTAATTTTTTTGTAATTCCTGGGGACTATTTAAGCCTTATGGAATTTAAAATTGTTAATCGATTTGATAAAAATAGAGTTCAAGTTGAGAACTTTATAAAAGAAAAATATCTTAATATCTTCAATGCAAAAATTGAGAATTTCCCAGCAATTTTAGTTGCAATATTTGACCAAAATCACGTTAAAGCTGCATGTGGAATACGAACAGAGTTAGATGGTTTTTTTTCAGAAATATATCTTAATAAAGATATTTCTTTTTATATTAATGAAAATTTTTTAGATACAGGTCATCAAAAAATTTTAGAAATTGTAAATTTAGTTTCTGCAAGCCCATTAGCATCTATTAAAATGAATAAAGAACTAAACAAATTTTGTTTAGATAAATCTTTTAAATATACCTTTTTTACTGCCACAAAATCTTTGGTTAGATTTTTAACTTTAACAGGATTGGATTTAATAAAAATTGGTAAAGCAGATATTAATAAAGTTTCCTCCTCTAACTGGGGCACTTATTATGAAAACGAACCTTATGTTTTCTTAACTCGTGTCCCAGAATTAAGCTTTTCTGTTTTATTTAAGAATTTAAGAAAAAATTATTCAAATGTTGAATTCAATAAATTATCTCAACAAGCATTATAATCTTAATCCACAAAAAATAATTTTTGAGGATCTAAATCAGTCTTATACTATTAGAGAATTTTATAATTTAGTTAATCAATATTCAAACAATCTAACTCAATATCAAAATAAAAATATAGGCATTATTGGTTTTAATTCAGTTAATTATGCAGCAGCAGATTGTGGTATCAGCTCAACCAATAATACTTTAGTTCCAATCCCTAATTTTTTTAATGATGAAATGATTTCAAATTTGATTAAAGACTCTAATATTTATTTAATTTTTTCAGACAATGAAAATTTTGAACGAATTAAAAATTTATTTAAAAATACAGAATTATTTTTAGATAATGAAAAAAATTTATTTAAAAAACTCATCCCGCAAGATCACAAAAGAATAATTTATACATCTGGTACTACTCGAAATCCAAAAGGGGTTGTTCAAACAGACAAACAAATGAATATTGTTATTCAAAATTTGTTAAATGTTTTTAATATCCAATCTTTTGATAAATATTTTTCAATTTTACCAATTTCAACTTTGCTTGAGCAAATTTGCGCTACGCATATTACTCTTCAAGCAAATTCAAAAACAATTTTCAATTCCAGTATTTCAAAAAATGTATTTTCTTTAAATGATGATCAAATTCAATTCATTCTTAATTCGCTACCTAATCTATTATGTCTTGCACCTCATTTATTAGGACAAATCATCGACTGTTTAGAAAAAAAACCAAATTCACTTTTTAATGAGAATATTAAAGCTATTTGTGTTGGTGGGTCCAAGTCTCCACAAATTCTTTTAGATAAAGGAATTAATCAATTAAAGTTGCCAATTTATGAAGGTTACGGATTATCTGAATTTTGTTCAGTAGTTGCCGTTAATGATAAAATAAATTCAAAGATTGGAACCTCAGGCAAAATATTACCTAATATAAAGTGTGAGATTGTAAATGATGAAATTGTTCTATCGGGACCTACTAAAATGGAGGGTTATTTTCCAAATGAAGATAACAACCCAAAATTTTATACCGGAGACATTGGGTCTTTAAATAAAGAAGGTTTTTTAACTGTTTATGGTCGAAAAGACGAAGTTTTAATATTAGATAATGGAAGAAATATCCACCCTGAATACATAAAACAGTTATTGAAATCAAAGTTAGATTTTAAAGAAATTTATATCTATCAGGATCAAGAGCAGAAATTATGTTTTGCTTTTGATTTAGATAATAAATCTCAAATAAATAAATTAATTGATATAATTCAAAATATTCTTCCAAAATATATTCAGCCAAAAAAAATATTTGTTTTAGAAAAAGAAATTAATAAGAAAATTTTTTTATCAGCAAATGG
>Ga0208545_1001339_pt1 | contig 11045 bp, 10 predicted proteins | sample DEB08_DNA_12_FD_185498 | JGI IMG/M metagenome (GOLD analysis project Ga0208545, IMG submission 185498) | Aqueous microbial communities from the Delaware River and Bay under freshwater to marine salinity gradient to study organic matter... | ecosystem: Environmental > Aquatic > Marine > Coastal ... | reverse complement strand
ATAGATTAGCAGTTGATGTTGTTGAAAGAGCATATCCACCAGAAGATGTTTCTGTTTTAAGAACTTTCAAAAAGAAATATGGAACTCCTTGTGATGTTGTTGCAAAAGATAAATGCTTTTACTTTGCTCATAGTGAGGACAAAGATGATGAGGGCGATATCAAAGAAACTAAATCTCATTTTGATTTTGGTTTGTTTGGTAATCTAAATGGTAGTGAGTATGGTAGTGATGAGGGTAAAAAGTTTGCAGTTGCATATTTTAGAGAAGATTTAAAAGCTATGGATTGCAACCCAGATATCTATGCACAACAAAATGAGAACAAAGATAATCCACACAAAACAAAACATGTTGACGAGTGTATGAAAGCACTTGGATATAGTGGTTATAATCATAGTAGTGGTAGCGATACTAATATTGGTATGGCAAAAACTTTTGATGAGCCATACTTTCTTGATGTCATTGGAACATCTTATTGCAGATCAAGAGCAATCGCATGTACTAAAGATGAGTATGAGCAATTTGAAACTTGGAGAATTGCAAAAGGTAATCTAGTTGTTAATCATCAAAAATGGATTGATACAATTATGAAACAATGCGATCAATTAAAAATTGGATTGAAAGCATATAGATATCTTTCAGAGGGTATTGAACTTGCAACTGAACTTGGAATACAAGTTGATGAGGCAGAGTTAATTAGAACTAACTCAACAGGATTGACAATCTACAATCCAAGCAACTTGGCAAGTATGATTAAGGGTATGAAGAATAAAAATCAATCAAGAGAGGCAAAAATATTGGCTAGAAAAAAATATGAAGAAAGTCTAAATTAGAGGTTGACGAGGCTATCCTATTGATGATAGGATAGCCTATACAAAAATAGAAAGGTATAATATGGAAAACAACACACAATTCAAAATAACTTATTATTCTAATAAGGATAAAAAACACATAACAAGACAAGGCAAGTGGACAGATAAGTGTAGATATTGGACAAGCAAACAAGGTGCAAAGCTAATGACATACTTTGACATGGACGCAGATAATTATAGAACTGCCAAAGGCAGTTGGAAAGTGAGGTTATAATATGGAGTATTTTTTTATAGCAACAGTAATAGTATTAATTATACTTAGATTAGTAGGAGATAAATAATGGATATGATACTAGGAATAATTTTAATGTTTGGTATTGCAATGATACTTTGTGTTGGTTGTTGGTTAGCAAATGGCACACAAGATTTTATTGACGAACAAAATGAACGATTAAGAAAAGATCAGAAATGGAGAGATAGAAACAATGGCTGAAATGAATGAAATACACTTTGAAACAATAGACAGAAACAAAGATATTAATATGCAACGCAACAAGATTAAATTTCTAGAAGATAGAATTGCAACACTAGAGAAAACTCTAGAAAGTCATGCAAAGATATTAGCTAGATTTCAAATGACAGAGGGGGATAACAATGCCTAATAAACATTTTTGCCAAGGACCAACGTGTCATGAAAAACCTACAACAGATAGATTTCTAAAATCTAGAGGTGTAATTCGTGGAAGATATGCATATGCTAACATGGACCAAGGTCCTAATCAATGGGGTTGGCAAGCTTCAGACTCAGATAAATTTTTCTGTAGTCAAGGTTGTAAGAATGAGTGGCTGAATAAAAACATGGAATGTGTTCGAGCAAGAACAGTAGTTCCATTTATTAGCCACAGACGAGAGAGCCAAGGCTATCACAAGGTAACTGATGACACAGGTTATCGTAGATATAATACTATTGAAAGGATTGACAACAGGACAGAAATAGACTAGGATAATCCTATTAACAAATAGAAAGGTATAATATGACAAAAACAATTAAAGCAGAATACTTACCAGGGGGCGCAAAGCGTCAAGAACTATTGGAACAGGTTCCAGATTATCTGAGAGCGCCAGGTTTCCAAGGTGACAAACATTTATTTTGTTTGGAAGTTCTTAAGCTTACCGAGACTGAATATCTTGAGGCACTTAACAAAGCTACCAATGGTGGAGTTGTGGAGTCAGCATGGAACTAAAACACACTACAACAGAACCAGAGTTTAAGATCATCAAAGATAACAAAGATGAGCCGGATTTAAAAACGGCTCAAGACTTTGTCGGTGGAATGGTTGAGTGTATCACATTCCCGAACGGTGATGTGTTGATAGTAAATGAAGAAGGCAAGCTAATGAACTTGCCATTAAATCCAGAAGGTACATTGTTATGGCGTACTACATTTACTAAAGACAAATATGCATTTGGTTATGATGACTGGGTCAGTGGCCCGGCTATCTTGATTAAACAAAAGGCGCTCAAGAACTGGGCGTAACCTTTCTTGCCCTGGCGCTAACGCGCCAGGGCGCAACGACCTATAATATATTTACATATCAATAGAGGTACCACACCCAACTCGAATTAACTTTGTTACTATATAATCGATACACCTTTTTTTTAAAAGGGGTCCCACTACTTTAGGTTGTATTGCTTGTTTTAGACAGATAAGGGTGGTATAATACTTTTCCACTGTTAAAAAGGTGCAAAAAATTATAAAAAATTTTTTATGAAAAAAAATATAGAAATAGATAAGTTACCTTCCGACGTTCGTGCACAGTATAAAAGATTTAAAGTTATGCATGCCGAAAAAAAAATTCAACGAAAAGCAAAAGATGACTTTATGTCTTTTACAAAAGCTGTATGGCCAGAGTTTATAGAGGGTGCACACCACAGAGTCATTGCTCAAAAGTTTAACGACCTTGCAACTAAAAAAATTAATAGACTGATTATCAACATGCCTCCACGTCATACGAAATCAGAGTTTGCTTCTTACTTGTTACCAGCGTGGATGGTGGGCCGTAACCCTAAACTCAAGATCATTCAGGCAACTCACACCGGTGAGCTTGCTGTAAGGTTTGGTCGTAAAGCTAAAACGTTAATTGATAGTGAAGAATACTCTAAAATTTTTGAAACAAGTCTTAGAGAAGACAGTCAAGCTGCAGGACGTTGGGAAACTGCGCAAGGTGGTGAGTATTTTGCAGCTGGTGTTGGTGGTGCAATCACGGGCCGTGGTGCGGATTTATTGATTATTGACGATCCACACTCGGAACAAGACGCAATGAGTCTTAACGCATTCGAAAATGCGTACGAATGGTACACATCAGGTCCACGTCAGCGTTTACAACCAGGCGGACAAATAGTTTTAGTTATGACTAGATGGTCAAAAAAAGATTTAACAGGTATTTTATTAGATAATCAAAAAAAAGTTAAGGGTGATCAATGGGAAGTGGTGGAATTTCCGGCGATCATGGACCACGGAGATAACAAAAAACCGGTTTGGCCAGAATATTGGAAATTATCAGAGTTAGAATCAGTTAAAGCAACACTACCGGTTGGAAAATGGAACGCACAATGGATGCAAGAGCCAACTTCTGAAGAAGGAGCACTAATAAAACGTGAATGGTGGCAAAAATGGGACAAAGAATTTTTACCAGACGTTACTTACGTAATTCAAAGCTATGATACTGCGTTTTTAAAAAAAGAAACAGCCGATTACAGTGCAATTACTACTTGGGGTATTTTTTATCCCGAAGAAGGTGGTAAACCAAATATAATTTTACTAGATTCGTTAAAAGATCGTTTTGAATTTCCAGAACTTAGACGAACTGCTTTAGAACAATATAAATATTGGAATCCCGACATGGTGATCGTTGAACAAAAAGCATCTGGAACCCCACTAACGCACGAACTAAGACAAATGGACATTCCAGTGATGACTTTTACGCCAAGTCGTGGTAATGATAAGCACGTACGTGTAAATTCTTGCGCTCCGCTGTTTGAGGCCGGATTAATTTGGGCCCCTGACGAGCAATTTGCAGAAGAAGTTATAGAAGAGTGCGCGTCATTTCCATATGGCGATCATGATGACTTAGTTGACAGTATGACTATGGCTATTATGCGATTCAGGCAGGGAGGATTCCTACCCCATCCAGAAGACTACGAAATAGAAAAAACAGAACCTAGGAAAATGGAGTATTATTAAGTATGGCAAACCCTGTAGATTTAGGACTTAGAATTGTACAAGCATTAGATGGCATTGGCATAAAAGCTGGAAGTTTTTTAGGTAAAGCTAGTAATGTTAAAAAAGCAATGTTTGGTAAAAAATCTACAATGTTTAAACCAAACGCTATTCAATCTATCAGAGGCGAAGGCGGTGATTTTGGAACTGCGTTAAAACTTATTGAAGAAGAAGCTCAGTATATAGTTAACGCAACTGATGCAGAAAAAATGGCATTTTTAAATAATCTAAACGACTATAAAGACTTAGGTGGTCCTCTTAAAAAAGACATAGTAGCATCAAAAGAATTTGAACAAGGTATAGGAAGTCTTAAAGACGATATTGAAAGTTTACAAACAACTGCAAAGACCATGAAAGACGATGCAGAAAAAGGATTAAAAAGTGCAGAGGATGATTTAAAAACATTTCTTGAAACAGGTGGCAATCCATTAAAGAAAAAAGAAGAAAAATATCTTGGTGGTAGCATGCACGAAGAAGGTCAACTTAGAACTGCTATTAGAACATTTTTAAAAAACGAATTTAAAAATGGTAGAATTAAATTAGACGAAACAGACAAATTTAGAGTTATGGAATATTCTCCAATGATGGAAGATGATCCAATAAAAGTATTTAAAAAAATTTACGGCGACGAAGCTTACAAAAGAGCTGGAACGTTTCCTGGTGCGTTTGAAACAGGTGAAAGTTTTAATCATTATGAATCTATTTTTAGAAACAAGATGGGTGAAGATATTTTAAAAGTTAAAGATAAAAAATATGTTGGTGACGGAACTTTATTATTAACAGATGAAGTAATAACTCCAACTCCAGATGACGATGTACCTTTTGCAAAAGGTGGACGTGCAAGTTTTGCAGGTGGTGGTGGACTAAAAAAAATAGTTCAAGAAATTGTAGAATATATTACAACTAAGTTTACTCCAATGGACGCGATGAAAGAAGTTAATAAAGTTATTGGTAAAACTGGCAAGTATAAAAATTTAAAACTAACAGATGATGATATTAACGATATTGTAGAAGGTTCTAACGATTTTATATTTCAACGTGATCCAGATAATTTGTTTGTTGAAGGTAGTATAAAAGAAAGAACAAAATATTTTGACGAAGATGATGTTTTAGAAAGAGATTTATTTGCACCTAAATCAAACACACAAGTATTCAAAGACTCAGAAGGTGGTATTAAAGGAATCACTATGGGTGGTGATGATGAATTTAAAAAAGCTATGAGTGAAGCTATGGAAGAAGGTATGAGAGAATCAGAAAACATGAAACGTCTTGGCCTAGATCCAACTAACATGAAAGATGCTCTTAAATATGAGGAAATGAAAGCAGCTGGTCAGTTAGAAAAAAATGTAACTGGCAGCGCTGACCTTTCTCCAGCTGAAGATTTAAAAAGAGAGTTTCCTGGAATCTCAGATGAAAATGTTAGACTTATTTTAGCCGATACCAATCCACAAAGAATAGCAGAAGTAAAACAAACCATGCGTGAAGCAATGGAAATGGAAAAAAAAGGAATGAGTGTTGACGACATTATAAATGCTTTTAAAAATTCAAATAGAACTAAACAAGCTGATGGTGGTATAACTAAATTAAGAAATGGTTATTATGGTGGTGGTCAAGCAATGATTGAACCAGATCTATCAGACATTGGCCATGGTTCAGATGCCTTGATGTCTAGAACAAGAATCACGGCCCCTGGATCACAAGCAACTACATCAACAGGTTTAAATTATTTATTAGGTGAAGATAATGACAATACTAGAGTTCCGTTTAACGAAGGTCTATTAGCTAAACCGTCTGATTCTATGATGGTTGACACTACAACAAGTTCTCCTGATTTTTACAACACCGATAAATTTGAAGAAGACTCAATGACATACTTAAAAGGTATGTACGGTACAGGTAAAGATAGTAATCAATTTTTATATAATGAAATGATAAAAAAAGGTAACGAACTTAGAAAACAAGGTGTGGATAGAGAAACTGTTATTAAAATTATAAGAAGAAATAAAAACAAAATTGACGAAATATTAAGACAGCAAGAATTTAAAGATATACTTCCTAAAAGTTTAGCAGGTTTAGCAGAGGGTGGTGTTGCTGGACTAAGACAAGGTTACGTTGGCGGTGGTGGAGTTAATTTAGCTCGTAGAGGATTTTTAAAAGTATTAGCTGGAACAGGTGCGGCTGTAGCTGCATTTAAAACAGGTGCGTTAAAATTATTAGGTAAAACTACAACTAAAGCTGCTCCTAAATTATTTACAGCAGCAGAAGGATCTGGTGCACCGGCATGGTTTGAAGGAATGGTTAATAAAGTTTTAGCAGATGGTGTAGACATTACTAAAAAAGCTGCAACGATGGATGGTCAAACTGTTAAGTCATTAGACACACCAACTGGTAAAGTTGATGTTACAATTGATAGAACAGGTAATATCGACGTAAATTACATGGGTGATAACACTGCACTTGGTGAAAGTGTTAATATGAGATACGTCCCAGGTGTTGCTGATGAAGGAACTAAAGGTGTTAAACCTGCAGATGAGTTTGAAGCAGTTGAATCTATCCCAGAAGGAAAAGCTTACGGACCTGATGACTATGAAATTGAGATGGGAGAAAACGTAACAGACAATGTCGGTAATTTATTTTCTGATACAACAGAACTTGCAGAACTAGGGGGTCAAAAAACTCTTACAAAAGACATTGTTGAAACAGTTAAAAGAAAAAAAATATTAAAACAAATGGAAAATGATCCTTCAGATTTTGTAACAGATACTCAAGGAGATTTTGTACAATTTGATGATATAAACCCAGATCCAAATTAATTATGAGCAACGATTATTTTAAAGCACAGGGATGGTTTAAGAACTACGCACTAAATTCACAAGACAGTCGTGGTGTGTTTCAACAACTAGTTAAAGAAGACGAAGAAGCTTTTAGACTAGCAAGTGCTGAGACAGATAAAATTAAAGAAGAGATGAATAAGAAATTTGGTTCAGGGACCGTGAAGTATGGTTCAGAAATACCTCAACCTGAAATAAAAACACCACAAGCTATATTTGAGTTTAGTCAACGTAACCCTGCAGCTGATGGTGGACGGATGGAATTTGGAAGAGGAAAAAAAGTATTAGATAAAACAGAAAAAAAGAATGTTTTAAATTGGGGTAAAAATAAAAGTAAAGCTTTAGGTGAAACATGGTCTGATAAAAAAACTTTAAAAGAATATAATAATTCAAGTCGTTTTAGCAGATCTAAAATTAGATTAGGAATAATAACTGGTGAAGGTATTCCAGGTTTTAAAAAGAAAGGTGATGTTAGACCTCTAACAAAAGAACAACAAAAATTGTGGGACGCTACTATGGCCGACAAGGTAGGTAAATGGGAAGACTATGGAATTTTTGACAGAGGTAATTGGTTAAGAGATTTTGATAAAAGACTTGATCAATATAATCAAACTAAAAATCTTTTAAGTAGGAAAGAACTAGGTGATTTTTTAAAAGAAAAATTAGGGGAAGACTATGGAGCTTTTGATAAGCAAAAAATTTCTGGTGTAAGATCTGGAGCTGAAAAATCTCAGTTTGGACAATATGTTGACGATAAATTATTTGTAAACGAGTTTTCAGGTGGTCAACAAAAATACTATAAAAAACCAACTGATGCTCAAATAAAATTTATAAAAGAAAATTTATTGAACGAAACCCAAGCAATAAATAGTTTAAATAAAAGCACATTAGATACTGTAAAAAAAATAGACAGCTTATATGGTTCTATTTATAGATCTGGAAAACTTCCTGACCTTAACATCATGATGCAAAAACTTAATTTAACAGGAAATCAAATTGGTTATGCAGAATCTCAGTTAGCTAGAATATACGGTGGTCATAAATTTAAAAATGGTCCAGATATTAGAATAAATAAAAAAACTTCTAATAGTATGTTTGAACTTATATCAAAATCTGGATTTGGAAATCCTCGTAGAAATCAAATATATAGTATGTCTTTAGATCTTATAGATGAAGGATTAGGAAACGAAAAAAATACATTTTATAATTTAAAAAATAAAGCTAAAAATATTTTAAAAAAAAATGGAATTAAAGTTTACTCTAAAAAAAGTCCTATTGGATTTAACATAGATGAGTTTGCTGGTGTTACTGGATCGGGAAAAAGTAAAAGTATGGCCGTATCTCAGTTTATTAATATTATGGAAGGAAAGTTAAACACAGAAACTTTAGCTAGTTTTCAAGGAGGTTTATCTAAAGCAAGAGCAGCAGTTGAAGCTGCAAAAGGCACTCCTAGATATAATTCAGTTTTAAAAAAACAAATGGAACTAATAAATACAAGAGCTGCTAATTTAGAAGCAGAATATGGAATTAAACTTGCAAGATTAGAAAGACCTGCAGACATAAACAACATGTCAGCTGACGAAGTTAAAAGATTAAAAAATATAAAACTAGGAACTGATGAAAACTTATATCAACGATTAGTTAAAGATGCAAAAGCCAGTGGTTATAGTATCAAGGTGCCTGAAGGGTCATTAACAATTCAAGAATTTACTGATCCCGATAATAAAAGAGCTAGAGAATTAATTGCTTTAGTTGGTTGTCCAAATTTTAAAGGCAAACAAGCATTTGCTGAAGGTGGGAGAACAGGTTTTTCAGAAGGTGGAGATTGTTTTGACAAAGGTCAGAAATTAATCAACAGCGGTATGAAAGGTGCATCAAACGCTTCATTAAAAAATTTAGCTAAACTTGGACCTATGTTATTAAAAGCAGGTAGTGCTGCAATGTCAGGACTTATTCTACCTGAAGCAGTAATTGTTGGTTTAGAATCAGCAGCAAGAGTCACTATGGGAGATACTCCTTCTGAAGCAATTTTAAGAGCAACAGATTATCTTACACCAGATTCTTTTTTTGGAGATTTTATGCAAAAAGCAGATTTGATGAAAATAGAAAGAACTCTAGGAAAAGACGTAAAAAATATTGCTGCTCAATCTTTTGATCGTACAAATCAATCGGATGAAATTAACAAACTAGAAGAAAAATTAAAAAATTTAGAGGCAATGACAGAGAGTGGAGATTTTGGTTATGTAGGTGATTTAACTAACCAGATAAACATGACAAAAAATCAAATTAAAGAAAAAAAAGATAAATTAAAAAATACAGCTCAAATAGGACAAGAGAGTAGAGATTTCTATACGCAACAGGCATTAGAAAATGCTTATGATGCAAGTATGGCAAAATCTAAACTTGCTGAAAAAAGATTAGCAGATTCACAAAGTGAAAATCCTAGACTAAGTGCAGCACAGGCAATGCAAGATATGAAATCTCAAGAACAGTTAAATAAAAATATATCTATGAGACTTCCATTAACTGGCAGTAGGGCTGAAACAGATTTTTTAAATGCATCACAATTTCCAATGGGTCCAAGAATGCCGAGTGAAATAGATTTAATAACTGCAGGCGCTAATAAAAAATTTAAAGATATGGGTAGTGATTTAAAAGTTACTTCTCAAGATCTAAAACTTAATCAAGATAGAAAACAAATGTTTAAAGATGCTTCCATAGAAGAATTAGTTAATATGGGACTACCATTAGAAGCAATTCTTGGATTTAACATAGCACAACCTGTTGAAAGAACTGGACCAGGGTACAAAACAAACTATAAACCTTTAGATAGGTTTGGATCTCAAGAAAGACCTGTGTTATACCCTAATAACAGAGGTACATTAGCCGAAGGCGGTATAACAGGATTAAGGAGTAAATATGAGTATAAAAAATAAACCACAAAAAAAGAAAAACCCAACACTTGCAGCTAAGAACCCTGCATTTAAATGGTGGGCAGTGCCACCTAAAAAAGGACCGCTATCACAGGGGTTGAAATTACCACAAAAACAAGTTAAGAAAGTCTAGGAGAAAATATATGGCAGATATAGACAAGACTCTCCCTAACGAACGACCTGAAGACGAAGTTCTAAAAGAACAGATGGAAGAGGTTGATATTGCAGATGAGTTAGGTAAGGGACCAGTAGAAATTACAGAAGACGACGAAGGGGCTACAATTGATTTTGACCCTAATGCAATGCCAATGCCTGAAGAAGGTGGCGACCACTTTGCAAACTTAAACGAATTACTTCCAGAAGAAGACACAAGTGACATGGGTAGTCAATTACAAAACGACTACATGGAATACAAAATGTCTCGTAAAGAATGGGAACGATCTTACATTGAAGGTTTAAGTTTATTAGGATTTAAATACGACAATAGAACAGAACCTTTTCAAGGAGCAAGCGGTGCAACACACCCTGTTTTAGCTGAAGCTGTTACACAGTTTCAAGCGTTAGCTTACAAAGAATTATTACCAGCAGATGGACCTGTTAGAACTATGGTTATGGGTGCATCTAATCCTATGAAAGAGATGCAAGCTCAAAGAGTTAAAAATTTTATGAACTATCAAATCATGGATCAAATGCAAGAATACGAACCTGAGTTTGATCAAATGTTATTTTATTTACCACTGTCAGGTTCTACATTTAAAAAAGTTTATTATGACGATTTATTGGGAAGAGCAGTTTCTAAGTTCATCCCAGCGGATGATCTTGTTGTTCCATACACGGCTACCTCATTAGACGATGCGGAATCAGTCATCCATGTTATCAAGATGTCGGAAAACGATCTGCGTAAGCAAATGGCTGCAGGTTTTTATTCTGACATCGAGTTAACTAAACCAACTGGTACAGTTACAAACGAGTTGGAAGAAAAAGAGAGAGAAGTCGAAGGACTTACAAAATCCCAAAGAGTAGATCCTTTATACACAATTCTAGAATGCCACGTTAATCTAGACTTAGAAGGATTTGAAGACCTTGGCCCCGACGGAGAGCCAACGGGAATAAAATTGCCTTACATCGTTACAATCGAAGAAGGCAGTAGGAAGGTTTTGTCTATTAGACGAAACTTTGCGCCCAATGATCC
>Ga0208545_1001336_pt1 | contig 11062 bp, 9 predicted proteins | sample DEB08_DNA_12_FD_185498 | JGI IMG/M metagenome (GOLD analysis project Ga0208545, IMG submission 185498) | Aqueous microbial communities from the Delaware River and Bay under freshwater to marine salinity gradient to study organic matter... | ecosystem: Environmental > Aquatic > Marine > Coastal ... | reverse complement strand
TGGTTTACCGTTAGGCTTCTTCATTGGTCCTTTTACACCAGACATCCTAGCGCAGAAAGACTTTCTTCTTTTTGCTGCTTTGCTTCCTTTCTTTAGTTTAGAGGGTGGTGTTGTTACAGCAGTTTGAAGGTTACTACCTGTTTCCCTGTTGTACTTTCTCACACCTTCGGCGGTAAGTCCTCCAGAACGGGACTTGTGCTTACCCATCTTGAGACTTACGTTACCCCCTTTTTTATACTTTTTGCAGCATCGCATGAATCAAAGATAATAAAAACAAAATAGTCAGATAAATCTATTCTTTAATGCGTTGTAGTTCTGAAGGACTTCGGAGGCTGAGAGAATGCGATCATATAAATCACAAGCAGCTATATTTCCAGAAAAGTGTCTTCCACCTGCAGAGTCTTCTGCGCCAATGCCAGAACCAACGCTTGCTGTCAAAGGGCCAAGGCCAGAGGCTACGGTCTCCACCAACGAACCGTCCACGTATAGCTTCAAGTTAGTCGAGTCGAAAGACGTTGTTACGTAGCTCCATTGATTTAAGGTAGCGTTATCAGTGTTCACGCTCGTAGAAACTGAGCTGTTGTCGGACTTTCTGACAAGCGTCCTATAGTTTGCGTTCGCACCACCCACGTCATAATACGTCATAAAGCTCACGCTCCAGTTCCCAATTAATGCTCCATCGGAAGAGTTGCTTGTAGGACGAACCCATAAACTATAGGTAAATGAGCTGTTTGCGGTTGGGTTTAAATTTGAAAACGAAACATAGTCGTCTGTTCCGTCAAAATTAATGTACCCGCCGTTATCAGTATCGTAGTCATACCCAGGATTAGATGGGTTGGTCTCCATGTTAGTAAGCGCACCATCGCTACTCCCAACGAGGTCTGTCCATGTAGTGCCTCCAGAAACACCGTCATACGACCTGCTATTCCCAGCATCTACATAAAACACTAACCCGTCTGTAACGATACTATTTCGATTCTTCACGCTCATAAAAAACGGTTTTTGAGTGCGTTGTAGTTTTGAGTAATCTCAGCTGCCGTAAGCGAGCTGTCATATATTGCGCATGTAGCAACCCTGCCGCCAAAGGTATTTAAACCTGTCGAATAGTAAGACGCTCCAATCACTAGATTGCTTGCCGTAGTGAGTGGTGTGTGACCGTCGCCAGAACCAGAGGTGCTGCCTGCGTATGTAGTCTTGGCTACCCCGTCAATGTAGAAGTCGTAGTGACTTCCATTCCAATTCAAGGTAATGTAGTTCCAACCAGTCGGTATAGTGTCTCTGATGTATGTACGCCCAAATCCAGTAAGGGCGTCTCCGTCCAATATAGTTAGCGTTTCGCTTGTGGCATATGAGGTGGTTGAGCCAAATGTTAGCCCACCCTGAAACGGGTCAGCGCCCGTTCCGTCCGACCCGTTCAGGCAGGACAACCCCATGTTAGTTGTAGATGCGGTTACTGTGTTATTTAAGTAGACCCACATGCTGATTGAATACACATCAATACCCGTGCTGCCAACGGTCAATATATCATCGACACCGTCCATGTTAAAGTAACCACCGTTACCTGAGCTATACGTGGGACCGTTAGTCAGAGTTGCATCATCAGATCCAATCAAATCCGTCCACGTAGTCCCGCTACCAGGATACGACCTAATGTTCCCCGCATCCACGTAGAACACCAACCCATCCGTTACTATGCTTTTCCCGTAGCTGTAGCTCATACGAAACGGTTTTTAAGGGCGTTGTAGTTTTGGAGTACTTCGGCATCCGTTAAAGCTCTGTTGTAAACTCTCGCATTGTAAAAGGTGAACTTTCCATGATTTGAGTTAGCTGGGTACCGACCTAGGTAAGTAGCTGCATTAGCCGTGAATGAAATACCAGACACTGATGCCTCTAAAGCACCGTCTTTATAAAGTTTGAAGTCACCAGAGCTGTCGATTACCAATGTAAACGAGTGCGTCTCTCCTATAGGAAACTGCATATATCCAGCTGGTGAGTTACCATAAGCACTACCATTGTAGGTTCCGACCCTTCCGTGGGCGCCACCCGTAGTACCCCCCAGATAGAACTGAAGCTTACTCCCCGTTCCTCCTTCTATGGAGAATATACCCCTGTTGGTCGTAAGTGAAGTGTAGTCGTTCCTTGCGGTAAAAGATATGGTAACGTCTGTGTTAGATGGAACGACTCCTGTAGGAAGCGTTATGTAGTCATCAGAACCGTCAGTCGAAATCCCTCCACCACTCCCTGAGTCAAAGGTAGGACCGTTTGCCAAACTATTGCTAATACCCCCTGACAGGTCCGTCCACGTATTACCGCTACCAGGATACGAGTTGTCATTTCCTGCATCTACATAGAATACTAGCCCATCGGTTACGATAGGTGCGTTATTTGCAAACCCACCCATTTAGATCTCTGCGTTAGGATCAGTCCACTCAGGTCCAGCTAACAGCGTAATAATCTCTTCGTGAGAATATTCCTGACTGCGTGTAGTAAGAGCAACTATCGAAGGTGGTTGGTCCCCTTCGTACTTCACAAAGCTTTGCGTGTTAGCTAAGTTCTTTCTCAGCGTGTCTGCTGATGTCTCCATGACTTCAGAGAAGTCGATTGTATCTACCTCTGTGAGGTCAAAGATTACATAGTGTCTGTCTTCGAAATGCATTTTAGTAGTTGTTTGATGGGTCTAAAGCCAAAACAATAGTAGCAGCTACATAGTTAACAGTATTTGTAGGGTCTACACTCCAGCTTAAAATATCTCCTGCGTCGAAGTCTGTTGCTTCGTTCTCGAAATCAAACACTTGTGTGTGGAAGTTTCCGCTTCCAGAAGGGGTGGCAGTTATCGATGCGGTTGCGGTTTCTGTTCTGTTTTTGTGAAAACCGAGGACTGTTGAACCTGGGCCAGTACCGAAATGGCTAAACTGAACTGCAATCCTTAAGAACTTCCCGTTAAATGGGGCTACGTAGTGAGACTCCCAGTCACTGTTGTTTATGATTGTTGAATTAATGTTCTCTACAACCCCAATAGGAAGGTATCGCTTATCGGAAGAAGAAAGAGACCCTGCCGTGCAAGTAATTACACTTATGTTCAACGGGTAGTCACCCGCCTGCTTCAGCATACCGTTTGAGTTCACTGAAAGCTGCGGTAAGCCAGATACGTCGTTTACGCTGAAGATGGTTCCAGTCGTTCCCGTGTCTACCTGGAAGAGGTCGTGCGTACCGTCGTGGATTGTAAACGTATCTGCCGTTCCACTTGAGTCAAGCTCAATATCGAGGTTGTACCCGTTAGTGTCGATGGTTCTATCAGCATCAAGAGTTTGGTCGGCAGTTCCGATTCCGCCACTTCCTCCGCCACCAGAGGCTGCTTCTAATCCTATACTAGTGCTGCTGTGGTCGTAGGTCAAAACATAGTTGTCTTGACCGCTGCCTACAGACTGATCGGCATTGAATGTAAAGTTCCCAAGAGTTACGTTGCCTGAGCCATTAGGCGTGAGGGTAATATCACCATTAGTATTGGTAGAAGTTATCGCGTTTCCGTTAACGGTAATGTTGTCAACGCTTAACGTGGTCAAAGTACCAAGGCTGGTGATGTTGGTTTGAGCCGCACCCGTAACAGTAGCCGCAGTGCCAGAAACATTACCAGTAACATTGCCAGTCAAAGCACCAGCAAAACCTGTAGCAGTCAATACACCTGAGCTAGAGTTGAAGGTTAGGTTTGTTCCTGACTTGGGCGCTAGATCTCCTGTTGCTGCTGTTGTAAACAGTACGTTGCAAGAAGTATCGCTACTTTCGTCAGCTACTGTTACCGCAGTAGCTACCGCAGCGGTACCTGAAGTATTCTGGTTTCCCGCACTATTTACACCTGGCAAGTCTATGTTGCCTGAGCCGTCAAAGCTAACCCCGCCGATGTTTACAGCGGAAGCCAAAGCTGTCGCTGTATCAGCATTCCCCTCAAGAGCTCCATCAAACTTAGTAGCCTCTATCTCACCAGAAGCCTTCATGATTACATTATCGCCACCGCTGACCTCAAATATGATTTGGTTGTCAGTTCCGAACTTAATTCTGTTGTCCGCATCTCTACCAATCTCTAAGCTAGAGTTTACAACAGAGGTAATGCCTGTTTGAGCAGCCTCTACGTTTAATGTTACGCTGCCCGTAGTACCCCCTCCAGAAAGGCCAGTGCCTGCGGTGACGGCCTCGATGTCTCCGCTACCACCCCCGCCCCCCCCGCCTGCGGCAGCAATAGTGATTGCACCATCAGCGTTTGTAATAGTTACGTTGCTACCAGCGGTTAGTGTCGCTACGGCTGGACCACTACTACCACCTATAAGTAACGATCCGTCTGTTGTCATAGCGGCAGCAGCTAGCGTATCTGTCCCGCTATCCTGCGTGATAATTACAGCCTTGTCTGTAAACGAAGTTGCGTTAGTTCCGCCCTTTGAAACTGGCACAGTATCAGTAAGGGTAGACCCAGCAGCGGGAACAGTAATTGCAGCGGTCCCGTCAAAATCCACGCCATTGATTGCCCTTGCTGTGGCAAGTGCTGTAGCTGTGCCAGCGTTGCCTGACGTATTCAAGTCAGAGGCAACGACAAAATCCATATTGTTGCTAGCATCATCATAAGTTACAGTGATGCCCGTTTTTGTTCCTCCAGTAGCGACTAAAGCCCCAGCTATATCCTGAACCTGCTCAGTGGTTAGCTGAGTGTCAGTGTTAGTGACCGTATTGGTAAACGTAATCTTGTCCCCGTCTCTAGCAATGCTTAGCCCTGTGCCTGCCTCTAGAACGATATCGTCTGTATCCGCCCCAGCAGCACCGCTTTGAGTTAACCTGATCTTTTCTTCATCAGAGTTATCTCCATCTACGCATGATATAGCGTAACTGTTCTGAGTATTCGTGTCTGAAGTTTGAGCAACCCAGTCTAAGTTGCCGCTGCCGTCAGTCTTTAAAACTTCATTTGCACTGCCATCTGTGTTTGGAAGTGTTAACGTATAGGAAGCACTAGCAGAGTGAGGAGGCCCCTTAAGCGTAACGCCATGAGTGTTTACTTCGCAGTTTAAAACAAACTGACCAGCACCCTTGTCGGAGTTACCCTTGAATACAACCTTACCCGTCCCATTAGGATCTAAATCAATATCTGCATTAGAGGTGCTAACAATGTCATTTCCGTTTACATCAAGGTTGCCACCTAGCTGAGGAGAGTCATCTAAAGAGATGTCGCTCCCTCCGTCAGCGCCAGCTGGTCCTGTAGCACCTGTAGCACCCGTAGCACCTGTAGCCCCAGCATCACCCGTATCTCCTTTGATGCCTTTCTCTGTTACCGTGACAGAGTTGGAAGTTGGAGCCGTAATCGTTACCGAAGTGCTCCCCGATGCTGCTGTAACTGTTATAGCCATATTACCTGGAGATGTCTTCGTTTACAGTAAATGAACCTCTTAGTATAGTGGTTACCACCTCACTAACTTTTTGTTGAATATCGTAAGTAAAAGAACCAACAGGCAGTTCCTTCATTGTATCCGCTGAAGCTGTAACAGTAACCACACCAGAAGTAGTGCCGTCGCTAAAAACAAACCCATTACTTAGTTTCGATCTTTGTTCTTCGCTTAAAGCCTTGGCGTTTGAAGTCGAAGAAGAAAGGCTGCTAGAAGCAATCACTTCCCTTTCAGAAACTCCTGCTCTAGATCGAACGGGATTAGTTTTTACGTCCATTAAAAACTCATATCCAGTCAAATCTAAAGCGACTCCGCTAGAATCATTTAATGTAAGGCTAATGGAAAAGGTATCTCCTCTCCTACAAGTGATATCAAGCTTTTCAGCTACGTCTAGGTTTACTTTACTTGCCATGTTATCCTAATAGTGAGTTTACAATATTGTCTACGCTATCCCCCGCCTCTGGAAGCTCCCCTCTGTTTCCTTGACGCTGAGAGAGTAATTTACTTTGCTCAGAAGACTGCTTCTTTACTCTATCGTCCTTCCTGTCTTCTTTTAAAACCTCAAGCTTTTCCTTAAACTCTTGGTCTTCAGTCTTAAATCCAAGGGTAGCCTGAGCCTTGATGATCTCTATTTCCTTCCTAAACTGATGCTTTACCTCCTCTAGCTGCCCTTCAAGCTGGGTCTTAAGCTGCATTTGCTGAGCCTCTAGCTGAGCCTCCATCTGCATTTCTTGCATCTTAGCCTGCGAAGCAGCTTGAGCGGCTTGCTGCGCTGACTGAGCCTGCATCTGTGAGTTTTGAGCAGCCATCTGTTGCTGCTGAGCCATACGCTTCTTACGTCTTACCACCAAAAGCCTTTCAGCCTGGTTAACATCCTTCATGTTTCTAATGGCAATCGCATCTTCGAGGTCTATCTCTTTTTGTTGAATAGCCATTTGAACATTTTGCTCTAAGTATACCTTGTCTTTGTCTTCCATTTCTTTCACCACCTGCACACCGAAGTTATACATAGGGAGATCATTAAAAGAAGAAAGAACAGCCATGTTTTCCTTGCCTATAGCATTACTGTATATCTCATGAAGAACAGACTCTTCTGGTATGATTTGCAGGCATTTAACTATGTCTTCACAAACCTTTTTGTAAAGAATCATAGAAGCATTAGTGATGTCGTATATGGCGTTATTACCTGCTGCGATAGCATTCTGCTGAACACCCACCAAGGTATCACCCTTCGGTGTGGAAGCATCCATCATTTCGTTAACGCCTGTAGCATCTCGAATCATTTTTAAATAATGATTGTACAGACCAATCAGTTCGTTGATATTTCGAATACTATTTCCTATCTCTCTTACTGGAGGGTTTTGGAATCCTCCTTCTGGGTTTTTGCTTCTATAATAGAATACACCAGTCTGCTCGTAGATATCGTGCAAGTCCAAAGGCTGTAGGTCTCCACCTTTACCTAGCTGCACATTCTCCAATCCCTCGATATCAATAATCAATCCGTCTGGCTTTGCCTTAGCGATAGCCTGCTGAATCTTCAAGTGAGTCAACTGAAGCATATCAGCAAATCCAGTACAGCTTTCTACCATAGACTTCGGCATCATGTCCCGAATGTTGGTAGCCACTGGAGAGTAAGACAACCTAACAGATGATATATCGTGTATATTTTTTGGTACGTTCTTAGATCTTCCGTAATTAAATACGATGTTAGATCCGTTCATGACATACATACCCCCATACACGGTAGCGACATCCATTTTAACTGGATTTCTTTCATATACACTGCCTGGTTTTTCGGAGTATTCAAATCCCTTCATAAAGAAGTTTACGTTACCAAAACGATTCTCCTTCTCTTCAAAATAAATACAGTCAACAGAGATAAACTCGAATTCAAGAACATCTACCATGTACTCGTCATAACCATAATCAGTCCTTTGAGACAGGTTATTATAGCTGTTTTTACCAAAAGAACTTGGGTTGTTACCGTACTTACCCTTAACAGATTTAGCCAGCTCCTCTAACTGCTCTTCTGTAATCTCACCAGCAGATATTCTTCTTAACTCCTGAATGGAGATAGACTTAACATGACCCGCGTATATCAAGTCTTCAAAAAACGGGTCCTCTGTATGGCTGTGAATAAACGTAGAGGGGTCTACGTAATCAGTCTTAATCCCGTGGTTAGGATCATTAGTTCTTTTAACCACACACATACCTAGAGCAACGAGGTCATTAACGCATCTCCGTAGAGTCCCGTCATTGAAGTTGTTCCAAGAAAGGGTCATGTTAGTTCCTATCTGAGCGGCAATCTCTGCATCAGTTTTGACGTTAGTACCTAAAAGGATCTCAGCCTCCTCCAGAGAGTCTGGAAGCTGATCTGGGTCCTCGCCAATTACCATACCCGTCTGCTGTTTAAGTTGCTGCAATTGTTTTTTTGCCTCAACTTGAATCTCCATCCTTCTTTTCTTGTTGTTCTTTTCGGAAGAAGAAAGAGGATCAATAGCCTCTAAGTTTGGGTAAGGATCTTTAGAGAGTATTTTATTTACAACAACCCTAACAAACTTGGGTAGAATAGGAACAGGGGTGTAGTCCATGTTCATTAAGCTTCCGTCTCCATCGTTAGGATTAAGCGAACGAAGAAGCTTCTTATATATGTTGGTGTCTTGAGTACCGTTAGCGTAATCTCGGCTTCTTTCGAATATCGTGTTTCTTCTACCGTAAAGAGATGTAGACTCTTTTATCTTGCCCCACTGGTTTTCAATAGCTTTTGCATACTGCAACCCATAAGACATGCTTTCTTTAGTTGATGCGTCCGCTAGAGGGTTTGGGAAAGAATGCTTGCTATTTTTATCGAGGCTCATAATTTACTTGCATTATGCATATTCTGCAAATATAACAAATCGTCGTTAGACCTTATATTTTCTAAAAAACACCTTTTCCTTAAAGTCAGACTTAGGTTTTTCTTTCTCCTTCTGAGCCGCAAGTAAAGCTAACCCTGAACTAATAGTCAAGTCAAACTTAGTTCGTTTATCTATTTTAAATCCAATCCAATCTTCAAGGGTTTTATTGAAATACATAGCGCCAGTCTCTCCGCTTTCGTGATTTACACCAACGTGATCATGAATATACTTCTCTATAGACTGGGCATGAGACTGTATCACATCCTGGGAGTTAGATGGTATTCCTTTTGTCTTTACGTTTACATGAGAAGAACTACTCATGAGATGCCTAGGCCTATCCATTAGGTATCCATCGTAACCTCTTGACTCAAAGTACCTTACGATACCATACTTATTGTTCTCTACAAGCAAAGGATACCCATAATAAAATGCACACATAAGGACATCCTCATAGAATATACTCGCTAGGTCTGGCCTAGATGCATACTCCACAACAAACATGTTAGAGGGGCGGTTCATACTAAACTTATTGTACATATGTAGTGCCCCTTTAGATCCCCTGTTATCGACTGTAGCATCTAAGTCATAGGAGTCAACTCCGCCGCAGCCATAAGAAACAAACGGAGCTATTTTTTTACCTCTTTCTGTTTTTAATATATTTCTTTCAGAGGGGTCAGGCATCCAAGAAACCCTAAACCTACCATTAGGTGTAGGGGAAAAAACAACCTCTTTGTCTTTTTCCTTCCAGGTAAAGTTTCCTGTAACCACAGGGTTAGGATACAGCTCCTCGTTGTGCTCTATCTGCTGGTATATCTTTCCTATATTGAATAAACTGCCCTCAATGCTATCCCTGAATGCTTCATCTTCGGTAAACGGAAACTGTCTGGTAACCTCGTTTAGTTCAGATGGGTTGTCTTTGAAGGATTTGCGTTCATTCTTCAGATAGGTCTTACTACCAATTTCGATGGTATCCCCATCTATACCGTGTATGTGTACGCTTTGGGGTGGGTCTTCTACAACGGCATTGCCATATACATCAAAGAAACCCTCTAGGGCATCATAGGCTGGGATAAATATTCTATAAAGACCTGTCTTTGTCCTATCGTTATTATTTCTTTCGTTAGGATCAGAATCATACCACAGCCCTTTGTATTCCTCACCTCCTTTATTCATGGGGTTTACCGTACTACCCACAATGGCTTTACCTATCACCTTGCGCCCTACGATCAAACAAGTACGCTCAATCCTCCAAGCCTCTCTAATGTCGGTTGGTTTTTCCCACTTACCAGCCTCATCGAGATAAAGCATATGTAGCTTCTCACCGTCATATGCGTTGTTTGTGGTGTTTTTCCAGTTTATCACCGTGTTTAGAGCGTCACCCCTGTGTGACGTTTTGTTGTTTTTAGTGATACGCTTGGATGGCTCACGAAATGCCAGCTCCATTCGGGGGTTGGTGGTACCGTCCTGGATAGGCTTGAAGAAGAATGGGTAGCCCCTAAAAATAGAGACTACTTTTTTCATGAAAATATTCTCTTGCGAGTCTTTACCAGTTTTCGACTGTATGCCAAGAAGCTTCTCTTTAACTTGACTAGCTTCATCCACAAGGACAGCAGAGCATATATTAGTGTAGCCAGAACGACGACACTTAGTATAAAGCTGACCGAAACAACGAGGGTCAGCTTCACAAGCAGCCATGTGCGTAAAGATGTCTTTTTGGAAAGCAAGGTATGATGGGTATCCGATATCAATTTTAGACCATTGTAGAAACATATAGTGTCTCCCTGTAATATACGTAGGTTCCCCATTATTGTAAAACCATACACCGTCGCGCCTACGCTGAAACTCTTGTTCGACGTAAGAACGAAACTTGTTCCGAAACTCGGCAGGTTTTTCGAGCCACTCATCCATACTGCGTATCCTACGCATTTCCTCTGGCATAGGTGTGCGTTTCCACAGCTGCAACCTCTTTGGTTGGTCATGGAAGAGAATTTCCGATTTACTCGGTTTCTTTGGGAGTACCACGAGTAACCCGTGGAGCTCGATAACATCTCCTTCTGTACCGTTAGGGTCGATCTTAATCCCCTTAGTTTCATATCCTTTTATGTCGATTAAATTAGACATCAATAGCTCTGTCCGTGTGAGTTCATCCTTCCCAGCGAAGGTACGCCTTCTTTAGGGTTTTTAATCTCCATTTGTTCACCGCACTCACACTGTCCTTCAGGGTAGTAAACACTACCATTTTTGAACTTCATGGTGAGGCTTCTTACAGATTTCTCTGCTTTACATTCTCTGCAAATTAGATCGGGCATGTTGTTTAATTTAATTGGTACACCAGACAGGATTCGAACCTGTGACCGTCTGCTTAGAAGGCAGATGCTCTATCCAACTGAGCTACTGGTGCATGTGCTCCCTCCAGGACTTGAACCTGGGACCTGCCGATTATGAGTCGGATGCTCTAACCAACTGAGCTAAGAGAGCTTAAAGTATACTTTTATGTGATCAATCGTAACTGACTGATTGTCAAAGTTATAGTCGTCCCAGTATATAAGTCCGCTCGCGCTACTTAGAGAATCTTTCTGCGAATCCTCCTGAGTAGTCTTTGTCTTTTTCGATTTCTCCATTGTCGTTTAGTTCTTTAACCATTTGTTCTAGCCTCTGGCGCTCCACCAAAAGCTCTTTACAGTCGATAGCAGTTTGCTTTATGGATTGGAGCTCGGCCTTACGCGCAGACCCACCCGCTTC
>Ga0208545_1001330_pt1 | contig 11083 bp, 3 predicted proteins | sample DEB08_DNA_12_FD_185498 | JGI IMG/M metagenome (GOLD analysis project Ga0208545, IMG submission 185498) | Aqueous microbial communities from the Delaware River and Bay under freshwater to marine salinity gradient to study organic matter... | ecosystem: Environmental > Aquatic > Marine > Coastal ... | reverse complement strand
GAGTGCCGAGCGTTTTCCGATACTACCAACGTAGAAGTGGGGGCGTCTTTTCAAGGCATCCTCATAAAGAACTAAAGGGCATAAGTTATGGCACTCGACATTAGTAGGATACCCCCCAAAGGTTCGATAGGTTATAAGTACTTTAGGGCTAACATTACTTCTGCTGAAAGGGCGGAGTTAGATGCTTATGAAGCCAAAATGGCGGCTACCCCCAAGAAAGATACGGGTACTAAGCAATCTACTAGTACAAATGCCAGCGCAAATGATTACTTTGACTTCCTTGGGGATGACTACTCAGGGTTTGACTACGTAGCGCCGCCCCTATCTCAAACGGATGCGTTCAAAGAATGGCAAGCTACAGTAAATACAGACCGTGGGTCAGACGAGTACAGCCTCCAACGCTACCCTGACCAGACGTGGGCCTTTCTAGGAGAGATGGATATACCTGAATGGTATCCTGAATCCTACACTGCTTATAAAAAGTCTGGAGGGGGCGGACGGCCTAGCACTCCCATTGCAGAAGAAACACAGGCAGAATATAACTACCAATCCTTTATGAATGATCTAGGTGATTGGAATCTGTTTGACGATATGGAATTTCCCAGTCAAGACGAACTCGCGGCTAAGATTGAGGAACTAAAAAATACTCCTTTTGATGTAGACGCCCTGTTTACTTCTGTAGACGTTAGCCCCGTGTTTTATGGGGGAAATCCTTCTTCTTCTTCGCTACCAAAAAAAGTTGCAATAGCCGAACAAGAATGGTTCAACGCCGATAGAGAAGCAATAATACGTAAGTTCTTTGAGGGACAAACTCTTGACCCTATGGACAAGGCGTCTCAAGTTAAAATACAAACTTGGATGGAAGCCAAAAACGCTTTAGATGCAGGCGTAGACCCAGATAGTGTGTTTGCAGAACTAGGAACGCTATCAAATAAGTCTCACAGCGATTTCAATGCGATGGAATGGACTCCGGGCGCGTCTAGTAATAAAGGGCCACACGTACCATTTATAAATCTTATTAAGGATCACCGCGTTCAAACTTTTAACGATTTTAATAATGAGTTAAACACCCTACGACAAGAAGACCCCGAGGCGTTTCAAGCGGCATACGAGTTTTTGCCTTTATCTGAAAGGCTAGGCTACTTATACGGACTAAATAAGTCAGGAGTTTTACCTAACGATCAGTACGAAAGTATGTACATGGCGGAGGTTAACTCGTTAGCAGAAGACACTCAAGACCCTTTTGCTCCAAGATACGTAGAAATACAAGGTAAAAATTACCTGTACAAACCGTTTGGTAGTAACATACCAGCCTATATGCGTGGCCCTGACATGCAGGAACCTCGTGAGCTAGATGTTCAACGAGACCTGTACGATACAAAATCATTTTTCTACCCGTCAGAAGATAGCCCAAACACTGATCAGACAGTGCGGTTTTTAGGTAGCTTGGGTACTTACACCTCGCGGAAAAGAACTGACGATTTTGACGACAGTGCTTGGGATTTCTTTGATCCTATAGTCAGCGTTGTAACTCCCTTCCTCCCTATAGTTGGGGCAGCGTATACAGCGATAAAAGGTCTTTCGGGGGAAACACTACACGTTTCAGATTGGTTACGTGCGGTTCCTTTCGCGGTGGAGCAAATCAACATCGCTACCGGCACGGAAAATATTACAACTGGTAATATTGAAGGTGGGGCTATACCTACTACGTTGGGAGAGGTAGGGGACGTAATAGGGCGCAGTATGGGTAGTTTTGCCGACATACCCATAACCTACGGCGCTGTTAGTATGGGCGCGTTAGCCACGTCTCCGATGTTTTTTGGGCCAAGCACCCCTATCGCTGACATCATAAAGATAGGCGGCCTAGTACTAGGGCAGGGCGGCGGAACTCCTACAGTCCCCGGCCAAAGCGGTACGTGGGGAGGAATCCCAAACAGCGTTATAGTCAACTTTACACAGCAAATGGATGCTAGTGGAGTGCCTATCCCAGAGGGAGCATTTGAAGTAGACCCTGAGACAGGTATGTTTACAAACTCTAGTGGACAACTAGTTGACTTTGCCGACGCCTTTGGCGAGTTAATAGACATATTCAGACAGGAAGACCCCCAAGAGTTCGCACTAGCCGTTGCAGGGGAAGACGCTGATCCTTCTCTACGAGAGATAGTAGGTGCTGCTACCTATAACGTCGCTAAACAACTGGTGGACTACGTAGGTACTGATGAAGATTCTGCAAGGCAGCAAGTATTAGCAACAATATTGTCTGGTACTTCTCAGATGATTAACAACGCCAACGGCGCTATACAGTTTGGAGAGACTCATCCCGACAATACTGAGTTGGCAAAACTATCTCGCAACCTATCTAACTTATCCGATGCGTCTAACACTACTGCCGTAAAAGAGGGTATGGAAGCGTTAAGAGAGTACAACGACGCCTTCCAAGCTAAAGAATATTTCGAGCCTACTACCGCAGAAGAATACAGGGCGTCCGCACTATATAAAGCAGAGGTAATGAAAAACGGAGAAGCAGCGGCAGAAGAGTGGTTGAAAGACCAAATTGAAGGCGCTAACTTCTTAAACAGTGCTATAAACGGTACAGTAAAGTTTTTTGGTGGTCTTAAAGAAGCTCCCGAAGCAGCTTTAGCGGAGTTAGGCAGCGAGATAGTAGAAGAAATACCAAACTTAGCAGCCTCGTTTATGGCAAAAAGTGGTGTCGGCGCCCTCTTAAAAAGCGCCACCGCTGTAGGTAAAAAGGTAGATGTTAAAGACCTTACAGATGATGTCTTAGAGGCTATAAACAAAGCCGAGAACTTTGCGGGATTAGCCACATCCACAGCATTAGACCTTGCCGAGGCCATAGGTGGCTCTGCCTCTGAAGGATTTAACTCTACGCTAGACACATTAAGGAAAGTACAAGCCGAAGAAATAATTGCATCTGCCGAGTTTAAAGCCTATAAACAATCATTAGGTTCGCAGGTTCAAGCGGGTACGCTTACAGCAGAACAATATCGCGCCGAAGCAGAAAAGTATGTGCAAGATAAAGTCATGGCTAATGACGAGGCCAACAGAGAGATAGCGGTAGGAGTTAGCACCGATGCCGGAGTTGCTGGTGGGTTAGCTATGGCCGCTTCTCAATTAGTATTTGGCGATGCCGTAGACCAGAGGATACTTACTAAAGCGTTCGGCAAGAAAGCAGACCTAGTTAAAGAAATTGGTGAAGGGTTTGTAGAGCAAGCTAAAGACTGGGCCACAAGAACTGGAAGAAGTATGGCCGGAGGGGCGTCTGCGGTATTTAAAGAGTTCCTTGGAGAGTTTGGAGAAGAAGGCGCTGTATCCGCAGTTATAAACACTAGGCTATCTGCGATAGACCCCACTATAGATGTAGCGCAAGAAGCTACAGGAGACGCGTGGTTCGGGGGCGTTCTAGGACTTGGTGTGTCTAGTGCCTTACTAACTGGTAACTACTTTGCAGACATACTGAAAGACGCTGGACTTGAGGATAGCTTGTCTGTCGATAACGGCAATCAATGGATAACTGACGCTGCTAACTCTACCTATGTGGATGTAGAGGGAGACTTAGCCTCTAGGATGCTGGCTAACTACAACGAAGACATTAACACCGCCATGCAGACCAACCCTGACGGCACCGCTGTCTTGACCGAGCAAGGTATTAAAGACGTATTTGCTAGCGCAGGTTTAACCGCCGAAGACTTCCCCAGTTCTTACGCTACGTTGATGAACCATGCGTACGACGGCAACTATACAAGCCCGTCCGAAGCAAACGCGGCATTTGATGAGGCAGGGTACACCCCGTCTCAAGAAGAGATAGATGCATACATCGGAGATAATTACGGTGACGACGCCCTAGGTCAAGCTATAGATGACTACGTAGACCCTCGTCAGACTACACTTTCTGAAGTAGAAGAATACGCGAGGACGGCGGGTGTAGAGTTAAGTGACGCACAGTTACAGTCGTTAGTTGGGCAGTACGACGACCCCCAAGATGACACTGACCGCCTTATAACACTAATATCGAGTGACACCGATTTAAACGATTTGTTTAACCTTGGTACTGGTGATCCCGACCCTATTACTGGTGATCCTGACCCTATTACTGGCGATCCTGACCCTATTACTGGCGATCCTGACCCTATTACTGGCGATCCTGACCCTATTACTGGTGATCCTGATCCTATTACTGGCGATCCTGACCCTATTACTGGTGATCCTGATCCTATTACTGGCGATCCTGACCCTATTACTGGTGATCCTGATCCTGATCTTGTTGACTCAGATGGGGATGGCATACCCGACATATACGACTCGTACCCTGACGATCCAGAGAACGTAGACCGCACTGCTGATGCTGATGGGGATGGTATACCTGATTTTGAGGATGAATACCCTAATGATCCAGATAACGTAGACCGTACTGCTGATACAGATGGGGATGGCATACCCGACTATGTAGATGAGTACCCTGACGACCCAGAAAACATAGACCGCACTGCTGATGCTGATGCTGATGGTATACCTGATTTTGAGGATGAATACCCTCTCGACCCTGAAAATATAGATCGAATCACTGATAGCGATGATGATGGTGTACCTGACTACATAGATGAGTTCCCTGACGACCCAGATAATATAGACAAAGATGCCATACTTGATGCTATAGCAGCTAATGAAGAAGCTGGGCTTTCTAGGGACGAAGCTATAAAGAAAGCTATTGACGACGTAGCTGCTGACCTTGGCACTACTAAGTCAGATTTACTAGCAGCAATAGGGGAGACAGAAGAAAGTCTATTAGAGGCTATTGGAGGTGTATCCACAGCAGTTGATTTAAATGCTGAGGCCATTGCAGGTGCTCAAGAGGGTATTGATGAGCTAATAGCAGCGGGCTTAACTCGTGACGAAGCTATTGCAGCGGTAGCAGAACAACTGGGTACTACAGAAGAAAATATGCTGGCGGCGTTAGGCGAGACTGAAGAAAGCCTAATAACGCGTTTTGATGAGGGCATGGCCGATCTAGGGCTAGATATAGAAGCCGTAGCAAGTTACGTAGGAAAGCCTCCGCAAGATGTAACGCAGACAGACATAGACTTCATAGCCGACGTAATTGCCCAGCAAGAGGTGCTTGAAGACCCTACTTCTTTTGTTCCAACTGACCAACAATTGCAGTATGATGTTAACAATGATGGCGTTATTGACATCAACGACCAGCTCATGCTAGAACAAGCATTTAGCGGACAAGATGTTGCTTTAGGTGGTCAGTTTGCATCTACAGGATTGTATGCATATAACGACCAGATCGCAGCGGAACAAGCTATTGCCGCAGAACAACAGTTTGAGACAGAGCAACAGCTAGCGCAAGATCGTCAGATGCAGCTACAAACGCAAATGACCCAGCAGCAACGCCAGCAACAGTTCGATCAAGACGTACGAGATATGGCTGCTCTGCAAGCTGCGCAACAACGAATAGCTACTACTCAACAGAAAGGCGTAGCGGAAATAGATTACTTATACGATATAGGTGGAGAAAGTATATTTGCTACTCCTCAACAACAATCACTTTTTGCTAGTCCTTATGCTAGGGGTGGCGCAGTTAAAGACAGTACAGACAGACTATTGAAAATAATTGGAGAAGACTAATGGGTTGGTTCACAGATGCACTTAATCGTGTCGGAGCAACGGAAGTATCAGATTTTTTAGAGAGTAATCCTCTTGGAGGATTAGCCGAAATGGCGCTGTCGAAAGAACTTAGTGGGTACTTCCAACCCGATATACCTGTAACGGGGTACCAAGGCGAAATTCCAAAGTATACAGCAGTGCGCGAGCGCGTACCTATGCAAGCTCCTGTTGAGGGGCAAGCCCCCCGTAGGCCCGGAAGTGCAGGTCGCAGGTACTTTACGGACACTCAATTTGCAGAACGCCCAGATACAAAGGTACCTAGCGTAGCAGAAGCGCAAGCCACAGCCCAAGCAGAAGCCCAACAGCTAGCCCAACGCAACCAACAAGTGCAGGGTATGGCGGCAGGCGGTATAGCATCTGCTCATAAAGGGTACTATCTGGGCGGCAAGACCGATGGTATGGCTGATAAAGTGCCTGCTACCATAGATGGCACCCAAGAAGCACGTCTTAGTGACGGCGAGTTCGTCATTCCTGCCGACGTAGTAAGTCACCTAGGCAACGGTAATTCTGATGCAGGCGCAGAGCAGTTACACGGTATGATGGATGGTGTACGTAAGGCACGTACTGGTAATCCTGAGCAGGGTAAACAGATAGACCCTAACAAGTTTATGCCTAAAATGGCTCAAGGCGGAATAGCCGCTTATAATAACGGCGGCTCTGTCTATAAAAACTATAGCCCCAAAACTAACTTCCCCGATGGTGACGCTGTAGTGGGTGGAGAAGGCGGCAAATCCGCACCGTTTGTCCCAGAAGCAACAGGCAGATCCGAATCTCTATCTGCTTGGGCGGGAGATTACGTTACCGATATGCTGGGCAGAGGACAGGCGCTAGGACAGCAGGGCTACCAAGCCTACGAAGGGCCACTTAGTGCCGGAGCATCAGACCTACAACAGCAGGCGTTCACTACCGCAGGGCAGTTAGATGCTGATCCCGCTAGTATGGGTATAGCTAGTTTCGGCGCAGATCAAGCGCAGCAGTATATGAACCCCTATCTCATGGCTTCGCTTAATCCACAGCTAGACGAAGCACGCAGGCAAGCAGAGATAGACCGCGTAGCCGCCGCAGGCCGACTAACTCGTGCAGGTGGTTTTGGTGGTTCTCGCCAAGCTCTTATGGAGTCAGAAGGACTACGCAACCTACAGACAAATCTTGCAGATATAACAGGTAAAGGATACGCAACTGCATACGACAGGGCTTTGGATCAGTACAATGCAGAACAGGCGGCTCGCAACAAGTACGGATTTGACGTTATGGCGGAGCAACAAGGGCTTGGCGCTATCCAAAGAGGTATTGAGTCTGAAGGTCAGGCCGCAGACTACGCCCAGTTTAAAGAAGAAAGAGATTTCCCATACAAGCAAGTGCAGTACATGCAGTCACTACTCCAAGGGCTACCCATTGAAGCGCAATCAGTACAATATAGTGCGCCTAGCACCGCAGCGCAAATGACTAGCACTAGCAAAGTTATACAGGATATGTATGATGAATTGATGGGGTTAGGTAAGAAGTCTAGTGGCACTGACGGCGGCGGGGAATAGGAGATAAAAATGATTAATACTACTGGCGGTATCGACAAACTAATCGAGCAGAAAGCAAACGCGTACAGAGAAAACCCACAAGCACTACAGAAGAGGTATTCTCAAAACCAAGAGTTGATGGACTTGCTCGCCATGCAAAAACTCAAGTCTGAAAAAGAAACTGCCGCTAGAGATATGGCATTAAAAGCCGACCAGACTCCCGGCACCATCGCAGAGCAGTACGAGCAACAGCTTGTAAGCATGAACAAAAACGAGATGGCTAACCAAGTAGCAGGTGTGTTAGGGCAGAAACAAAAACAAGCCCAACAAAGACAGCAGGCTATGGGTATTACTCCCCAACAACGCCCCCAACAACGCCCTCAACAACGCCCTCAAGGCGCACCACAAGGTATTGCTAGTCAGCCACGCCCTAACATGCAAGGTATGGCGCAGGGCGGTATTGTCGGGTATCAAGAAGGTGGCCTTACAAGCATATCAGATGCGGAAGTTATTGCGTTTCTAAAGAAAAAGTATGGGAAAAATTTAACGGGTAGCCAGTTAGAAACGCTACTAAAACCCGAAAGAATTGCCTCGGAAAAAGAATCTATGATGCGGGACGCTGCACGCGCCCAAGTAGAAAAAGAAATCCCCCGAGACGTTACAGACCGTTCCGGCAAGACTGCTAGTGCTCGGCGTTCGCGAACCGAAGAACTTCTAGGTATGCCTACTGTAGAAAAACCAAGGGGTACAGGGGGGCTATCTAGTGCCCAAAGTTCTGCTCTACAAACTGCCATGACTGGCGCTCCCGCTACTGGAACTGCCCCTGCTGGTACTGGCACTGTACTCGCTCCTAACGCTACTACTGCGCCTGTTGGAACTACTCCTGCTACTGGAACTACTGCTCCTGCTACCGGCGGTATTGCTGCTACCGGACAAGGCATGAGTGTCGATGACCAACTTGCGACGGTTCTAGCTACTCCTGCACCTGATACCTCTGGTATAAACCAAACTCAGTTGACTGACAGACTGGGTAAGAAGTTTATGGGCAAACTAGATGACCGTATGAACGTAAACCCCGAAGAAAAGAAAAAAGAAGAGATAACTAGGCTTGCCGCTGACGATGCTGTAAAGGGCGGGTATGGGGTAGAAAAATACCAAGAAGGTTTAGCTGGTTACCTGAAGCAAAAAGAAGAGTTAGATAGAGCAGCATTAGACCCAGAGGCAGTAGCTAAGAGAAGAAGAGCCTCCGCATTAGAAGGGCTTATGGTGGGCGGTACTAGCGGGTCTGCCGCTGCGGCGCGTGGACGTTTTGATCGTGACTTAGCTGCAAGTCGGCAGAATAGCATACTGCAACAGCGTGATATGTTCGTCAAGAACGAGGAAGCAAAGAACAAGGTAGTAAAAGACATAAACACAGACGCCGCAAAAGTATTTGAGGTGTACACTAACGACGTAGCTGCCGCCATGAATACTATAGCTACTGTTAACAAAAGCGACCTTGAGCTGGCTTCTAAAGAAGCTGATAGAATGTACGAGACTAACCAAAACGGTATTAAGAACAAGATTGATGCCATACGTGTTAGTGGCGAGGCTAAGTTACGAGAGTTAGTACAACAGCAAGCTAGCTTCCAAGAAATCTCGAAGGCACTAAACGATTTAGACAAAGAGAATACATCCCTCAGAGAAGAGTTCTATAAACCCAAGCAGGCACAAATACAAACGCTGGACGCTACAAGGTTAGACAAAGATAGTACACCAGATGAGGTTGCATTAGCGGAAGCACAGCTAGCCAAATTTGAAGTTGAGTTCCAAAGTCTTAAAGAGAAGACGATGCAAGATGAGATGTACAAAATATACAAAGAGTTTATGATTCAACTTAGACAGCAAGGTGGGTATACTAACCAACTTACATCTAGCTTACAGTCAAAAATACAAAGTACTTTAGGTAGTACTAACACTACGCAGACAGGCGGTACTTCTGGCCAGACTACTGCTCAGAAATTGCAAAGAATCATGGCGCAAGCCGGACAATCTAACCAGACCACACCATCTGGCCCGTAAAAAGGACTAAGCTACATGGCTTCTATCGAACAAATCTCGAAGGCTATTGACATAGCAAAAAGGGAAGGCGAGTACGAGGTTGTACTAGAACTTGCGGAACTATTACGGCAAGAAGTAGGGAAAAAAGGTAGTGGAGACGCAGGCTTTGTTGAGAACGTATTATCAGGACTTGGTGCTGGTGCCGTTGGTATGTACGAGTCTGCCGCTCTTGGTGGCGCTACCTTATTCGAAGAGGAAGCAGAAGACAAAGCACGTGACAAGATCAAGCGTGTGGCCGAGTCTTTCCGTCCCGAAGGTGGAGACAAAGAAGCCCTATCCTATAAGCTAGCTTCTGGCATTGGTTCTATAGGCGCACTGCTACCCACCGCACTGCTCGGCCCTGCTGCATTACCTGCTGCGGGTGTTATTGCTGGTGGTGCAGGTGCAGGTGAGGCAAGTGAACGCGCAAGAGAGTTTGGTGCTACCGAGGAAGAAAGAAGTGCCGCCGCCCTCCGTGGTACCGCTATCGGCCTGACTGAGATCGCTCCCCTAGGTAGAATTGCCAAGGGACTTCAGATTCCCGGCGTACAAAAAGTACTAGATAAACTTGGCCCACAAGCCATATCAGGCATGGGCAGTCGTGTGCGTAGTGCCGCAGCTACCGGCGTAACTGAAGGCGCACAGGAAGCCGCCGCCGCAATATTACAAAACCTAAATGCTCGTGGGTATGATCCCGAAGCAGAACTACTCAATGCCGGTGTGCTCGATGAAGCTACCATAGGCGGCGGTGCAGGTGCCATACTACAAGTATTTGCGGACACTATTGCAGGGCGTAGAGGAGGCAGGTCTGTAAGCACCGAGGGCGCAGAGGGGGTAGATGACAAATCTGATGAGCAGGCTATAGAAGAGGTATTTGGCCTACCTGCACTTCCTAAGACCGTTGACATACCCATGCCTGATGGCTCCCTACGCGAAAACGTGCCAATAGATGACCCTGAAGCGCAAGCATTTTTACGCGCACAGAAAATGCAGAGCGAGGCTGAGACAGAGCAATTTGAAGCAGAACAGGGTACAGCCGCACGAAGAAAAACTGAACTAGAAGCTGTACGCGAGGCGCAGGGCAGGGATCAAGGACTTGCCTCGCTAGTTAAAGATGATGCGGCGGAACAAGCACGCAGGCAAACTGGTGATCTGTTTCCGCTAGAAAAAGCAACAGCAGAAAGAGAAGCTGCGAGAGTAGCCGCACGCGGCCCCGATGGTATGACTGATGCTGAAGTGGATGATGCTCTGGCCGAGCAAGCGGCAGAAGAAGAAAGAGTAGCGCGTTTAGAAGATGACGATCAGATAAAAGAACAACCTGACATGGTAGCCCGCGCAGAAGACGAACAGATACGGGACATGGAAGAGACGGCTGAGATTGAAGCCATGCTCGCAGAAGACGAAGCTCAGGCGGCTAGAGACGCAGAAGAAAAACGTGCTATAGAGCAGGAATACGCCGTACTATTTGAAGGTACCCTAGATGTTGCAGAGGCAGAGGCTAGAGATGCCGCCATAGCAACCGAGAACAGAGCGGCACTAGCGCAGCTAGAAGCGCAAGTTAAAGAGCGTGGGCCTAAACAAACTCAACAGCAGCAGCCTTTAGGTGGTATGCAAAGTAAAACCGCCGCCAAGAGACAAGGCGTGACCCGCCGTGCTATCGAAACTGGAGACGAAAGTGGACTTACTACAGCAGTTGACACAGGAAGAGGTAGAGACAGCGTTCAAGATAGTCCAGCAGTCGTGGCAGGGGGAGAGACCCTTGAAGGTGCCAGAGATACTGCACCAACTGACGTTGCAGGATT
>Ga0208545_1001323_pt1 | contig 11115 bp, 8 predicted proteins | sample DEB08_DNA_12_FD_185498 | JGI IMG/M metagenome (GOLD analysis project Ga0208545, IMG submission 185498) | Aqueous microbial communities from the Delaware River and Bay under freshwater to marine salinity gradient to study organic matter... | ecosystem: Environmental > Aquatic > Marine > Coastal ... | reverse complement strand
TCTAAACGATATTGATGACTTGCCAAATCTAACTCAAGAGTTATGGGTAAAAATAACTGGAGTTGAAAAGGTTAACGGCAAACCAATAGCTGCGCCTTTATCTATCGATGGTATATCAGAAGGTGGCAGGAACGATCAAGCTGCAAGACTTGCAGGTTATTTAATAGCAAAAGGTTTAAATACAGAGTTTACAGAATTCTTTGTTCAGTCTTGGAACGAACAAAATACCCCGCCTTTATCAGCAAGTGAGATATCTACAACAGTTAATTCAATACAAAAAACTCATGACAGAAAAAACCAACAAGCTCCAGCTTATATATCAACAACCAAGAATGTAAATGAGCCTGTCAATCTTTTTTCCCCGCCTGGTGTGTTAAAAGACATTTACGAATACTCAGAAAAAATAGCGCACATATCTCAGCCAGCCATTAGCATGCAAGCAGCATTATCTTTAGGCTCGGTAGCTTTGGGTAGAATGTATAGAACCAATATGAATAACTTTTCATCTTTGTTTTTTATGTGTATTGCTAAATCGGGACAAGGTAAAGAAAATGTCAAGACAGTTGTTGAAACTATTTTAGATCATGCTGAACATAGCGATTTAATGGCAGGAGATGGTTATACTTCAAGCGGAGCTATTTACAGTTTACTTAGATATAAACCAACTCACATAACCGTAATGGATGAGTTTGGTAAAAGATTGGAAAGCATATCTAAATCTTCTAACTCAAACAAAGAAGACGCATTACAAATTCTTATGGAGACTTGGGGAAGATGTCATGGTGTTTTAAGACCAGATAACTATTCAATGATGACTCTAACTAATAAACAACAAAAAGAAGTTTTAGATAGATCAACAATTAAGCCTGCAATTACTTTGGTCGGTATGAGTGTGCCTAAAAACTTTTATGGCGCTTTATCAACAGGTCGTATTGTTGACGGTTTCTTAAATAGATTTATTGTTGTTGAATCTCATGTGCCAAGAACAGTTGGCAAAATGGTAGCTTTTGTTGAGCCTCCTCAATCAACTTACAACTGGGTTTCACATGTAAGACAGGTTGACAACGAAATGGAACAGATATCTAGAGATAATGCTGAGTTAGATTTTAAACAAAGAATTATAAAGTTTGATGATGATTCAAATGCTTTGTTGGACAGCTTGGCATACAAATTAGTAGATCAGCAAAATGCTTTGGAAAAAGAAGGGCTTGAGGTTTTGCTGTCTAGAACAAGAGAAAAAGCAATGCGTTTAGCTTTGATTGGAGCTCTCGCAGATGATAGGAAAGCCAAAACAATTAAAGGCGATATAACTCAATGGGCGATAGATTATGTTTATTACTACGATCAGTTGCTAATAGAGAATTGTAAAGACAAAGTTGCGGGATCTGAAATGGAAGGCCGTATCAAACAGATACTTAGCTTTATTAGATCGCAAGGAGATTGGGGTATAAGTAAGCGTGATATTGATCGACGTGAAATATTCAGATCAATGAAGTCATACGAAGTTAAAGAAATTATAGAGAGATTAAAAAACTCAGGAGAGATACAAGAAAAAGATTTAAGGGCAAAAGGAACTGGGCGGCCAACAAAACGTATTGTTGCAATTGATCCAGAATTTTTTAATGAAGATTGATAGACGAGCTTTAAAAGAAAGTCTCAGCGATGTAGCTGTTGGTGTTGTAATAGCTTTGCCTTTATCTTTTTTTGTTCTTAACATGTGCAATTATTTTAATGCTAGCTTGTTAACAACCTCTGTTATTCAAACAACAGTATTTACGCTTGTTGCGATTGTTCGCAAGTATTGTGTTCGTATTGTATTTAAAAAGGGAGAGATCAATGGATAAACCAAAACCAAAAATGGAAAACATCAACGATCAAAAACGTGAAGAGCGTGTTGCTGGTTTTATAGAAGGCCTTTGGAATGTTAGATGCCATAAACTACCAGTTAGTTATGGTTTAGATTATTGGTGCGAATCAAAAGAAGTTTCTTTTTGGTTGGAGGTAAAATGCAGAACTTTTGGTATTACAAAGTATGACACTTTACTACTTTCAGCTAGTAAGTTAAGGATGGGTTCAGCTTTATCTTTAGCAACCAACCAGCCGTTTGTAATTGTTTATGCAATGACAGATAGCGTTTACAGTCATACTTGGAAAAGAGATCACATATACGATGTTAGATTTGGTACAATAGCAGAGCCTGTTTATGAAGAAGATTCAGAACCTTATATTCATTTTAACAAGGATGAGTTGGAGTGTTTATCGCCTCACCCGTTGGGTTTTGACAGAGAAGAAATGGGTTTGGTTAATAATTACAAAAAGGATAAATAATGGAAAACACCGCCCGTTACAAAGGTTGGTTTTGGGATCATGTAAATAAAAGAATGTACCGCTGGCATGAGCTAGAGTTACTAATGAAGGAAAGAACTATCAAGGAGAAGAAGAATGCCGATCAACTCAAGAACCAAGGGAGCGACGTTTGAAAGAGACGTTGCTAAAATATTAAACGAGTTTTTTGAATCTGAAGGTATTGACTACGTTTGTAAGCGTAACCTAGACCAATATCAATCTAAAGATCTCTGCGATATCAATATTCCTCATCACGCCGTAGAGTGCAAGTTTTATAAGGAAGGAGACTGGTATCAACAAGGGTGGTGGGATCAAGTCTGCAAAGCGACAGAAGGCCGTATCCCTGTTTTAATTTTTAAATACAATCGTAAGCCTATTCGGGTTTGCGTTCCGTTATATGCGATTAACCCTGAGTGGGAAGAAGATAACAATAAGGTAACAGTTATGCCAATCGAAGAATGGTTGGAAGTGCTAAGAAATAACTGGGATCTTTATTTAATTAAGGGTTAAACCGTGTTTGAGAATCTTCTAGCTATGTCTTCGTTTGCTCTGTTATATCCTAAAATGCTAGGGCTAACAATTCCGCCTGCAACAGGCTGTACCTGTGGTAAACTAGCAGATGTTGTTAAATTTGGAAGTCTAGGGAGTGTGCGACTTGTGGTTTGAAGTTCTGTGCCTAATTGTTGTGATATGGCTCCTAGATTAGGGTCTTCAGTCAACTGATCAATTCCCTCAACTGCAGCTGATCCAAGATCTCTACTCGCATCTATCACTTGCCCAGTTATTTCCATCGGAGCATATAACCTTACAGCGTCTTTAAATGCTTGATAAACAACATTTACACTTTCAGCATCTGACTTGGACAACCTTCTAACAACAGCGGGTTGTCTCATAACCATCCCAATAACACCTAATTTTGCTACGGTTGGAAGCATCGCTAAGTTAAATGCGTTAACAGCAATTGCTCCAGCAATCAAAGTACCAGCTCCGCCTTTTTCTGGCTGAGTCATTACCCTTAAATCTCTAACCAAAGCTCTTAAACTTTGGGTGGTTTCTTTGCCAAACATTTCGTTAAGGACGTTATCGCCTTTAGAGTTTAAAGCCCTTTCTAAGGCCTCGGGATTAAATACCTCGTCTACTCTTGTTCCAGGTCCAGAAGTTAACCTCATCAGATCTCGCATGCCTTCTTGTTGGACTTTTTGAAATGTATCTGGGTCAACAATTGCTTTCATCTTTGCGATATTATCTGCTTGGCCATTTCTAAATAAAGTATTAACTACTTCGTCGGGACTTGCGCTAGATACTCTAGTTAAAAATCTATCTGAGTTTTCTAACGCTGCTATATTTTCAGCGTCGGTAAATCTTTTTAAGGCTTGAGCAAATTCTTTTGAGTTTAAATCTGCTGATATTCTAGCTAGTTTCTCAGCCTTAAAGTTAGTATTAATTTTTAAAAAGTCATCTATCGTGCTTTTAAAATTTGGTATGTCTTTAAATATAACGTCTGCGGTACTGCCTAATTTAGAAAAATGTTTGGCAAAAAATACAGGGTTTATTTCGTTGGTTGTTATATCTATAGAATCTCTAACTGCGTTTTTAATAATGTTTTCTCTTAAACCTTCTAGAACAAGTTTCTTTTCAGCTTCGCTAGGCAAAGCGTTTATAACTTTATTAACCAATTCTGGTCGGTTGTTTTTAACAACTTGATTAAATATTGTATCTACGTCAAAAGCACCTCTAGCCGCATCATGTGTAATTTTAGCAATTACAGGATCGTTAAATGCTTGAACTGCTGCTTTATAGTCTGCGTTGTAGCCTCTAATCATTTGAGCTGCTTTGGTTACATTTTTAATTGCAGCTTTTTGCTGTCTACCTGGACCAACTTTTATCATATCCGCAACAAAACTATTTCCGCTTGCTAAGTCGTCAAAAATTTTATCTATTTCATCTAGGGTTTGTTTTAAATAGTATCCTTGTTTACCAGAAAAAGATCCTTTGGCTCTGTCAATTGTTAGTAAAGCTCCTCGCACGCTATTTAAAGCTTCTATTGATAGGCCTCCCCCATCTTTTTTAGCTTCTTTAATAACATCCTTAATAACTTTTATGGGTGATGCAGATATTTCGTCTGCCAATATTTTGTCTATGGTTGGATTTCTTTTGACCAAATTATCTACATATTTTTCTAGGCTGTTTAACTTAATTCCTATTTGTCCATATACTGCATCCAATCCTTTTTGTTGTAAAAAATTATCAATAGTTTTTTCTCTTTTTTGGAATGGTTTAATTACACCTTGTTCGTAGGCTTCTTTTAATTGATCTCTTATTAATCTTCCTGTTAATACAGCATCTGGACTTCCTGAAAAAGCACCTTCGTCAATAGCCTTAACTGAATTCCTAATTACTTCTCTTAATTCTTTATTGGCCACATCTGAATCGTTAGCAAGTCTTTTTATATAATCATCTACTTGATTGGTCGTTAATCTTCCTGCCGTTATTCCAGCCTCAAAGTTTTCTAAAGTTAAATCTTGAGCGTTTAATTTTTCTAAAAATTTTTGCAGTCTTTGATTACCATATTCAACCAACTGTTTATCTCTTTCTTTTCTGCCAAATACAGTTTCGGCCGCTGCTTGAACTCGACCTGGAATAGATCTGCCTAAAGCCCTTTGCGATACCGCTGCGGGAGTAAATGTTTCGATAATTCCTTTTCTTTGGGCTTCTTGTACATCTTTAAATGTAGGAGTTCTACCTAAATTTTTTGCTAAGGTTACTAACTCTGAAGGATCTGCACCTTGAGCAATAGCTCTAGATATATCTACATCTATAATTGGTGCTTTTCTACCTAGAAGACCATGCAAAGCCATACCACCCACCTCAAATAAACCTTGAGATACGCCACCTATTGCCGCTTCATACGCTAAATCTTCTGCAACTTCGCCAGCAGATTGTCTTTGCAATCCAACAGCCAACTCTCCAGCCTCTTCAACACCTTTACCACCTGCTGTACCAAGAGCAGATGCAACAGTTCTAGATATTCTGTCATTTTTAAAAACATTTTTTAATAGTCTTAAAGCTTTGCCATGTGGTGACAAGGCAGCAACAGCACCTGCGATAGGGCCAACAATTCCAGCCAAATCCGCAAAGTCTCCTTTGGCAAAACCTGACTCGTCAATAATAATGTTTTTATCGCTACCACCTCTTATACCAAGTCTTTTTAAACCACTTGGCGTAAGCGCAAAGTTTCCAGATGAATCCCTAGTAAAGCCTTGACTGCCAACTCTATTGGTTAAAACAAGTTCTTTTTCTTCAACTGTTTCAGCTAAGTCTAGCTGGGCTCGTAAACCTGGTGCGTCTACACCTGTTTGATAATCAAAATTTTCTGCGTCAAAATCGCTAGATACAGTTTCATTTGCTAGATATTTTCTAACAGCCGCAATAGCTTCTTTTTGTTTTCCAGGGGCTCCTTCAACCTCGATAATTCTTCCATCGGGTGTTTCTATTTCATAAATCATTTTATATTTTGATTCTTACTCTTGATTCGGGCGCTTCTGCCGTTGCTATTCTTAAATTAGCAACATCTCTTCCAGCTATTCTTAAATTTCTTGCTTTAGCATTCGCTAGCTCTCTGTTTTGTCTAGCTTTTTTAAGCTGATCTTCTTGTAACATTTCAAGTTTAGATGCAATAGTTTTTGGATCTTGGCTTAAAATTTTTGTATCTTGTAATTGGCCAATAATAGAGTCAACGATTTGTCTGTCTAGGTTAGAGATAGTCCTACCAGACTCTCCTAATAATTCTCTAATCTCTCTATTTTTCATAATTTCTAAAACAGTTTTAACATATTCTCTTGGATTCTCGCTTTGCAAAGCATCTTGAATTGTTCCAGCTTGAGAGGCAAGGGTTGGATCGCCAGCAACAAAACCCATAATCTTTTTAATGTTTGATGAGATAATATTACCTACTCCAAAAATATTTTTGCCTTGAGTTTTTAGAACAGAAATAACCTTAGAAACATCATCAGCATTTTTTTGATTATTTTCTGCTGTTTGATTAAATTCTAAATATTCTTGCTCTAAAGTATCAATTTTCCCTAAATCTGTTATATCAACTCCACCTTCTTTAGCCAATAATAAATCCATTTCAGCTTCTCTTTCTGCTTCCAAGATTCTTTCAGCCGCTCTTTCGTCGGCTGCAGCTACAGCACCTGTTGCAATTCCAGTAAACCTGCCTTCCTCAACAAGGCTTTTGCCAATATTTCTAAGGAATCTATCCATATTTTTATTGTCCATATAACGATCTTGAAAATCCAAATCATAATCTGCAACTGATTGAATATATTCCGCATCATACTCAGCTTTTCTCATCGCTTCAGTAACAGCGTCTGTATCAGCTCCAATAACAGCATCTATTTCTTCATCTGAAATGCCACCCATATATGGGTCGGGTGCTGCTTTATCTTTTTTCTCTTGGTCATCTGTTTTTGATTGAGCTTGAAGTTCTTCTATTTCTCTTTGAACATCTTCCTCACTTGTCTGTAAGGCTGAACCTCCTGCATATAAACTTCCTCCAGCTACAACGCTTGCTGGAACTGGATTAACACCATATTTATAAGATGCGGGACTAAGTGGGTTTAAAGGTTGAAAACCTTTTTGACCTTTAACAGCTACGCCAGGAAGTTTTGTTGCGGTAATAGGACTAAGTTTTGGAGCGTATCCAAAAGCTTTTGTTAGCAAGTTTCCTATACCACCCACTACTTTGCCGCCTATTTTTGTTTGCGTCAAAGGCAAGAGCGATATTGCTGTTCCAACTTTTGAAACAGTTCCTAAAGCTTCGTTTGTTTTTTGTCTTTTATAAGCTTCTCTAGGATCTTTGGTAGGTGATAGATTGACATCTATAAAATCTTTGCTTATAACATTTCCTCGAGCATCTGTTTCAATTGCAAAGAAGTCTTCACCCTCTTTGCTAAGAGTGGTAGTTACCGATTTTGGTAAAAGATAACTTCCGCTACTTCTTGTTCCTAAGACCTCATCTCCTGCTGCAAACATTTTTCTTTGTAATACATTCATTTAGCTTCTTGGTCCGAATGGGTTGTAAGGTAAATTAGCGCCTGGGTTGTCAGGATCAAAAGCTGGAGCCTGTCCTATACCATATGGCCCGTATGTTTGAGCTGGCAAAGTGCTAGGTAGATTGATTGGTCCTGTTTGATACGGATTTAAAACACCTGTTGATGTTCCTATCGCATTTCCAGATTGAAAAGCTCCTCTAGTATTTATTTGATTTGCATTATTAGCAAATCTTGGGTCTTGTCTAGACATGTATGCGTCATACGCACTTCCTGTTGGCGATGAGCTAGAGTCAGGTCGGTTATACTCAGGTTGCTGATACTGCATCGGCGGTTTTAACGCTTGATACGCACTTAACGCTGCACCTAGTCCTTGCGATAAAGGATCAACAGGCATGCCATAAGTTTTACCCACTTGAGTTTTGCTTGCTTGATACTGAGGAGCAAAGCCTTGTACAAACTGAGCGGCCAACAACGGAGATTGTCTTTGTTCAACTTGTTGGTTGTATTGTCTTGCAAGTCTTTGCTCTTCAATACCCCTTTCAGTTGCACCCAAGTTTTCTAACTGAGCAACGTCTAACCCTCTTAATCTTTGTTGGGTTTCCCCCAATTGACCTAAAGAACTTCCGTATCCTGCTAAGTTAGCACCTATTCCAGCAATCCCAGTACCTACGCCAGAGATATCTCCAGCCAACTGTCTTGCCGCTGCTGATCTGCCTTGACCTAAACCAAGTAGGTCTTGAGCATATTGTCTTTGAGCGTCTGATCCTTGAGCTCCAAATCCAGCTTCTAGCTGAGCTCCAGATCTTGCTCCAGATCTTCTGTTTTCAAGTTCTTGTAACGCTCTTTGTTGAGCAGTTTCAAAACCACCTGATCTAATTTTGCTTAACACGTCGCCTAGACCTCTGCCTAAAGATTCTTGTCTTTCTTGAGCTGTTAGCCTAGCTCTTGAACCAAACGCTGATTCGCCACCTCGAGAAATATCGGATGCCCTTTGTTGGATGTCCTGCATTTCCCCAGCCTTTAAAACGTCTTGAATTGTTTGGTCAACCACTTGTTGTTCAAATGGATTGTAGAACTGGCCTGCCATTCTTGGATCGTAGCCTTGTAAAGATTGACCAAGAAGCTGTCTAGCTGATGGCCCGCCGTATCCTAAGCTACCAAAAAGATTGGTTAAGCCCGAACCTATTTGTCCTTCGGCTTGTCCAAAATAAGGTTGTTGCATGCCGTAAGCGGCTCTATAGCCACCTAAAGATTCATCCAATAAACCTCTTTGCGTACCTAAATCAGATATGCCTTGTTGGATTAAATTTTGTTGCCTATCTAGAAATGGTTGATAAGAACCAATACCTTGTTGAGCTAACTGTCTTGCTTGTTGTTCTTGCGCTGATAATCCTGCTGTTTCTTGTAAAATAGCAGGTTGGTCTAAGTAAGCTTGTTGAGCGGCTCTTGTTGCTTGATTAATTAAACCTGGCGTATCAGTAGAGCCAAAATAAAGTTCTCTTAACGCAGGATCTGAAATAACTTCAGTTCTATCTAGTCCAGATAAAATAGGATCAACGGTCGTTGCCATTATATTGCCTCAAAAATATTCATTAACTCGCGCATATTTTTTACGCCTTCTTCACGTGAAGCGCTGCCACCTTTAATAAGCTCGATACCAGATTTGGTTTTGTTAACGTCAAATGCTCCAGCTCCGCGTGTAGCTTTGGCAGTCATTACAAATTCACCATCACTTAACATCGCTGGTATATCATCTGAAGTTCCAGTACCTGGTCCAGCAGATTCACCGCCGTCTCGCATATCTAGTTCACCAATCATCGTTGCTAAACCGCCTTGATTAAAATATTGTCTAGCCTCACCGCCGTTAGCAAACTCTAAAGCTACAGGTGCAGGAGCTAAACCGAAGTCTGCTCTACTACCGCCTGTTCCTAAGTTTTGAGCCATTTGGTATCTACCCAGTTGATCCATCGTTACTTTAGGAGTTTCTGACAAGCCACCCTCTTCTTTCTTGGCCGCCATATATGCTGCTAGTCCTGTTAATCCAGCTAGACCCATCGGACTTGTTAATCCGCCCATCAGTCCGCTAAAAGCGTTACCGCCCCCGCCTTGACCTGGAGAGCCGCCTAAAAATCCTCCACCTGCTCTTACAGGATCTGAAGTCTTTCCTTTAATCATATCTTCAATCAGCCCTAACTGGCTTTGACCTGGTTGGTCTGGTCTAATTACATTTTTAACTGTATCTAAAAATCCACCTCTGTTGCTTAAATTAGCTTGAGGTGTATTAATTATATTTCCAGATCTATCCATCACACCCATATCAACTAATTGTTGATAATCGTAAGTGTTTCCAGCAGCATCTACATACATGCCGTCTGCACCTATTTCTAATCCCTCTGGAACTTGAGGTCCGCCAACTCCCATTATTCCAGCCAAAGGACCGCCGCCAAATAATCCAGCCTTTGTTGTAAGAGCTTTTCCAATTCCTCCAAAACCACCAGCTGTACCGCCTGCTATAGATGAAATACCTGGTATGCCTAAATTTGCTATACCGCCAGCAACTGTACTTCCTATTGAACCTAAAGCTCCACCAATACCAGGTATTTTAGTAGCTAAGCCACCAATACCACCCAACAAGCCACCAAAAGCTGTACCAACACCAGGCACTAAAGCGGCCACAGGAGCTACTTTTTTAGCTACTTTTTTTAAAGATTTAAAAGTTTTCTTGAACCAACCAAACTCAGGATGCCCTGTAATCGGGTTGATACTCATATTCGGACCTACAATATACTCATCTGGATCTAATCCAGCCGCCATCATTTCTCTGCTTAATCTTGCTTGCGTATCAGCGCTTATTACTGGAGGAACAACCCTTTCGCCTGGAGCAACGTGTGCTACAAAACGATCTTCATCCCTACCTAAACTTGCTATACCTGTTCCTGAATTATCAATAATCATATTTAAATTTTACTCTCTTGTTCATCACATGTTAACCAAAAAACCAATAAATAGCGATTACCACCTTTTACTGGTAAACCTCGGTGCATATGCGTAAAGCTTGGAAATATCAAAGCATTTCCTGTTGGGAGGGGCTTAACAATCCCTCGGTTTAAAAATTCTGTTCCGCCACCTTCGTATTCACCTGTATTTAAAGGAACAACAATACTTATATCTGCGCTAGCGTCGTGATGCCAAGCACCTTGTTTTTTATCTTTTAAATTATAGTTTGCTATTTGGATGCCTCCGCCTGTTACGTGACGATTCCAAATGCTTAATAAAATAGGATTAACAACTGAAAAAACTATTTCTAATAAAGAATTGTATATATCAGGACAGCGTTCTTGCAATACTATTTCTGGTATTTGTCTTAATTTATCTTCGCTAGGATTGGGTTCAAAGCCGTAAAAAGACTCTAAACTTTTCATTTCATCTACCAATAAATCGCAGAATGTTTTAGAAAATAAAGGAATGGTATAAACATCTTTAAGCGTTTCTTTGATAATTTCTTGTATTGGTACTGGCGCTAAGTCTTGAGTACCCTCTGATTTGTAAAAATTTAATAAACTTGGAAGAGAAACTTTGGCTTTGTCTAGAGTTATTGGTTCAATAAACCAATCGTTAGGATAAGCCAAAAGAAGATTCTTTAGCTGATAGTCTTGTTCTAATTGTTCTGCAAGCATACCTTGTTCCATATGTTATTTTATTATTTACAAGG